>Ga0209168_10000860_pt1 | contig 26619 bp, 24 predicted proteins | sample Coa_R1_FD_187156 | JGI IMG/M metagenome (GOLD analysis project Ga0209168, IMG submission 187156) | Surface soil microbial communities from Centralia Pennsylvania, which are recovering from an underground coalmine fire - Coalmine... | ecosystem: Environmental > Terrestrial > Soil > Unclassified ...
TCGCTTCTTTGATCGTGGCAACTTCTTGAACTTTATTGTCGAGGACCACGGCCAAACTATCGCCTACGTGAGAAGAGGTGAAATTATAGAAACGCTGGCCGCCCTGGCCCGTTAGCGTGAAGAGAACGCTTGGCTGACCATTCTGATCGGTGCTGGGCTGCGCGTCGCGCAGATCCTTACCGCTCACAGCCGATACACGCGAGACCAGATACCATGCCGGACCTTCATCCGGAGAACCCGGCTGAGCGTGCCCCGGAAGCAACATGGAGTCCACCGGAAGAACTCCGTTATTGGCCTGCATCGCCGCCTGCTCGCTGGGGTACGGTCCGCCCAACGACTGCTTAATTTCCAGCATGGCGGTGGACTGCATGATGTCCTTCACTCGTTCAGGGTCGTCTACGCCGGGTAGTTGCACAAGAATTTGGTAATCCCCGAGTCCATGCTCCTCAATGGTCGGCTCGCTCACGCCAAGCTGGTCAATGCGATTCCGGATGGTTTCGATTGCCTGGCTAACCGCTTTGTTTTTGAGCTCCGACAGCTGAGATGCCTTCATTGCCATCGTCCAGGTGTTATTCGGACCGCCGGTGAGGTCGTATTCCGGCAGACGATCCTGCACGATGCTGATCAGGTCGGAACGCGCTCCCGGCGCAACCCCTTTGATCAGAATGTGGTCGGGATTACTCTGCGGGTCAGGCTGGGTGATATCGGCGTATTCGATCTTGCGCGTGCGCAGCTGGTCTTTCAGTACCTCGATCGCATTCTGCGCGTCTACGTTGATCGCATCGTTGACGTGGACCTGCAAAATGAGGTGCATGCCACCTTTCAAATCCAGACCGAGGTGGATGTGGTCGCTCAGAGCGGTCAGCAGCCCGGAACCGGAAAGACTCTGGGGAACCCCGAAGATTCCGAAGAGGAAAAAGAGCATTATCGCGATGATGAAGATCAGCTTCCAGAAGAGATTCTTTTTCATAAAATGCAGTTTTTCGTTTTCGGTTCGAGTCGTGAGAATCCGGCTTCGCCACCGCAGAGCATGACGCCCGACGCTCGAAGCTTATTTCGTTTTCGCATCCTCGTCGGTCGTCGTTACGTGCGTGACCGACGCCTTCGTGACTTCCACCACCAGATTATTCGGAGGCACCCGCAGGTGGATGGAATCGTCCTTCAGCGCCATGATGGTTCCGCGCAACCCGCCGCTGGTTGTGACTTTGTCGCCAGTTTTGAGCTGATCGAGCATGGCGTGCCACTTTTTCTGGCGGCGCTGCTGCGGCAGAATCAACAAGAGATAGAAAATACCGAAGATGAAAATCAGGGGGGCAATACTCAGCCACCCCATACTGCCACCTGTCTGCACTGCCAAGAAGAATTGCATGCTCTTTGAGGTCTGAGCGGAAGAATCCGCAAAAAACGCCCGCGCCCATTAGCGCCGCGGGGAGCTTTGATTCACCACGGGGTTTTGGTCGACTTCGGCCGGGTCCTCGGCTTCAGGCTTGAACCGGGAAGATATTCCCTTGCAGTCTAGGCTTTCGGTCGCGACCAGACACCAGAATGAAAACGGGACTCTTCCCCAAGTGAGATAGAATGCCGTACCCGCTGCATAGTGTCAAGGTAGAAACTGAGATTGTGGACTGTGTTCAAGACCTGCGCCAACACTTCATTGGATGCATAAAGATGGCGCAAATAGGCCCGGGAATAGCGGCCGCACACGCTGCAACTGCAGTTCGGGTCAAGCGGCTCGGGATCCTGCGCGTAGCGCGCCTGCTTGATGGAAATCTTGCCCTCTGAAGTGAAGAGCAGTCCGTGCCGAGCCGCACGGGTCGGCTGAACGCAATCCATCATATCGACTCCGAGCCGGGCATATTCGACGATTTCGTCCGGATTACCCACTCCCATCAGGTAACGCGGCTTGTCCTTGGGCAGGTATTCCAACGTGGACTCGACGATCTCGCGCGTAAGGTCCCGCGGCTCCCCCACGCTTAGCCCGCCAATGGCATACCCAGGGAACCCGATCTCGACCGTCCGCTCGGCGGATTCCTTCCGCAGAGCCCGATCCATGCCGCCCTGAACGATGCCGAACAGCGCTTGAGTGGCCCCCACACTGTTGTTTGCAGGGTTATCAGCTTCAGGTTTCACGTTTCTAGTTTCCGAACCACTTGAAACCTGAAACTCGAAACTCGAAACTTCTTTCCAGGGAACCTCATGCTTGTGCTCCTCAAAGTACTTCTTGCTGCGCGCGGCCCAGCGCGCCGTCATCTCCATCGATTCGCGGATTCGGGTTTGATCCGCCGGATACTCGGTGCATTCATCGAACGCCATGATGATGTCAGCCCCAAGGCCGATCTGTGTTGCAATTGAGTTCTCCGGGCTGAAAAAATGAGACGAGCCGTCGAGGTGAGAACGGAACGTGACGCCCTCCTCACCCACCTTTCGCAGTTCGTTTAGGCTGAAGACCTGAAAGCCCCCGGAATCCGTCAAGATCGCCCGATTCCACGACATGAATCCATGTAAGCCACCCATCTTGCGAACCGTCTCTACGCCCGGCCGCAGATAGAGGTGGTACGTGTTCCCGAGAATAATCTGTGCTCCGAGGCTCTCGAGCACGTCCTGCGGAACGGCCTTTACCGACGCGACCGTTCCCACCGGCATAAAGACGGGCGTCTGGATCTCGGCGTGCGGAGTCATCAGCCGTCCGAGACGGGACGGACCGACTGTGGCATCAATGTGAAACGAAATCGACAAGCTTGGATTGTAGCAATCGTAGGTATCGGCGGCAGGATTCTGCTTGTTCGCCGCGAAATTCAATCCGCGATCTTGATGATTTCACCGCGGATTTTTCCGCCGTCAACTATCAGCTTCCCAATCGTGATCGGCAACTTGAATCGCCTCGGCCCCGCGCTGCCCGGATTGAAATAGAGGACGCCGTCGCGCATCTCCTGCTTCGGAACATGGCTGTGGCCTGAGATCACAGCTGCAAATCCGGCGGCTTGCGGCTTCAAATCCAACTGTGCCAGGTTGTGGATCACATAAATCGAGACGCCACCGATCTCAAGGACCTCGGTTTCAGGGAGTTCGCGGGCCCATGCGTCTTGGTCAATGTTGCCCCGAATCGCGGTGACAGTCGCGATCGCTCTCAACTGATCGAGAACCTCCCCTTTGCCTACGTCCCCGGCATGGACGATCTGGTCGGATCCATGCAAGCCTTCGACCGCCTCGGGACGAAGCAGTCCATGCGTGTCGGAAATAACGCCAATGACAATCGGAGTTCTCAGTTCTAGGTATTTCCCGCTGTGGTCATCAGCTGGTTGATCTCCGCATGCGGCGGAGCGCCGTTCAGCAACGAATACGTTCCTCGGGACTGGAACTCCCGGGCCAGCTGCCGTAGCAAGCCAAGTGTCGCTCGCATCGGCCCCGAGCCGAGGCTGATTCTTCGAACCCCAAGGTCAGCAAGTTGGCGGACTGAAAGCGAACCAGTTCCGGCAAGAATGTTCACCGGACATCTTAGATCGGCCACAATCCGCCGAATCGTCTCGGCATCGGTCAGGCCAGGAACAAACAAGCAGTCAGCACCCGCCTCGCGAAAGCCCTGCAAGCGCCGCAGCCCCTCGTCGTAGCGCTTGGCGGGATCGCCGATCTGCAGCAGATAAACGTCGGTCCGCGTGTTCAGCACGAGTTTGACGCCGGCTTTTTGAGCAACTTCGCGAATCGCTCGGATGCGCTCCAATTGAAGTGGCAAGTCCGTTAGCGGATGATCTGCTCTGCCGCTCGCATCTTCGAAATTCATGCCGACCGCGCCAGCCTCGATGACGAGCCGCGCCGTTCGCGCCGCATCTTCGGGCTTCTGCCCATACCCCGCCTCGACGTCGGCAGTGACAGGCACTTTCACCGCCTGCGAGATCGCGGCAATCACGGAAACCATGCGCTCGACGGGAATCTTCTGTCCGTCAGGATATCCCTGGGCAAAAGCCACACCGGCGCTGGTTGTCGCGAGAGCGGGAAAGCCGGCCTCCTCGACAATGCGCGCGCTGGCCACATCCCAGACATTGGGAAGAAGTATGACGGGACCGGCCTTGTGCATCGCGAGAAATGCTTCAGCTTTCTTTACCTGCTCAGGATTTGCCATACGCCGGAATTGGATGCAGCTACCGGCTTCGGTTCTTCATCTTTTCGACGAACCGCGAGACGCGCACGGCCGCCCGTCCCACCGTGCCTCTTCCGATTTCCTGCGCTTCGTCGCGAGCTGAGACCCGTAGGGTGTAGAAGCGTCCGTCAAGCGACTCGAGGACAGCCTCGGCTTTGATGTGAGAGCCGATTCCGCTTGCCGCGCGGTGTTCGATGTTGATCGACGTACCCACGGTGATTTCATCGTCATCCTCGCAATAGGGCGCCAACGCGTGAAACGCTGCTGTTTCCATCAACCGGATCATGTCGGGTGTCGAATAGACCGCGGGCAGTTGCGGATGATGAAACGCGAGGGTGTGTTTGAACTCAACCGTTTCCTCCGCCTCTCCGCGAACCCCGATGGGGATGTCTTTCGCCACAATCATCTCCTCCAAAGAAATAAGCCAATGATTCTAACGAACCATTGGCTCTAAGGACCAAATTCCGATGTTGTCCTAAACCAGCGCCATGCCCGAGCGGCGCGCGTCAATTGCATCCAGCGCCTTCCACAACATGCGAGCGGTGTTCTCGGCAGCGTCGAGCGCAGCATTGGCTCGCTCCGGGTGCTTTGCTATGCGCTGTTCCAACTGTTTCCGCCACGTCTTGGAGTGGTGCAGATTGGCTGCCGCATGCAAAGAGAAGTATCCGCAGGTCTTGTCGTCGGCGCCATAGATTTCGCGCAGCCCGCGTTCTTTATCGCTGGCAATCCGCGGCACTTGGGACTCGTAGGTGTAAAACGCGGCAAGGGCTTCTTCCGCAGTGCCCTCGCTGGTGACCTGATGGAAATATCGAATCAAGTCGCGAATCTCGGGGACTGGACTATGCCATTCCAGGTTGCGGCTTGATCCCATCCCTTCGGCGAAGTCCAGCCAAAGATCGGAATGCGGTACAGCATCCATCCCTTGCGCTCGATCCGATCCCTTTTCGTCGCACATGTTCGCCAGCACGGCTTGACGCAGTTCACCTTCCTCGAGACGCAATCCGAGCGCAGCCAGATACGACGGAAATGCGCGCACATGATGAAAATAATCCTGAGCGTACTCACGCAGATCGTCGCGCGTGAGCCGTCCAGCCGACCATGCCTTATAGAACGGATGATCGAGCATGTCATACTTCGCAATCCGGGCCTCAAGCTGCTCAAAAAAGTCCCCTGTGTTCATGCGCCCTCCAACCGCTACGGACCGCCGACTATACCAGCCAACCGGTTGGTCGGTAAGTGACGCAGATCACCTGATCACGCAAGTTGCTAGAATGAAAGCAAGAAAAGCCACAGGGTTTCTGGGGTTGTCGAGACAATTTCTAATGCAGTTCACCGAGCAATTCGATGTAGTCGTGGTCGGCGCCGGGCATGCCGGATGCGAGGCCGCCATGGCCTCCGCGCGTATGGGCCTCAAGACCGCGCTCTACACGCTGAATGTCGACCTGATCGCGCAGATGTCGTGCAATCCTGCGGTCGGTGGCATCGCGAAGGGACATCTGGTCCGCGAGGTCGATGCGCTGGGCGGCATTATGGGAGAAATTACCGACGCCGTCGGCATTCAGTTTCGCCTGCTGAATACTTCGCGCGGACCTGCGGTCTGGTCTCCTCGCGCGCAATGCGATAAGCAGGCTTATCGGCTGAAGATGCGCGAGGTGCTCGAATCGCAGCCGAATCTGAAGATCAAACAGGCGGAAGTGGCGGATCTGATTGTGGAGCAGTCGTTAGCCGATGGTCGTTCGTCGATGGCCGAAGACTGTGACGCTCTTGCGAACGACCAGCGACCAACGACGAATGACGCCTTACGCGTTCTGGGAATCAAGCTTCGCGACGGCCGCACCGTTGGTGCGCAAGCCGTCATCATCACGACAGGCACGTTCCTTAACGGACTCATCCATTGCGGCGAGCAGCAGTATCCCGCCGGACGGTCCGGCGAGCCCAATGCCGTTTTGCTCGGCGAAGCGCTGAAGCGCCTCGGGCTTCGGGGATGCCGCCTGAAGACCGGGACTCCTCCACGGCTCGATGGCCGCACGATCGAATGGTCGAAGTTTGCTATGCAGCCCGGCGACGATGATCCCACGCCGTTCAGTTTCCGCACGAAGCGCGTCGCGCACCACGACTCGCAGGTGCCCTGCTACATCGCCTGGACCACTCCCGAGACGCATCGCATCATCCGCGAAAATGTTCATCGCTCGCCGATGTACAGCGGGCAGATTCAGTCCATTGGGCCGCGATATTGCCCGTCGATCGAAGACAAAATCGTGAAGTTCCCCGACAAGGAAATGCACCAGCTCTTCCTTGAGCCCGAGGGACTGAATACGCACGAGATCTACGTCAACGGCATGAGCACGTCACTGCCGGTCGAAGTGCAGCTTGCCATTCTGAAGTCCATTCCTGGACTTGAGAATGCTGAGATGTTGCGGCCGGGATACGCGATCGAATACGACTCGATCGATCCCACCGAGCTTGAACGCACACTTGAGACGCGCAAAATCAGCGGACTATTTTTGGCGGGACAGATCAATGGCACATCGGGCTACGAAGAGGCCGCTTGCCAGGGGATCATGGCCGGGATCAATGCGGCGTTGCAGGTCAAGCAGCAGCCTGCACTGATTCTCGACCGCACCGAAGCCTACACGGCAATCCTGATCGACGACCTCATTTCGAAGGGAACAAACGAGCCCTATCGCATGTTCACGTCGCGGGCCGAGTTCCGTCTTCATCTGCGCATCGATAATGCCGACCGTCGACTCACACCCCATGGCCGCCGCGTGGGATTGATCTCCGACCGGGCGTGGGCGGATTTTCAGGCCAAGCAGGAGCGACTCGCGGCGATGAAGAAGTTGCTGGATTCAACGCGTCTCACTCCGGAGATGCCGCCTACCCTGGAAACGAGCCTCACCTCTCCAGAGCCCGATCTTTCGTCGGCGATGGGTCAGTCCTTGGCGCAATTGTTAAAGCGCCCAGAAATCACGATTGAACATCTCGTACCTGCATTGAAAACGCGCGCGCCCGAATTTTTTGAAAGAGATCACTCCGCGTCCTCGGCGGTTTTGGTTTCCTCGGAAGTGAGAAATGAACTGAAGTCCGTGGAAACGGAGATCAAGTATGAAGGCTACCTCACCCAGCAACAGCGGGCGATGGAGCGTCTGAAGAAATCAGAGCAGCACGCGATCCCGGAGTGGTTCGACTATCGCTCGGTAAGCGGACTCTCCCTCGAGATGCAAGAGAAGTTGACGAAAGTCCGTCCGCGCACGATCGGCCAAGCGTCGCGCATTCCCGGCGTAACGCCTGCCGCGGTGTCGCTGGTGAATGTCTACATCGAGATTCAGGCGCGCCGCCGCGAACAGGCAACCGCAATTTAAATGGGATAGTTTTCCAAGAATCGTCTATTGAAGTCGGAAGCAACTGATTTCTTCCAATGATATTGGCTATCCATATAGCTGGTGACTTGCTTAGAATTCAAGCATCGAAGAGCACCGATCATCGGCGCGTCGATATTTTCCGAAATGGCAATGACCGCTAGTTCCCAGGAGACTCTGTCAGCGAATATTCCCCACTTGAGAGACGACCCCCAGAACACTCCAAGGTTCGCACCGATGAGGACTTTGGAAATACCATTCCTCGGGTTCATCACGAGCGTGTATCTTTCGGCCAGGCTAGAAGACTTGAACGACACGACGCCAAAAGATAAAGGCTGCTCCCAAAAGGTGTCGCCAGGCTCAGGATCGAGGACCATGTAATTGACGGACTCGTCCTGGCAGATGCCCGATATGCTGGAAAGAACCGACACGAACTTCTCTCCGTAAGCGCCTCCTCCGTAAACGTGCGCATATTCAATCGCGAGATATTTCGCGAACGGACGTTGGAACACGAAATCCGGCAACCGCTTGCGAGTGTCGATAATCTTTTCGCATTCTGCCTTCAAGCACGAGAATGTTCCTCGATCCGTTATTAGCTCTTCAGCGTTCATCTTCCCTTTAGTGGGAATCCTGCTGCGTCTGTAATTCCTCTGAGAGTTTCAACTCGCTATCGGCGCTTTCCTTGTTTCCCATGTCGCGATAAGCCTGCCCGAGCAGGTGATGCGTGATTGGATTATTCGGGTCCATCGTAGCCGCACGCTGCAGCGCGCGCACCGCCAGTTCGTACTCGCCCTTTTTCTCGAGCACTTTTCCCATCAGGATGTATGGCCCGGTCGAAGTCGCATCCAGCCAGATGGAGCGCTGCAACAGGCGTTCGGCGTCGTCGAACTTTTGCACGCGCGAGTACGCGTCCGCCAGCTTGTAGTACGAAGCTGCGTGCGCCGGATTGATGGCGAGTTCTTTCTGAAATTCCGTAATCGCCTCGGGCACGCGCGACTTGTAAAGATACAGTTCGCCAAGAAGAAAATGCGCGAGCGGCAGTTTCGGATCGAGCGCGGCAGCTTTCTGCGCGTATTCTTCCGCGATCGGATCATATTCTTGCCGAAACAGCATTCGCGCCGTGAACAAGTAAGCGGCCGCCGAATCGCCCGGCACGTCGAACATCTTGCCAAACGACTTGCGCGCTTGGTCGTAATTCTTGGTCTGGATGTAACAAATTCCCAGAATGTACGCGGCATCGACGTTCGCCCGCGGATACCATCCCTGAACTTTTTCGAGCAGCGGAATCGCATCGGCCGGATGGCCGCCGAGATAGTTCGACAATCCGAGCAATTGGATCGCTTCCTGATTCGCAGGATCCTCGGCTGTAGCCTTCTTGAAATATTCAATTGCTTTTGGGAAATCGCTTTTCTTGTAATATGCGGTTCCCAGTTCGAGCGCCAGACCCTTCATGGAAGGATCGTGTGATTCGAGCATTTGCAGCTCAGAGATCGCCTCGTCGGACTTTCCAGCTTGCATCAATTTGCGGGCCTCGGCGAATTCCGGTGGCGACGCTTGTTGCGCGTTTGCGGCCGGGGCGCTCGGCGGCGCAACTTGCTGGGCAGAGCCCGCTGCGCACAGCAAGGAAACGATCGCCACAAAAGATAAAAACGGAATTCCTCTTCTCAAAATCACCTCAGGTCCCATCGTCACAACTTACGGTGTGCTCCACGCAGCGAGCTCTACTTCGCAGTCATCTCTTTCTCAATTTCTCTCAGATTCTCTTTCGCGATCGGCTGATTCGGATCGAGCTGCAGCGCATGTTCGAAATGCGCCTTCGCCTCCGGGAGACGTCCCATTTCGGCCAGTGCCGCACCAAGATTCGCCTCTACTGCGGCGTCCCGGGGCTGCAGTTGCAACGCAGCCTGAAATTGTGCGGCAGAGCCAGCAAAATCATTTTGATCTGCCAGCGCAAATCCCAGATTGTAGTGCGCATCGAAATAGTCCGGACGCACCTTCAGCGCCTCCTGCAAATATTCCGCAGCCTGCTCGGGATGCCCCGCCGCCACCAACGCCCCTCCCAACGCATTATTTCCAGCGGCGTCCTGCGGACGGAGCTTCACCGCCTCAAGATATTCCGTAATCGCTCCTTCAAATTCCTTCTTCGCCTGCAGCATTGCCGCGAGATTGTAGTGCGCTTCGAAATCTCCCGGATTATTTTCCACATCGTGCCGCGCCAAGGCTTCCTGTAGAACCATCCTGGGATCGCCCTTGGCGGGATCAAAATTCACTGGCAGCACCTGGAGCCACAGATGACACATCTCGTCCGTCGAACGGTTCCCGCCCTTCACTTCGATCGGCGGATGATTCGGGTTCAGCGGATTGCCATCGGAGTTATCGTAGGTGTATTGCAAACTAACCGTGGTTCCCTTCGGCAGCAACACAGGCTCGGCATAGCGGTAGACCGCCTGCCAATTCAGGTTCCAATCGGGGATGTGAATCAGAGTTTCGCGTGTTCCGTCGGCGAGTATCGCGTGCGCCTGAATGTCTTTGCCCAAGTAATGCGCGTGCGGATAAATCGCGAGCAGCTCGACGTCAACCGGCAGCGTGAATTGATCGCTCACGACAAACGCCTTGTCGCCGGCCGGAATATCAAGCTTCACGTCGTCTTCGAGCTGCAGCAGCATTGGTAGCTTCGTCGCCGGATGCGGGGTGAAATAAAGGCCGATACTCGGACGAATCACCTCCGGCTTCCCCGAAGGCTGCAAATGCGTGTTCAGAATGAGGTCCGTTCCCTTGTCGAGGCGCAGGGCCATGCCATCCGGCTCGACATAAGGGACCGTGCCGGGCTTCCAGAATAAGAGATGGCTGTCGGGATCGAATACCTGCGACTCGATGCGAATTTCCATTCCCCCGAATCCCGCCCCCAGCTCCTTCTCCCGCTTGCGGGATGATCCTTCACGGTCCACCAGAATGTTCGCGTGATGCACGTACTGCTTGTCCCCTGGACGGATCTCGACCGCCTTCACCCATTTCGTTCCTTCGATGGGAACGCGAAAAATGAAATTCCAATAGGTGTCGGTGCCTTGCGGCGGCAGGACGAGCGGCTTCGTCGCCGTGAGAATCATGTCTGGCTTTCCCAGGCGCCAGCCTTCGACGAATTCGGGCTTCGGCGGAAGATCGGCGGGATTGCCTTCGATTTCTCCCTGATCGACCCAGCGCTGGATCATGTCTATCTCGGCATTCGACAGCCGGAGTTCATCGGCAAATTTTAGCTTCTGCGGCTCCGGAAGCCACGGAGGCATCGTACGAGAACGCGTCACGTCCGCAATCTGATGCGCGTGCTTCCGCACGTCCAAATAATTCAGCAAAGAAAACGGCGCGGCTTCACCCGGCCGATGACATGTGGAACAGGAATGAAAAATGATCGGCGCGATATCACGATTGAACGTAACCGTCGAGGAAGTTTCTTGCGCATGGGCCGTCTGCGCTAGGGACTGGCTCACGCTGGCTGCCAACAGCAATGAAATTCCCAGCGTACTCAGGCGCAGGAAGCTCATTCCAGATCCGAAATGTAGCATCCCACTCCCCTGACTTCATTCCGCGCCACAGGCTGGTCTGACAACACTGCTTCAATCGCGTCTTCGAGTTCATGGGTGGTTGGCGCAGGCCGCGGATGGAAGAGATCGACATACCAGTTGTCGATGCGCCCGTCATAAACCAGCCGCTGGTTGCGATCGAACACTCCGACCTCGGGTGTGATCTGCACACGACTCAGCTTGACGAGAGAATGCTCCGGATCACGCAGCACCGGAATTTCGTAGCCGAAGTCGGAGACCGATTTACGGATCGCCTGCGCAGTCTCGCTTTTGTCGGGATAAATCAGCCAGAAATTGACGCGGTCGGCATAGCGCTTACTGATCTGCTGAATCAGCGGAGCGTAGCGCCCTGATACTGGGCAATCGCGGCGCAGAAAAACAAGAACGACCGCTTTTCCGGAGGAAGCAGTGAAAGGATTCGCTGCGCGGCCGCCCAAATCGACGACGCCCTCTTGCGCCAAGAGGGCAGAAGACACGAACAGCAGGAGGACCGGCATCATGCGAAACTGCAATTTGCCCCACTGCATAGAATCGGCGCCCGCAGAACTCCACCGATTCTAAGAGCCTTGCGGATGAGTGTCCATCCCGTTCCTCGGCCAAAGACGTGGAAAAAGGAACCCGGTACTTCGGCGATACTCCCTATACTGCTCACCGAACTCGGTTGTCAGAAGATTCTCTTCGCGAATCGCCTTGCGGGAATGAGCCGCCAGCAGCAGCAATACGGCGGTAATCCCACGCCACTCGCCCACCACCAGCGCCGCTCCCACGCACCCGACCAGCATCCCGGTATAGATCGGATGCCTCACGAATGCGTACGGCCCTGAACGGATCAGCTGATGTCCCTCTTTGAGCGTCACTTGCGCGCTCCAGTAGACGCCGATGCAGTAGCGCGCCCATATCGCGACTGCTACTCCAATCCACGTCACTCCGATTCCGACCCAGGCGATCCAGTCTCCTTCAGGAAGAAAGCGCAGCCCAAGCGGCCCGATCCGCAGCCACTGTGCAAACAGCAACTCATACGCGATCACAACGACCGCCACTGTGATCAGGCGGTCCACCGACTTCTCTCGCGCCTTCGTCGGATTCACGCGAAGCCAGCTCACCAGCCAGTAGCCCGCGAATACATACCAGGGAATCAGTTCGAGTTGCCAGATGCTCAGCGATTTCATATGTCACCTTCAAATTATTCCGCGGGTGGCGGGCGGGGATGTGTCCACTCAGATCGTTTTCTCAATCCGCCTCAGATGCCGGATCCATTCGCATTCCACTTCGATCTGTTTTTTCATGTATCGCACGACTTCTCCGCCGAATTTACCCAGATCCATCTTCCCTTGCAGGGCCTGCAACTTTTGATCGCGACGTTCGAGGAAGGTTTCCCGCAGCGACAGTATTGATTCGCGCATTTCGGGCTTGAGCGCAGGGAATAGACCGACGCGGAGATGAAAAGCATCCGCTGAGTGCGCGTCAGCTTCCCCGAATGCATTCATCCGCTCGAATAGGTAACGGCGTCCCTCGGAGGTCAGCGCGTATTGCTGGCGTGTCTGCCCGCGTTCCCCTGGAACTGCTTTCTTGCTGACCCATTTCTCTTCGAGAAACCGCCGCAGCATCGGATAGACGATGTTGTTATGAAGCGCTTCCTGCCCCATGATCCATCCCGCTTCCCGCTTGATCTGGTAGCCGTACTTCGGGCCGTCAAGCATCATCGCGAGCATTAATAGGTCATTCATGACAGTGTCAATCTTGATCTAATACTCCCGTTTTGTCAAGACGAACAATGAACCGCCCGTCCCAGGAATCAGACTCCAGTCGATCCTCTGTGCCGCTGCAGTGAAAGGTTTTCCGCAGCCACCCGCTACAATGGGTTCGGCATGATTGCTCACCTTCGCGGAAAGCTGCTGGCGAAACATCCCAACCAGGCGATTGTGGAAACGGCTGGCGTCGGCTATGACGTCACGATCAGCGTTCCGACGTTTTCCGATCTTCCGGCAGTCGGAACTGACATCGCCCTGCACATCCACACCCACGTGCGCGAAGACGTCATTGCGCTCTACGGATTCCTGCGTCCCTCGGAGAAGCTGCTCTTCGAAAAACTGATCACCGTGAGTGGAATCGGGCCAAAGCTTGCGATCACGATCCTGAGCGGGATGGCCGCCGACGAGATGGTCGGAGCCATCCGCGGCAACGATGTTGTAAAGCTCACTCGCATCCCAGGCATCGGAAGAAAAACGGCAGAGCGGATGGTGCTGGAACTTCGCGATAAGCTTCCAGCCACGGGAACGGCAACGGCACCATCCACTTCACCAGCCAGCCCGGTTGAGGAAGATGTCCTGTCGGCGCTGATGAACCTCGGTTATCAGCGCCCCGCCGCGGAGAAGGCTCTGGAGGCCGTGACAAAGCAAGGGGATGCGAAGACCTTCGATCAGATGTTCCGGGCCGTGCTGGGGCGACTGTCGAAATAGCCCGATTTCCCCATGGACAGAGTATCCGTCCGGGAGTGTAATGCTCCGTCATGCAAACGCTCGGGTTGTCTGACTCAACCACTCGCACCGAGAGCCGGCTGAAAAGCCTTTTCTGGCCATCGATCCAAAGCGGGGCCGATGTCGACTATCTCGCCGTACAAGGCTTCTGGGTCTGCACGATCGTCGGCGCAATGTCGATGGCGTTTCTGGTTTTCAATCGCCAGCCCATTACCGGTCTTCTGATCTTTCTGCTGTTCCACTTCGGCGGGATTGGCGTTCGCGAGCACAATCCGTTTGCAGCGGCCATCACACTGATCTACTACCTTGTGGATTTTCTTGCCTCATTCATCGTTCTATTGCTGAACTCTCCCGGGATCGGGGTGGTCAAGGTCATCGTGACCGCGCTGCTTCTTTCGAATCTCCGCGCTACATGGATCGCGGGCAATTGGAAGCCCGACTCAGAAGAAGCGGCGCTGCCTCCGCGTCTCGGAGACACGTTCTTTGACAAATTCGCCGACAAATGGCCGGCATTCATCTGGCCAAAGGTGAAGATCGTCTACTACATTTTTTCGTTCCTCATGCTTACACTTACGACGGCTGGTGTGATCATCGTCTACGTACGGCACATACGGTAGCCCGCATTCGAGGGTGTCACTTTCCAATGCAGAACGTGCTGAAGATCAGGTTGAGGACGTCATCTGTCGTGGTTGCGCCAGTGATGGCATCGAGCGGCCGTAGAGCGCTGTACAGATCAAGCAGCAGCATTTCGTGAGGAATCTTGCCGAGCACAGCGTTTTTGGCGGCATCCAGTGCAGTGATTGAGTCGGCGATCAATCCCTGGTGACGAATGTTGGTGAGGAATCCGGCTTCGACCGAGTTTCCGCTCTCTCCGCCAATGTGCCGCAGAATTTCGGAGCGCAACGCGTCGATCCCTTCGCCGGTAACCGCTGAGGTCAAAATTCTCTTGTACCTAGCCCCTGATCCCTGACCCCTGGCAGCCAAGTCCGTCTTATTCTCAACCACGATCGCCGGCCGTCCCTCGGCATGGCGAAGCAGTTCCGCGTCCTCTGCACTCTCTTCCTGCGAGGCATCGAGCACAATCAAGACGAGATCCGCATCAGCCAGCGCCTCCATGGATTTCTGAATGCCAATCGATTCCGCTTCGTCGATCGCCGTGCGAATGCCTGCTGTATCCACCAGCTTCACCGGGATTCCGCCAATCGCAACAGTTTCGCTGACCAGATCGCGCGTCGTTCCGGGAGTCGCGGTCACAATCGCGCGTTCGCGCTCGACCAGCCGATTAAACAGGCTCGACTTGCCGACATTAGGCCGTCCCACGATCGCCAGTGTGAGTCCTTCATGGACGATCTTTCCGTAGGCGAAACTCGCGCTCAGCTGCTCGAGCGGACCGCGCACGCTACTGATGTGATCGAGAATCACCGCACCCGGCAAAACTGAAACATCGTCTTCTGCAAAATCAATGCCAGCTTCTAGCAGAGCAATCAGTTCGACCAGCTTCTGTTTAATCGGCTGTAGCCGGCGCGACAGGGCACCCTCCAATTGCTGCGCGGCTACTTTCGCCTGATAAAGAGTCTGCGAGTCGATCAGGTCGCGCACAGCCTCAGCTTGCGTCAAGTCGATGCGCCCGTTCAGAAAGGCGCGCATTGTGAATTCGCCCGGTTCAGCCAGCCGCGCACCCCCTGCCACGCAAAGCGCGACAATGTGTTGCAGCACGACCGGCGACCCATGCGCCGAAATCTCGACAACGTCGTCAGTCGTGTAGGAATGAGGCTTCAAGAAAAAAGTCACAACGACTTCGTCGATGCGCTGCGGGGCAGAGCTTGTGGGGACATTCGCGCCCTGCTGTCCGGCTGGGCCGAGCCGAGCAGCCTCTGCAGATGCCTCAACCAACTCCCCGAACAGCGCCCGCCCGGGTTCTAGATCATGTTTCAGCCGCAGCATCGGCGTTGCAATCCGGACCGCGTCCGGCCCCGAAAGGCGCACAACACCGACGCCTCCGCGCCCGGGCGGCGTCGCGACCGCGACGATTGTGTCATCAAGATTCACGCGCCGATTGTAAACTGGTCGTTCGTAAATAACCGTCGTTGGCCGCTTGTCGTTCATCACTGGCAGGCAGCCTGTCGCGAACGACTAACGGCCAACGGCTAACGACGGAGCGCAAAATTGTCTGTAGCTGATGAGCTTCTAAAGACCAACGAAGAATTCGCCCGCAACTTCAAACTCGGTGAACTCCAGGTTCGCCCCAAACGGCGCGTCGCGGTTCTCTCTTGTATGGATTCGCGCATCCTGTTCGAGCACTGCCTCGGACTGAAACCGGGCGATGCGCACATGATCCGAAACGCCGGCGGAATCGCCACCGAGGACGCGCTGCGATCGCTGATCGTCTCGCATCACCTGCTCGACACGCAGGAGTTCATCATCATCGGCCACACGGACTGCGGACTGTTAAAAGTGCGCGAATACGAACTACGCTCGAAACTTGCAGAGAAGATGGGCGCCATCGCCAGTGAGCCGTCCAATTTTTATGCCTTCGACGATCTGGAAGCAAACATCCGCCAGCAGGTGCATCGCGTGAAATCGCACCCGTGGATTCCCAAGCACATTCCGGTGCGGGGATTTATTTATGACGTAAAGGCGGGGAAATTGACGGAAGTAAAATAACTAGCCAGATTCATTCGTCACCCCTCGGGACACTTGCTGTTTTTCGTGATCAAGCTCGTCTACACTCCTCAGAGCAACGCTCTGCCGATACGCCAAGAAGTAGTAGATCAACGTCCCAAATGGAGCAAGAAAGAACAACAAAATAAACGACCCGGCCTTCTTCAGGTAGTGGGAGCGGTCGAAGCTGAACCAGAAATACCACATCGCGACCCAAAGCAGACCTGAGCCTAAAATCTCTGGCAGAAGTAACAATCTAAGAACGGAACGGGCTTGTCGATTTAAAGCAGTAGCTCCGGCTGCGGGCATTGCTAAACGAACTCCAACTAAAGTCGCTATTAGTGCAAGAGTGAGGACAGCACATCCGAGATAAACATGCTGCGCGTTGCGGGACAGTAACCAACCGCGACTGATTGGCAGGTACAGCATGACCGACAAGATTAGCACCGAAGATCAGAGAGTCAATCCGTCGTCAGCGTCGGCCCAGATACTAGCGCGCCACCTTCTCAATCTCCGCTCGCAGCTGATCGTACGGCACCGCTCCCGGATGGTACCAGGCAACTCTCCCCGCCCGATTCAAAAGCACAAGCGTCGGAGTCGTTGATGCGCCGTAGACCTCGAAGTTGTACGTGCTGACCGGGACCGGCATGTCGAGCAATCCGCTGTAAAAACGATGCCGCACCGCGTCGATGTACCGGAGTTCATCGCTCGGTGACGCGTGCTCGATCTGCGCCGTATATCCGTAGAACCGCGTCGGACCGATGACCTTCAATCCCTTAGACGCGAACTCAGTGCGCAGTTGCGTGATGACCGGCGCTTCGGCTTTACAGTCCGCACACCAGTGGGCCCAGAAGAAAAGCAGCACGGGCGATCCGCGAAGCTGAGCGGCAGTCGGCAGCGGCGCTCCCAGGAACTCGCCCGACTTCAGAGGCGGAGCAAGCCTTCCCTGAAAAGTGAGCAGATTGAGGTTCTTCTGCAGGCGGTCATGAATCGAAGTCTTCCCATAGGTCTGTAGCGCAGATCGCAGGAGCGCGATCGCCTGCGTCCTCTGTCCATGCGCGGCAAGCACCTGCGACTGGACCTCCAGCGCAGCCCCCAGCGCGTTCGGCAAATGCGGCTCCGCGTCGAGCGGACGCCGTTTCAATTCATCGAGCACGAGTGCCTTGGTCTGCTTTGCGTACGAGGCGGCTTGATCGTACTGGCCCTGATCCAGCGCCGAGCGAGCCAGCCACGAGCACGCATCCAGATATTCGGCATCAACGCCTTTCTGGGCGCGGTAGGAATCAAGCTCGGATTCCGCGGCGGCAAAGTTGTTCTGCGCCAGGGCGTAACGCACGTTGTCGACGATCCCAGCCCACGATGCTGAAGCTGCGAGCAGCAGGAACCCCGCAAGAATTCGCAATCGCATTATTCCTATCATGATTCTTTTGCAGAAAGCTGGCAAATCGGGAGCGGAACGTGTAAAGCTATATAGCCATATAACATCCCTTGAATCAGCCATTTACCCGTGCTCCTTTACGATTTCTGTAGCTATTTCTGTGCACTTTCACGTACAATAAAGCTGCGTTTGACTTTAGAGTTCCTTCGCAGTACAAGCATCTCCGCTTAACCCAGCGTGTGACCTGCCTGCAGAAGAATCCTGAAAGCTTCAGCGCTACATCAAGAAAAAGGAACAATGCAACAACATGGAAACAGGAACAGTGAAGTGGTTTAACGACGCCAAAGGCTATGGTTTTATCAGTCGCCAGAACGGCGAGGATGTCTTCGTACATTTCTCCGCCATTCAGGCCAGCGGATTCCGCAGCCTGCAGGAAGGTCAACAAGTGCAGTTTGACGTGGTCAAAGGCCCCAAGGGCTGGCAAGCTGAGAACGTCAAGGGCGTCTAACACCGCTTTGCAAACAATCCGCATGAGGGCGGCCAGCAATGGCCGCCCTTAGTGTTTTAGGGAATTGACCTCCATAGTACGTAGCGTTATAGTACGTTACGTACTATGGCACGTATTTCATCGCTTGGCTATGCGCTCCTCGGACTTCTACATCAGAAGCCATCATCGGGCTACGACCTCCGCAAAATCTTCTCCTCCACATCGATGAAGACTTACAGTGACAGCCCGGGGGCCATTTACCCTGCATTGCGTCGACTGGAAGAGCAACAATTGATCCGCAGCACGATCGAAGAGGGCGTGGGCTTGAGGCGGCGCCAGGCTTTCCGGCTTACCCCAGCCGGACTTGCGGAACTCAAGAAATGGATCACCGCTCCGGTCACGCGCGAAGACATGATCTCGGGTTCTGAAAACGTAGTCCTCCGCTTTGCCTTCAGCGAACAGGTCGTTGGCTCCCGAGCGTCCCTCGAATTACTCCGCTGTTTGGAAACGGCGCTCGAACCGCACCTGGCCACTTTGCGTGAGGAATATGAATTACTGAAAAAGGTGGCACCGACATCCGGAAGATTGGCATTTGAATACGGACTTCGCGGAGTCGAAGCCCTGCTGCAGTGGACTCAATACGCAATCAAGACTTACGAAAAGCAGATTAAAAGCAATGGAAGGAGGGCGTCGTGAAACTTACCCAAACAATTGTGCGTGGTGTATTGGCATTTATTGCCATTACTGCCGCTCAAATGATCTGCGGAGTGCTGGTTCCGATAAAGGCACCAGCGGCACCTCATTTGCTCGAATGGTTGCTGATGGCGAATGCGATCGTGGCTGCAGCGCTAACGATTCTCGCCGTTCGCTCGGATTGGCGCGGATGGCAACTCGGCATCGCGCTTGCTGCCATCCCGTTCATCATCAGTACGGCCAATATCATCGAAGGCTCCGTATTCCTGAAAAATTCCTATCTGCCGTGGGAGCCGCTTTATCTCCATTCCCTGATTTCGGCGGTCCTGATGGTGCCGGTTTGGACATTGCTTTTCGGCAGAAGAGAAAATGCGACTTCGCATTACCACCCAATTCAATCGAAAGGGCGCGGAGAGCGAGCCTGGAAATTCGCCCTCTCCGATCTCAGCTACATCGTTCTCTACTACGCCGCCGGAATGATCATCTTTCCGTTCGTCCGGGATTTTTATGCGACACAACAACTGCCACCGCCCGGAACGATTGTCGTGCTGCAACTGCTGATCCGCGGTCCAATCTTCGTTGTCCTATGTCTCGGAATCACCCGCATGCTGGGTATGCCCCGATTGACCGGAGCACTCACGGTCGGGGCGCTATTCACACTTCTAAGCGGCGTCGCTCCGTTGCTGATCCCGAATCCGTATTTCCCGGACGCGGTTCGCTGGGTGCACTTCTGCGAAGTTGTGAGTGAGAATTTCGTGTTCGGTGCAATCGTGGCTTGGCTTTGGGGACGGCCCCCGGCATTCGTCGCCAGGCACAGTCTGGCTCGCGCGGCGTAGCGCGAATGAGGCTTAGGGGCGCATGTCGCGCATCAGCACGACGTCGAAGTCGCTGTGCCCGCGCACCATTGCCAGTTGTTTGCCGTCGAACGACCAGTGAAAGTCGTAGATGCGCTCGGCCTTGAAATCGGTAATGGCGTGCCCTGTGGCGCCATCGAGAGGCTGCAGCCATAAATTGTCCACGCCATTTTCGCGCGTTGGATAGATCACGGCTTTTCCGTCACGGCTGAAGCGCATCGGCCCGAAACGCAGCCGCTCGAATTCAATAATCTTCGGCGAAACGCCCGCTGCTGGATCCGCGGACACCAGCGCGATCTTTTCCTTGTGCTCACCTGAGTGCTCCAGTGTGGCGAATGCGGCAAGTTTGCCGTCAGGAGAAACGTCGAAATTCTGGTTGAGTGGCAGGTCCGAAATCGTCTGCGGGGTACCTCCGTCAATCGAAACCCGCGCCAGCTTTCCCTCTCCGGACTCGGCATTGTAGTAAACCCAACGGCCATCCGAAGAGCACACCGGAGAACTGTCGTGTGTTCCGGTGGTCAACTGCTTCAGGTCGCCTCCGGAAGCGTCAATGCGCCATACGTTCGAATCGCCTGAGCTTCCCTGAAATACTAGTTCGAAGACGATGTAGCGTCCGTCGAGACACTCCGAAGGATTTCCTCCCGGACCTCCGTTTTGTATCGGCGTCTTGTTGCCTGTGGAAGGATCAATCAGATTCAGCGTGTTGTCTTGGTCGCTGATGAGCCGGCCGTCTTTTGTCCACGTGAAATTCGTGAATGCGCTGGTCGGAGCGATATCGTGTGCCTGGAAATTCGGCTCGACATTAGCCCCGATCTCCATATGCCAATGCCCCTGACTCAGTATCGCCGCCAGCAACTGTCCGCTCCCCGCAATACTGAGATCGGTGTAGCTGTTTGTGTCGCGTGTCACGGGAGTGATCTTCCCCTCCGGATATGAGACAAACATGATCTGCGACTGATTGAAATTCGTTCGAGCTTCCCGCACCAGGCCCAGCAATCCGCTGCCATCCGGCAACCAGTGTGGCGATTCAAAGAGTTCAGTCTTGCTTCCCTGAAATACTGTTTGCTTCCCGGTTGCAATATTGATCGCCACCAGGCTCTCCAACGCGTTGCCTACGCGCTCTACATCGCAGACGATGGTATTCCCGTCCGGCGACCACGCTGGCGAATAAAGCGTCTGCGTATTCGAGCCGCTTGCCAGAACTTTCTCTTGGCTACCATCGAGCGGATGGAGGATGAGCTGATATTGCCCCGCCACCGGGTCGTCATAGCGCATGAATGCCAGCTTCGTGCCATCGGGAGAGAACGTGACATTCGAATCTACATCGCTGATCAACTTTTGCGGAGTGCCTCCAAGCAGCGGCGCACGGTACAAAAACTTGAGCTCAGGATTTCCCGGATCGCTGCGCACGAAATAGAAATAATTCCCGTCGGGCGAAAATTGCAGCCCGTTGTAGTACGTATCTGCCGGAGGCTGCACCTGCGTATCGCTGTTGGTCGGAACATTGCGCAGCGAGAGGCTTGCCAGGCCATTCCTTCGAGTCAGACTTAGAACGTATTTACCATCCGGCGAAATCGCCGCCAGCATGGCATCCCCGGTATTCGTAACCTTCGTGACGGAAAAATTCTGAAACGCCGCCGGCCGCTGATGCGTCACAAAGGAGTAGACTCCATAGCCTGCCGCCGCCAGCAAAATCAGCGTGAGTCCCACGAGAAGCCCAGCGCCGATTTTGTTCTGTCGCGCAACAGTCACAACTGAAGAACTTCCGCTGCGCTGCGCCGGAATGCTTCTGTCGGATATGCGGGACGCTGCAACTTCCTCACCCGTGCCTTGAACCGGGGTCCCGGATGGCCTTCGCCCCGATTCCACGTCCCGCTTCAGCCGCTTCAGATCGCCGCGCAGATCGGCCGCGGACTGATAACGCAAATCGGCGTCCTTCTCAAGAAGCTTCTCAATAATTTCCTCGAATTTCGCGGGCAAAGCGGGATTCAACTGCTGCACCGGCGTCGGATCGAGTTCCAGAATCGCGTGAAACACGACGGCGGAAGTCGCACCAGTGAACGGAAGCTTTCCCGTCGCCATCTGGTAGAGAACAGTGCCCAGCGAGAACAGATCCGTCCGCGTATCGAGTTGCTCGCCGCGAGCCTGCTCCGGAGACATGTATGCAATTGTGCCCACCGTGGCGCCGGGGCTAGTGAGATGCGCTGGAGCCGGAGAATCCTGAGTCGCGCCAATCGTTTCCATCTGCATCTCTGGACGGATCAGCTTGGCCAGCCCGAAATCCAGCACTTTCACTTGCCCACGCGGCGTTACGAAGATGTTCGCGGGCTTGATGTCGCGATGAATGATTCCCTTCGCATGAGCGGCGTCGAGCGCATCCGCAAGTTGAATCGCGATGTCGAGCAACCGGTCCGTTGGCAGTGGCCCGGAGCGCAGCTTCTGCTCGAGGTTTTGCCCCTCGAGCAACTCCATCGCGATAAATGATTGCAGATCGCCACCATTCCCCGGCGCCGTTTCCACTGCATAGATCGTGCAAATATTCGGATGGTTCAGAGCCGAAGCGGTTCTCGCCTCCAGCAGAAACCGGTCGAGCGCATTCTGATCGCGCGAGAGTTGTGGCGGCAGAAACTTCAGTGCAACTTTCCGCCCAAGATTCAGATCCTCCGCTTCATACACCACACCCATCCCGCCGCTGCCAAGCTGCCCAGTGATGCGGTAATGCGAGATGGTCTGATTGATCATCGAAGGTTAGAACCCCGAGGAAGGAGCGGAGGTTTTATCTTAGGTGGGATGAAAATCTCAGTCAAACACCAGCGCAATGTGCTGCTCTCAATTCGCAGCCTGAACCGGCTGATTCTGCTCCGTATTTAGCCTCTCCACCATTTCTTTCGGCATGTCGTGCAGCAGTTCGAGAATTGCGGCGTTGGTCCAGCCGAATCCCACGACGTTCATGTGATAGCCCAATGCTACGTGCGACTCCGAGGACCTTGTAACGACGTTGTACTTCTCGCGGATGTTTCCATCTCGCCGGAAATTTCCCGCGACCATCGACACGAACTCGTACGAGATGCGATCCGCGTCGTTGTTGTATTCGTAACGGCGCAGCCCGCCGATCGCCAGCATCTCGATGTTTCCCCAGCCATACGGAAGATCCCACTGCGCGCCCGTATCTTCGGTGCTCATCGGAAGGCCACCGGGCCGTTCGAATACTTTCACATTCCCTTCGACGGCTCTGGCCTGTTCCGGCGTCGCGAGCCCTGCCCACAGCGGGTAAAAAGTGCTGGCGTATTTGTATTCCGACATTCGGCCGTTCCTAAAATCGTAGTCGAAAAACATTCCCTGTTGCGGATTCCACAGATATTTCGTGATGAGTTGCTTGCGATGTGCGGCACGCTCGTCCCACATCTTCGCATCATTGCGTCGCCCGAGCCATGCGCTGATCTGCGACATATCTTTCTCTGTCTTGTAGAGCAGGCTATTCAAGCAAACTGGAGCGTAATACTGCGTGGCGGCGCCGAACGGTCCGAAGCGGAAGCTGACGTCGAATCCCGACTCGCGCATCGACCGGTCGCCCTTGTAATAGTCGGCGCTCAACCTGAACTGCTTCGCCTTATTGCAATCTGGATGAGCCATCGTCATCGACAGATCGCAGACCTGCATGGAGTACGTTCGTCCAGCGACGGCCTCGTTATTGCCCGCTCCGCTTTCGACGACGTAGCCACGATCCAGCGCCGGATGAAAGAAGAAGTATTCCGCAACGTTGCGGTAAATGCCCGCCTCATCCTGTTCAGCTTCGGGTGGCGGCCCTGTGCCGAAATCGTAGTAACGCGACAGACCCGTTTGACCCGCCAGATGAGGTTCCCGCGTCCACATCTCATAATCCTTGGCGAGATCGGAGTACGCGCGCTCCAGCCAGGCATGATCGGCGCGTCCATCTTTCTGCGACTGGTCCTTCTGCATGGCCTGATACACGTCCACCACCATCGAACTCATAAACGGCGGCTGCGACCGCGTCAGATAGTACGTGCGGTTCGCATTGAGCATCGCACCGTAGTGCTCAACTTCGAAAAAAAAGTTCTCGACCATGCCCCGTGCGAGTTCCACCCGGCCAGCCTGCAACAGCCCGCGAATAATGAAGTAACTGTCCCAGCCATACATCTCGTTAAAACGGCCGCCCGGCACGACGTACTTTTCCGGCACATAGAGCAGCCCCGGGGGATTGATCTTGCTGGTATCGATTTCACCCAACTGGCGAATCTCGATCGGCAAGTGTTCCACGCGCACGTTGCAGTGATCGGTTAGGGACTTCACCGACTCAGGCTCGGCGAATCCCGCTGGCAAATACAACACCGACGACGCCGCAATCTTCGGATCGACAATGCTCTGGCAATCCGTCATGGAGCGCGTCAGCGTGTCCCACGCAGTCGAAATATAGGCGAGTATCGGCTTGAGGCCTTGCGAATCGCTTGGCGGCGCCGCGAGCACGGGAGCCTGCGCCGCAGTGCAGAAGACTGCGACGAGTGCCGCCCAACATATGAAAGAACGAACAAGATGTCTATGAAGGCCCTGAATGTTCATCGGAGGTTTAACAAAGCCTCGCCATCATAACCGCGCTTTCCGACCCCCCGCCGAAATAATTTAGAACACCTCCCTCTGAGGGTCCCTCTGGTCCTGCGTTCGATCAGTGAGTGTTTGGTTTATTCTATTTAGCTTAAGGTTTCGTGTGCGAGGGGGCTAAAACGTGAACCGACCACTGCCAGTCCTTCGTCTTTTCCTTTCCTTGCTTGTTCTGCTACCCGTAACGCTGTTGGCGCAGGTTCCCGAAAACACTTATCAGGAACTGCATTGGCGCATGATCGGCCCATTTCGCGGAGGCCGCACTCGTGCCGCCTGTGGTGTTCCCTCGCAGCCCAACGTGTTTTACGTGGGCCAGGTGAACGGAGGCGTCTGGAAATCCGATGACTACGGACGCACCTGGAATCCCATTTTCGACCACGAACCTACCCAGTCGATCGGCGCTATCGCCGTCGCTCCCTCTGATCCCAACATCATCTATGTAGGAAGCGGAGAAGGACTCCACCGTCCCGATCTTTCTGTCGGTGACGGTATATACAAGTCAACTGACGCCGGCAAGACTTGGACTCACCTCGGCCTGCGCGACGGTGAACAAATTCCTGCAGTCGCGGTCGATCCCCGCGATCCAAACAAGGTCTTCGCCTCGGTTCTCGGTCATCCTTACGGTCCAAGCGAGGAGCGCGGAATCTATCGTTCCACGGACGGCGGCCAGAATTGGCAGAAAGTCCTTTCGAAAGATGAGAACACCGGGGGCTCTGACGTGGAGATTGATCCCTCGAATCCTGATGTCGTCTATGCCGGGATGTGGGAAGTCCGCGAGGGTCCATGGGAGGACAACAACGAATTCAACGGAGCCAGTGGCGGACTCTTCAAATCTACCGATGGCGGCACCACTTGGAATCAACTCAAGAGCGGTTTGCCAGATGATCTCTCGCAGATCTACATTGCGATCGCGCCCAGTGATTCGCGCCGCCTGTACGCAACACTCGCAACCGCTTCCGGCAAGTTAGGTGTCTACCGTTCCGACGATGCCGGCGATACCTGGACCCACATCACCACCGATCCACGCCCGTCAGGCCGGATCGGGGGAGGCGATCTTCCTATCCCGAGAGTTGATCCCAAGGATCCCGATCTCGTTTACGTTGCGAGCACCGTTACCATGCGCTCCACCGACGGCGGCAAAACATGGTCCGGCTTCCGCGGCGCCCCCGGCGGCGACGATTACCAGAATCTCTGGATCAATCCCACGAACGGCAACATTATTCTTCTCGTCAGCGACCAGGGCGCAATCATCACCGTCAATCGCGGGCAAAGCTGGAGTTCGTGGTACAACCAGCCCACCGCGCAGTTCTATCACGTCATCACCGACAATCATTTCCCCTACCGTGTCTGCGGAGGCCAGCAGGAAAGCGGTTCGGCCTGCACGCTGAGCCGCGGCAACGATGGCGCGATTACCTTTCGCGACTGGCATCCGGTCGGCGTGATCGAGTACGGCTATGTCGCGCCCGATCCGCTCAATCCTGATCTGGTGTACGGCGGGGGGCGAACCGAGGTCTCGAAATTCCATTGGTCCACCGGCGAGGTTCAGGATGTAACTCCGATCCCGCTGCGCGACCCGAAATACCGCACCGACCGCACTGAACCTCTGATGTTCTCTCCGGTCGATCCGCACATCCTCTACTTCGCCAGCAACGTGCTGTTCAGAACCACCGACGGCGGAAATTCCTGGCAGGCCGTCAGCAAAGATCTCACGCGCGAAAATCCGGGAACTCCATCCAGCGTAGGAAAGCTGGTTCGCGAGAGTTCGGCAAAACAGCGTGGCGTGATTTACGCTCTCGCCCCGTCGTTCAAAACCGTCAACACTCTTTGGGCCGGGACGGACGACGGCCTCGTCTGGGTGACGCGCGATGCAGGAAATACATGGGACAACATCACGCCAAAAGAGCTGACTCCCTGGAGCAAGGTCACACAACTTTCAGCTTCGCACTTTGACGAGCAGACTCTCTATGCGTCGGTTAGCCGCTTCCGCATTAACGATACGCATCCATACATCTACCGCACGCATGACGGCGGAAAAAGTTGGACTCTGATCACCTCCGGTCTGCCCGACTTCGGGCCAGTCGACACCGTCCGTGAAGATCCCGTCCGCAGGGGCCTTCTCTTCGCCGGGACCGAAAATGCCGTGTGGGTTTCATTTGACGATGGCGATCACTGGCAGTCGCTGCAGCTGAATCTCCCGCACACCTCCATGCGTGACCTCTGGATTCACGATGACGATTTGATCGTCGCGACCCACGGCCGTGCGTTCTGGGTTCTTGATGACATCACTCCTCTGCGTCAGATCTCCGCAGCGATGGCGAACTCCCCGCGTCTGTTCACCCCAGCTCCCACCTACCGCATTCAGCGCGACACGAACACCGAC
>Ga0209168_10000862_pt1 | contig 26599 bp, 21 predicted proteins | sample Coa_R1_FD_187156 | JGI IMG/M metagenome (GOLD analysis project Ga0209168, IMG submission 187156) | Surface soil microbial communities from Centralia Pennsylvania, which are recovering from an underground coalmine fire - Coalmine... | ecosystem: Environmental > Terrestrial > Soil > Unclassified ...
CACTGGACCTTCGGCGATCGAATATCCGAGATTTCGAAACACGGCAATGATCTCATTTTGTGTGCGGATGATAGGGTGCTCAGCGCCGATCGGGCGGCGAATGCCGGGAAGGGAAATGTCGATCGCAGATTCCCTCTTTTCGGCGGGCGATTTATTCAGCGCCGCCTCGACCTTAGCTTCCACTTCAATTTTGAGTTTGTTAACGCGCTGGCCGACTTCGCGTTTCGCGTCTTTTGGTGCGGGCTTCAGCCACAGTTCATTGACTTGGGTGAGAATGCCGTCTTTGCGCGCCAGCCAGCGATCGCGAAAAATTTTCTTACCCTCTTCACCCTTCACCGCAGACGATTCTTTGTCCAGCGCAGAGAGGAGCTTGTCGACAGCCTTGTCGAGCGCCGCCGGCGAAAAATCTTTTAATTGTGGGACGGTATATGGCAAAAGGTTCTTAATAACGACGTTGTTCCGAACCGCTGAGCCACTGGCAACCTGTTATTAGCAAAAAGCAGGTTCCCACTCGGCAGGATTATTCGCGTTGCCAATAGTCCTGTCTCGGTCGGAATGACAGATTATAGAGATATAGCCAAAACAGACGTTGATAGCTGAGAGCTGCTTTACGCGGCCCCGCCGAGAGCGCCCTTCGCCTGCTCGGCGAGGCTCTTAAAGGCTGCGGCGTCTTTCACCGCGAGATCAGCCAGGATCTTGCGGTCGAGTTCAACGCCCGCAGTTTTCAATCCGTGAATGAACTGGTTGTAGCTCATGCCGTTGAGCTTGGCAGCTGCGCCGATGCGGACGATCCAGAGCGAGCGGTATTGGCGCTTCTTCTGTTTGCGCCCGGAATAGGCGAACTTCAGACCGCGATCGACAGCCTCTTTCGCCGAACGGTAGAGTTTTGATTTTGTCAGGAAATAACCGCTGGCGCGGTCTAATATCTTTTTGCGTTTGGCGCGGCGTTTAGTTCCGCGTTTTACACGAGGCATGGTCTTGCTCCTTTTTAACTTCTAATTAGCGGCTGGAGGCAGGACGTGCCTCTTCACTCGCTTTTCTCTGTGGCTTTACTCTGTGAAACTCTGTGTACTCTGTGGTTAGGTTTTTAAAGCTCGACCCCAGAGGACACAGAGTTTCACAGAGTAAAGCCACAGAGAGATCCCTAGTACGGGATCATTCGCTTTACTTTCGGCGTATCCGCGTCGCTCACTATGACGCTGCCGCGAAGCCCGCGTTTGCGCTTCTTGTCCTTCGATGTCAGGATGTGGCGCAAAAATGCGTGCGAGCGCTTAACTTTTCCAGTCGCGGTTTTCTTGAAGCGCTTGGCGGCGCCTTTGTGTGTTTTTAGTTTGGGCATTTTCTAAACTCCAGCATTTAGCAATTACCACTTAGCCAGCATCGGCTGACCAAGTGCTAATTGCCAAATGCAACTGCTGATTTTTACGCTTGGCTTACTCGTGGCTGCTGTGGCGCCGCTTTTTCTCCCGGCTTTTTGGCGCTCGGCGCCAGAATGGCATGCAGCGTGTTGCCTTCCTGCCGCGGCCGGAATTCTACGATCCCGCGCTCGCCAATATCTTTAATCAGCCGCTCCAGAATCTGCCGTCCCAGCCCGGTGCGGGTCATTTCTCGTCCACGGAAAAAGATCGTAGCTTTTACTTTGTCGCCTTCCTCCAGAAAACGCAGCACATGGTTCCTTTTGGTCTCGTAGTCGTGATCGTCCACGTTAATACGGAACTTCACCTCTTTGACCGTGATCGTCTTCTGGTGCTTCTTGGCTTCGCGATCTTTCTTTTCCTGCTGATAAAGAAACTTCCCGTAATCCATGATGCGGCAAACCGGAGGTTGCGCGGTGGGAGAAATCTCTACCAGGTCTAAATTCTGTTCGCGGGCCATTTTGAGCGCTTCAAAGGGGGGCAAAATGCCGATCTGTTGGCCTTCATCGCCAATCACGCGAATTTCTCTCGCGCGAATGCGCTCATTTGTGCGGATAAAACGTTTGTCGATACAATCCTCCGTTTGCTTCTAATACGTGGGATTCAAAATTATAGCATGCGACGTGTGTTCCAGCCTTCACCCCGCATTTCGTTCCGCCGATCGGCTGGCTCGAAGTTTTGTTTCAACCAGGGATTCGACAGCGCGCAGAACTTCGTCTTCGCTCATGGAAGTGGAATCAATCACGGTTGCATCGTGCGCTGAAACCAGCGGTGAATTGGCCCGGGTGCGGTCGCGGCGGTCGCGCTCGCGCAACTCAGCTGCCATGGATTCACTCGAACTCCCGGGGGCCGGCTGCTGATGAATGCGTCGCTGCTCGCGGATCACCGGATCAGCATCCAGAAAAATTTTAATCTCCGCGTCAGGGAAAACTTTCGTCCCAATATCGCGTCCTTCCATCACCACTCCACCATTGATCCCCAACTCACGCTGCCGCGCTACCATCCATTCACGCACTTGCGGGTGGACCGACACCCGGGACGCGGCTTGGGATACGTCGGCTTCGCGCACGCGTTGAGTGACATCCCGGCCATCGAGCGTCACCCGATTGCCGCCAACGGTTGGCTCAATCTTGATCCGCGACTTATGAGCAAGTTCGGTAAGCGCAGCCTCGTCATCAAAAGATATGTCGTTTTCGATCGCCTTCAACGCCAGGGCCCGATACATCGCGCCGCTCTCGAGATTCGTATAACCCAGCTTGCGGGCCAGCCGCGAAGCAATCGTGCTCTTGCCGGCTCCCGCTGGGCCGTCAATGGCAATGATGAGTTTGCGAGTGGGAAGGTCGCTCATCTTTCTGGTTGATTGTACATGCAGTATTTGGTGGTTCAATCAACGGGTCTCGATCTTTTGACTGGCAGGAACACGCGAAACCGTTTGCGTTACTTGAATCAATGATTTGTTTCCCACGGGAGTAAAGCTGAATTCGCGTGCAGCCAACAACGCATTGACCGCTTCCCGCACCTTAGATCGCGGAACGAAGTTCCCGAAGAATGCTTCCAATTCGGGCAGATCGGCCGCGATCACACACTCCAGGTATTTTGAAATCAACGCCGACAGCGCGGTATTCAGTGAAGAATTGATGCCCTCAGACACTGCTTCTGGCGCCCAGCGTTGTAGCACGTCCCACGACGCACCTTCGCGCTCGTGATAGTCCACCCGCGTGATGCGCAGCTTCGACCACAATTCGTTCAGAGATTTATCGAGCCCAGGAACAGAAATCCCTTTGCCGATCTCCTGCAACAACTTTGCCTTCGAAATCGGGCCTTTGCGCTGGATGATCTGATAAGTGTCGCAAGCCAACTCCGAATATGGCGATCGCGGCCCGGGGCGAGGCGCCTGCTTGGGGTTGCGCTCGCCCGCCAAAGTATAAAAATAAGGAAAAGCTGACGCCGACAACAGCAGCGCATTATGCTCGTCGCCGAGATTGGCTTCGTAAGCGGACTTGTCGCGCAACAGGCGAACCATGAGTTCGCTGGCCTCCCGCGCCCGAGGATCGGTCAAAGCGTTACGCTGCGCGGGAAGCCTTTCGTCCGAGCCGAGGGTCGCCCCCACAAAAGTCGGAACCAGTGAGGTCTTCGGCGGAGGCAGTGGCAGCATCAGGCAGAACCCGACCGACTCGATAAAGCTGCGCGCATCTTCGAGCGTACGCACGGCATTGCCGTTGAGGCGCCACTTCTCGCGGCGAAGCTGGATGAGTTCTTCAGAAGTCATAAAAATCGGCTGTCAGCTCTCAGCCTTCAGCTATCAGTAAAAAGCTTTGCCCCGGCTTAATGCCGGTCAGTACAACTAAGTCGAAGTCAACTCCGCACAAGCTATCTTGCTGATAGCTGAAAGCTGACGACAGAAAGCTGACGACAGAAAGCTAGATTCTCTTAAACGCCCGCTGAATGTCCTTCATCGAGTATCGCAGAACTACCGGGCGGCCGTGGGGGCAGGACATGGGGCAATCCGTCTTCGCCAGTTCGCGCAGCAGCCATTCCATTTTATTTTGCTCGAGCGGCATATTGACTTTGATGGCCGCGTGACAGGCGATGGAGGCAGCGATGCGCCCGCGAATCTGATCGAGATTCAGCGCCTGATCTTCGCGTGAAAATTGTTCGAGCAACTCGTGGAGCATTTTTTCGACGTCGCCGGCCTCCAGCCCCGCGGGAGCGATTTTGATGGCGATGCTGCGCGTCCCGAAAGGCTCGGCTTCAAACCCGTTCTTCTGTAACTCATCCGAAATTTCCCCGAACACCGCCTGCTGCGCCGGATTCAGCTCGATCACAATCGGCATGAGCAACCGCTGGCTCTCGACCTGCTGCTGCGTCCGCTGGCGCAAGACTTTTTCAAACAGCACCCGCTCATGCGCTACGTGCTGATCGATGATCCATAGGCCTTCAGGATTTACCGCGAGAATGAACGATTCGTGAAGCTGGCCGAGCGGCTTCAATGAGGAAAGCAACGGAGCATCGGTATCGGTAAATTCTTCTTCGGCGATTGCCGGAGCACACCGATCTGCCCCGACCGACTGCTCTCCGCCGAAGGTTTGCCGTGGAAATCTGGCGACCGGAATCGTGGCGTTGGCTTCGACCTCAATGCCGTCAGAAAACTGCAGGCGCTCGGCAACCAGCTGCTCGGGCGGCGCTTGCAAAGAAAAAATGTCGGGGGCGGCAGCGCCTGGAAATACAGGGAATGCCGAAGCTGCGTCTACGCCTGAGAAACGCGCACCCGGGGTGAGCCCAGGACTGGCAGTAGGGTGAGCGCGGATTTCGGTCACGAACTGCGGCACCGGACGAGCCTTCATCAGCGCTGCGCGAACCGAGTCGCGAAGGAAGTCATGGATCACGGTCTGCTGCCGGAAGCGCACCTCGGTCTTCGATGGGTGAACATTTACATCGACCTCAGCATTGGGCATCTCTAAAAACAGCAGCACCACAGGAAAAACCGTCGCGGGAATAATGTTGCGATAAGCATCGCTCAACGCGTGCTGGATCAAGCGGTCGCGAATCAGCCGGCCATTTACAAATGTATAAATCGAATTCCGGTTCAGCTTCTGGATCTCCGGCTTTGAAACGAACCCATGCAACCGCAAGGCCCCCGGATCAATCGCGGGACGAGCGTCCCGCCCGTCTGCATCCTGTTCTTTCTTGCGCAACCACGGTGGCGGCTGCGGCAATCCCACGTGCGCCAGCGGCAGCTCCGCAGCCACGGAAATCAGTTGATCGAGAACTTCCTTGCCGAACACCTGATAGACCCGGTCGCTGTAACTCGCAACCGGAGGCGCCACCAGCATGGCATTTGTAGCTGAGTGCAACTCGAAGTGCTTTTCCGGATGCGCCAGCGCGTAGTGAGTGACCAGCGAAGCGATATGCGACAACTCCGTCGATTCCGCCTTTAAGAATTTTTTTCGCGCAGGAGTATTAAAGAAGAGATCGCGAATAGTAATCGAAGTTCCCGCCGGAAGCCCGGCTTCGTCGACGCGAAAGATTTTGCCGCCGGCAATTTCGACAATCGTTCCGGATTCCTGGTCTGCAGCTCGAGTTTCGAGCCGCAGGCGCGAAACCGACCCGATAGACGGCAAGGCTTCGCCGCGAAAGCCCAGGGTCGCAATGTTCAGCAGGTCTTCCGCATTTTTGATCTTCGAAGTAGCATGCCGTTCGAAGGCCAGCAATGCATCATCGCGCACCATGCCGCAGCCATCATCGGTGATCTGGATAAGTTTTTTGCCGCCGGCTTCCACTTGGATTTTGACCCGCGTCGCCCCCGCATCGAGCGAATTCTCAAGCAGCTCTTTCACCACCGAAGCCGGCCGCTCAACCACTTCGCCAGCAGCGATCTTATTGGCTACATGCTCGGGAAGGACGTGAATACGGCCCATGGAAGTTAAGCCAGTTTCGCAGATGAAAGCGGGGAAGGCAAAGGGTGAAGATGCCGGCACACTCCATTCGTTTGGAGCAAATATAAGGATTTTCTTCGTGTACCTTCGTGTCCTTTGTGGTTAATGCCTCAATAAGGCAGTTGGGATCCCGCTATGGTCGTGAAAGCCAGAGGATTGGGATTCGCCTGCCCAGTCTCTGGAAATCCAGGTCTGAGGTGACTAACGTCGCATTCCGTATCTCCGCCAATGCAGCCGCGATGCAGTCAACGTAGGGAATTTTGTGCACGGCTTTAATTTCGGCAGCTCTTGACGCCTGATCGAGTTCCACTCCGACCGTCTGAATAGGTAATCGCGCCAGTTCCGCCATGGTTCTACGCGCGAGTTCCTCGCCTCGTCGCAGCCAGGAGATGTAGAAAACCTCTCCCCAATTCACGACTGAAATCAGAAGTGGCTTACTCTCGCGAAGCGCTGAGCTCATCAATTGATGTACGCGATCGCTGCCGGGGCCATTTTCCGCGAGGTCCAAAATCGCATTCGCATCGAGAACATAAGCTCGACTCATTTTTCTAGCCGATGTTCACGTTCCCGTGCCTCGACGAGTGAGTCTGGGCCCTTCAGCGAGCCTCGAAGCCGCCGGATGTATTTTTCATTGATCGGTTCCAGAACGACACGATCCTGTTCGATCCGAACTGCGATCCGCGTTCCGGCTTCAATGCCCAGCTTTTCGCGTATTTCGATGGGAATTACGATCTGCCCTTTGGAGCTTAACCTGGTAAATGTCTCCTGCATCATTCTTACATCATACAGGGGGTAAGAACATATTGCTAAAGTAAGATGAGGTTTTTTTTCCCGGTCAAGCTCCGACACAGGCGAACAATTTGCGAAGCCTCGCCCTTCAAATTAGAATAATTAAATGTCTGCTCTCGCTTGGGCTCATCCTCTAGTCGCCGAATGGTTTACCAATAAATTCGGCACGCCTACTGAGCCCCAGGAGCTGGGCTGGCCCCATATTGTCTCGGGCCGAACCACGTTGATTTCCGCGCCAACCGGATCGGGAAAAACTTTGGCGGCTTTCCTCGCCTGTATTGATCGTTTGGTGCGCAAAGCTCTGGCTGGCGAACTCCAGGACCGCACTGAAGTTCTTTACATTTCGCCGTTGAAGGCCCTTGGCAATGACATTCAGAAGAACCTCGAAGTCCCTTTAGGCGAAATTCTGCAAATGGCTGGCGAGCGCGGGTTGCTCATGCCGCAGATTCGGACCGCCGTCCGCACCGGCGATACGCTCGCGCCGGAACGCCGGGCGATGTTGAAGTGTCCGCCACACATTCTGGTCACCACGCCGGAGTCACTTTACATCCTGCTGACTGCTGAAAAGAGCCGTGCCATCCTGCGTGATGTCGAGACGCTTATCGTTGATGAAATCCACGCGGTCGCCGACGACAAGCGCGGTGCGCATCTGACACTTTCACTGGAACGCCTGGAAGCTTTGACGTATCGCTCTCCTGTACGTATTGGACTTTCGGCCACGCAAAAGCCGATAGAAGAAGTTGCGCGATTTCTCTCCGGCAATGGCCGCCCAGAGCCGGAGATCGTCAACATCGGTCACAAGCGCAAGCTCGATCTGGCCGTTGAAATTCCCGCTACATTGCTCGGCCCAATAGCAAGTAATGAAATGTGGGACGAAGTTTACGACCGCATCGTTCAGCTTTCGGATGAGCACCGCTCGACCTTAGTTTTCGTCAACACCCGCCGTTTGGTCGAAAGGGTCGCGCACAATCTGGCAGAGCGTATTGGAGAAGAAAACGTTGGCGCGCACCACGGCAGCCTCTCCCGCCGGTTGCGTCTCGAAGCCGAAAGAAAGTTGAAAGAAGGCAAGATCAAGGTTCTGATCGCGACCGCCTCGTTGGAGTTAGGAATCGATATTGGCGCGGTCGATCTCGTGATTCAGATTAGTTCGCCGCGAGCGATTGCGGTGGCCCTGCAACGAGTGGGACGCTCCGGTCACTGGCGCGGCGCAGTCCCAAAGGGCCGATTATTCGTTACCACCAGAGACGACCTGCTCGAATGCGCGTCGCTGGTTCGTGCCATACGCCAGGGCGATCTCGACCGGCTGATCATTCCGGATTCGCCGCTCGATGTGATGGCCCAGCAGATTGTGGCGACGTGCGCGACAAGCAGCGGTCTACAAGGGGCAGACGATCCGGGTTGGGATGAAGATGAACTGTTTGCTCTGGTCAAACGCGCTTATCCGTACCGAGATCTTTCGCGGGAACTCTTCGATTCAATCGTCGAAATGCTCTCTGAAGGCATTGCCGCTCGGCGAGGGCGATACGGCGCATATCTTCATCATGATCGCGTAAATCGCAAACTGCGTGCACGCCGCGGAGCGCGGCTGGCCGCCATTACCAGTGGCGGCGCGATTCCCGAGACAGCTCTGTTCACCGTAGTCGCCGAACCAGAAGGCGGAATGGTCGGAACCCTCGATGAAGATTTCGCCGTCGAGAGCAACGCCGGAGACATCGTGCTGCTGGGAAATACTTCATGGCGTATTAGGCGCGTAGAAGGCAAGTCCGGCCGCGTGCTGGTGGAAGATGCGCACGGTGCGCCGCCAACGGTTCCTTTCTGGCTCGGGGAGGCGCCAGCGCGCACGCAAGAATTGTCGCTGCATGTGGCGGAACTTCGGCGTGAAATCAGCGAGCGTTTACCAGGAGTTTCTCCGGTTGCGCTTTCTCCAAAAATGCCGCAGGTAGCGGAAACCATTGCATGGCTCAACGAACAATGTGGACTGGATGAGTCCGGCGCTTCGCAGGCGATTCAATACATTCTTGAAGGCCGAGCCGTTCTTGGAACTGTTCCCACGCAGAGCACAATTATCGCCGAGCGCTTCTTCGACGAAGGCGGTGGGATGCAGCTTGTTATCCATGCACCGTTCGGCGCCCGCATCAACAAAGCCTGGGGACTGGCGCTGCGCAAGCGCTTCTGCCGCAGCTTCAACTTCGAGCTTCAGGCCGCAGCAACCGACAACGGCCTCAATATCGCCTTGGCTGAGCAGCATAGTTTTCCTTTGGCCGATGTCTTTCATTTTTTAAATGCCGAGAACGTTCAGTCTGTGCTCGAGCAAGCCGCTCTGGCAGCGCCGGTTTTTGGGACTCGCTGGCGCTGGGATGCGAACCGTTCTTTAGCTTTGCTTCGTTTTCAGGGCGGCAAAAAAGTTCCGCCGCAAATTCAGCGCATTCGTTCCGACGATTTACTGGCGTCGGTTTTTCCCGATGTGGCTGCCTGCCAGGAAAATATTGAGGGCGACATTAAAATCCCCGACCATCCTTTGGTGAAGGAAGTGATGAAGGACGTTCTCACCGAAGCCCTGGATATCGATGGTGTTCGCGAGTTGCTGCGGCACATCGAAGATGGAACCATTCGTTGTGTCGCAGTGGACACGCCGGTGCCATCGCAGTTCTCGCACGAGATCCTGAACGCGAATCCATATGCATATCTCGATGATGCTCCGCTGGAAGAGCGGCGCGCCCGCGCCGTCGAGATGCGACGCATTCTTCCAGAATCAGTTTTGGAGGAAGTCGGAAAGCTCGATCCCGCCGCCATCGAGCAGGTACGGGCGGAGGCTTGGCCCGATGTGCGCGATGCGGATGAATTGCACGACGTGCTGCATACATTAGTTGCATTGCCGGCGTCAATGCCAACGTGGGGACAGCCGCCCTCGGCTGTCCGGTTCAGCCAAGCTGAACCACAAAGTTTGGTGGAACAAAATCAAGATCGTCGGGCGCCGCTCGACCGGACAGCCGAGGGCGGCTGTCCCCACACTAGTCCGGTTGCTGAGTGGGCCCAGTTTTTTGAACGGCTGACGCAGTCTAATCGGGCTGTGCGTGCCCAAACCGATGATCGAAATTATTGGATCGCCACTGAACGAGCCAAAGCATTCTCAGCGATTTTCCCGGATGCAGTTTTCGACAACGCTCCCGCTGAAATTACGCAACCGGTTCTTTCGCCGGACGATGCAATTCTTGCCTTGGTCACCGGCTGGATGGGACACATCGGCCCGGTAACCGCTCAGGCGTTAGCCTATCTCTTAGGAGTTCCCGCGGCAGAGATCGAAAAAGCACTACTGCGGATGGAAGCTAGTGGCGCCATCCTACGCGGAAAATTCACCGATCCCAGCATGCAGGAAACAGAGTGGTGCGATCGCCGTCTGCTGGCTCGAATTCATAGGCTCACCGTTGCTACCCTTCGCAAACAGATTCAGCCTGTTACGGCGGCGCAATTCATGCGCTGGCTATTGCGCTGGCAGCGAGTCGCGCCAGAAGCCCAGCTTCAGGGCGAACGCGCGACCTTGGAAGTGTTACGCCAGCTTGAAGGTTTTGAAATTCCGGCGAATGCGTGGGAACGGCAGGTGCTCTCCAAACGCATCGCCGACTACGATCCCAAATGGCTCGACCAGCTTTGCCTTACTGGCGCAATCGGATGGGGTAGGCTTTCGCCACACCCGGCTACTCTTGAATCCTCGAACGGCGACCAACCCAATCGCCGCCGAGTGATTCCGACCAGCGTTGCCCCGATCACATTTTTCTTGCGTGAAGATTCCGATTGGATGGCGCCGCATGTTTCTCTCACCGACGCGCAGGGACTCAGCCCGGTTGCGAACCAGGTATTCGACTTTCTGCGCCAGCGAGGAGCTTCGTTTTTTGCCGATATTGTTCGCGCAACCGGCAAATTGAAAGCTGAAATTGAAACCGGATTATGGGAACTGGTCGCCGCCGGCCTGGTAACCGCTGATGGGTTCGATAACCTCCGAGCTTTGATTGATCCTAAGCGCCGCGCCGGGCAAGGCAATGGTAGAGCCGCTCGGCCTAGACATAGCTCCGGCCGATGGGCAATTCTGCACGCCGACTCTGCGGTCGAGCATGAACGCCGAGCTGAGGCCGTTTGCTGGATGTTGCTAAGACGCTACGGCGTCGTCTTTCGCGATCTTCTAGTTCGCGAGAGTAATCTGCCCAAATGGCGAGAGCTACAGCTGGCCTTCCGCCGACTTGAATCGCGCGGCGAAATTCGTGGCGGCAAGTTCGTTGATGGCTTCTTGGGCGAGCAATTTGCCTTGCCGGTCGCGGTCGAGTCTTTGCGCGCGACCCGAAAACTTCAGCTAACCAGCGAGATCGTGACCATTTCAGCTGCAGACCCCCTGAACCTGGTAGGAGTGGTTGTTCCAGGTGAACGCATCCCCGCGATTTCGGGACGGTACGTCTCCTATCGCGACGGAGTCGCAGTCGAGTCCGAACTCCTGCAACAGTCCAAAGTGGTCTCGCTTTAGGACAAAAAGACATCGGGAACCTGTCGAGGGGGCCCTCCAGATTCCCGATAGCTATCCGTCTGGCGAAAAATTAGCGCTTCCCCACGCTATACCTGACGATCAGCGAAAGCAGCTTCGCATAGAACGCCAGATTCGGTGTTGCATTGTTCGTTTCTGTTACGGATTCGGAACAAGATTTCCATGCACCTGCTGCCGTGCACTAGTAGGCATCTTTAGTTTCAGCAAGATAGCTGGACTTAAGTAAACTCCTTGCCATCGAACCGCAAGGTGAAGATGTGGCCCCGTGGCTCTTCCTGTTCCACCACTCAACGCGATGGTCTCGCCGGTGTGTACTTGATCGCCTTCTTTTACCTTGAAAGCGGACAAATGTAGATACAAACTCAGCAACCCCTGTCCGTGATTGATGACAACGCAGTTACCCTCGAAAAACATGGGCCGCGCCAGAATTACAACTCCGCTGTTTATGGCATGGACATCGGTTCCTGGAGGAGCGGCAAAGTCCAAACCCTCGTGCCGACTCTGAACCTGCTCATTGAACACTCGCGCCGTTCCAAATATGTCAGAGATTGGGTCCGAAACCGGGGCAACGAACTGTCCGTCCCAGAGCCGGTCCGTGGTCACTGTCCCAAATGTCTTCGCTTTCAAACTTTTGTCTGCGGAAATGGCGGTGAGTTGATCGGCACTGGGTTCCGTGAATTTTTTAGCCACTTTCACCGTGATCTTTGGGTAGCGAGCACTGCTGATTCTAATGTTGCGCTTCAGTTCTATAGTTCCGCCGCTCGCGAGTGTTTCAGTGACGCGCAGTTCGTAAGGCCCCGGTTTTGTAGTCAGTGGGATGGCCGCAAGTCCATACCATCCTTTGTTCACGGTAGAGCGGAAAAAACTCACATCGTGTCCCATCCAGAGGCCGGACACTTGGTGCACCTTGGTCGACGCTTTTATTTCAAACAGAACAGGAGAACCGTTGGTCAGCGCCCGCGGTTGCCACTGTACGAGGGGCAACACATTAGTGCTGGCGCAATTCGCAGCAACGCAAGCCATCCCCACGAAAAAAAGAAGCCGCCGACAATTTCGGAATAAACGGTTCGCGATATATCTTCGGTCGAAATCCATGTACTAAATGGTAATCAGGAGAACCCTGTATGGCAAAAAGCCACGTTGTGCCGGACTATGGTCTTGAGGGGTGTCTCTGCCTCGGGGGCCCGCACTGAACGTGTCTCGAATAACACCATATCCTGAAAGGCCGGAGAAAAACAGACTCTCGCAGATGGCCTCCGAGCTGATTGCGAAGAATCAGCAACTGGCCGAGGCCCGCGAGCAAAACGCCGCTACGGAACGCGAACGGATTAGTGTGGAGCAGAAGCTCCGGGCCGTCAATGAGCAACTCGATCTGAAAATTCAGGAGCGCACCTCAGAGCTCACCCGCTCCAACCAGCTACTGCATAATGAAATTCAAAGACGTGTGCAGACGGAAGAAATGCTGCGCAAGCTCTCCGCTCGTATTTTGACTTTGCAGGACGAAGAGCGCCGGCGTTTGGGTCGCGAACTGCACGATAGCGCGGGTCAATTGCTGGCCGCGCTCCACATCAATTTGGGGGTCATCGCGCAGCTCACCTACAACGATCCCAGCGTATCGGCCAGAGTTGCCGATAGCGCCGCCCTTGCCGATCAGGTCATTTCTGAAATCAGGACGCTGTCTTATCTGCTACATCCCCCAATGCTTGATGAGACAGGATTGGCGAGCGCGGTCGAATGGTATGCGCGGGGATTCAGTGATCGCAGTAAAATCACAGTAAATCTGGATATTGATCCCCAACTTCCGCGTTTTCCCACGGAAGTTGAAACCGCTATTTTCCGTATCGTGCAGGAGTGCTTGGTGAATATCCACCGCCACTCGGGCAGCCGCACTGCATTTATTTCTTTGCAAGCGAATACCAAAGGCGCTTCACTTACCATCCGCGACGAAGGCTGTGGGATCCCGGTCGAAATTCTGAAGAGTATGGAAGACGGTGGCGGCAATATGGGTGTGGGTATTGGTGGAATGCGCGAGCGGGCCCGCCAACTGGGCGGCGCCATTAGCCTTCGCAGAACCAATCCCGGTACTCTGGTCACAGTCGATCTGCCGGTATCGAAGTACGCTTCCGGCGCTGCCGTCGCCGGTCGCGGCGAATCATCACCATAACTGCTTTGGTCTTTTCTTAATCCTGTGTGCTAGTATTACCGCGCAAATCGGGCTTCAGTAAAATTTCCTTATTCGCCGGGCGCAGCTTGCTCATCCTTGCGGAGCGAGATGAAAGACACTTTGGGAGTCCTGTTGGCGGGCGGGGCCGGGGAACGGCTTTATCCGCTTACCCGCGACCGCGCCAAGCCGGCAGTCACATTCGGCGGTATCTACCGCATCATCGACATCACTCTTTCCAACTGCATTAATTCTGACCTGCGCCGGGTTTACATCCTCACTCAGTACAAGGCCCTATCTCTCAACCGGCACATCCGTGAAGGGTGGAACATTGTAGGCAGCGAGTTGGGAGAGTTCATCGAAGTCCTGCCGCCGATGAAGCGGGTAAGCGATCAGTGGTACCAGGGGACGGCGGACGCGGTTTATCAAAACATTTATTCCATCGGATCCGAACAGCCGCGTCACGTTTTGATCCTCTCCGGCGACCACATCTACAAAATGAATTACGACTTGATGCTGCGGCAGCATATCGACTCCGCAGCCGACGTGACCATTGCCACCATTCAGATCGAACCCGAGGAAACCTACCGCTTCGGAGTGATGGCGGTAGATTCGGATAATCGCGTCACCGGATTTGAGGAGAAGCCTAAGGTCACGCAAATTCGCGTTCCCGGCAATCCCAATCGCGTGCCCGCATCCATGGGCGTCTACCTCTTTAATACGGATGTGCTCATTCCCGTGCTGCTGAAAGATGCGGAGGACGAAACTTCCAGCCACGATTTCGGCAAGGACATTTTGCCCAAGATGGCGGACGACTACCGCGTGTATGGCTTCGATTTTGTCGATGAGAACAAAAAAGAGGCGCTCTACTGGCGCGACGTGGGGACCCTCGAAGCCTACTACGAAGCCAACATGGACGTGGTTTCAGTCTCGCCAGTCTTCAACTTATACGATTCGGCGTGGCCGATTCGTACCCATCAACGCCAATATCCGCCCGCAAAGTTTGTTTTTGGAGAGCCCGGCCGCACCGGTCAAGCCCTGGACTCCATAGTTTCGGCTGGTTGTATTGTCTCCGGCGGCGCAGTGCGCTACAGCGTGCTCTCGCCCGATGTGCGTGTCAACTCTTACACTGAAGTCGATTCCAGCATCCTTTTTTCCCACGTGAACGTCGGACGCCATTGCCGCATTCGGCGCGCGATCATCGATCGCGACGTACACATTCCCGAGGGTACGACGATTGGCTTTGATCCTGAAGCCGACCGGCAGAAATACTTTGTGACTGAGAGCGGCATCACGGTGGTCACGCGCGATTATTCGCTGTTTGAAAATCCGGTGACGGTCGATTACTTCACCAGCGAATAGATCCGGCTGGCCGGCTGAAACCTTTTTGGCATTGGCGTTTAATCAACATTGCAACGCAATCGAACCGCCGCTGCAATGAAATGCATTCCAATCATTCAGGCCCACGCGCTACAGACGAGATTATCTTTCAGTCGCCGCAAAGCCGCTCACCATGCGATGTTATAATCCAATATCGTCCTTCCTTGGATAGTCCTTCCGGGCGCGTAGCTCAATTGGCAGAGCAACTGACTCTTAATCAGTAGGTTGTAGGTTCGATTCCTACCGCGCTCACCATGCTCATCAGAACACCCAATCGAGAAAGCCGGTCAGTTTGCGGGCACGGCGCACAAGGACGCCGAGGTTATCACACTTATCGTGTGTGGACTCATACTGTGCACAGCACAACCATGAGAGGGAGCCATCCGCTCACGATCGAAGAGTCCAATTCGGCAGAATGCTGCGTCAGCTACGGGCAGAACGCGGTCTGAGGCAAGAAGGGCTTGCCGAGCTAGCAGATTTGCCCCGCAATTACATCGGCGGGGTCGAGAGAGGCGTGCGCAACATTTCTTTGCTCAACATTGTCAAGCTTGCTTATGCACCCCGCGTGCGTCCTAGAGCGCTGCTCGAAACCCCACATTGATACGAACCAGCGCTGATGTGATCCTCAGGTACTCAGCCCGCTACCAGGTAAGCCATCTCGCTAAATTACATCCATCTTCGGTCAGTTCAAATTTGCCAATACGTATTCCGTCACCAATAAAGACGCGGCTACTTGGATGTCGGGTTACACGAGCAATCCATTGATATCCATCATCAAAGCCTTTGAACCAAAGCTGAGGAAATACAGCGACTCTTCCGAGCTGGGGATACGCCGCGTAAATTGCAGTCTTCGTCTCGTCACCTGCGTAGTTGCCCACGATCAGCATCTCGTTAATGGTGTGGAACTCCTGCGGAATAGATAACACGTTGTCGCCCGCCGGGAGTCCTACAGGAATCGAGAATTGAGTAATCGGATCTGCGCCTGCCGAATAATACGTACGCCCGGACGCTTGCGCAGGACCTGAAATGGATGGCAGCTTATCCGGATCAAAACACAACATCCGCACTTCGGAGACAAATCGCGGTGGTGTTTCAGAAAGAACCGGGAACCAGGTGGCAAACCGATTCGGCGGAACAGGGAGGACACGCGTATGCGTGTGGGCGACAAACCTGATTTCTTCCTCGCTCTCAAGCACCGGGAATTGCCGGCCTTTACCGTAATCTGCTAAACGCCACAGAAAGCGCTGTCCCGATCCTCCCGTTACTGGCATAAACGTTCGCCAATACCAGGGAGCGGGTCCGATTGCATCTTCTATGGCTTTGAGTGCAAGAGTATCCGACACGAGTGGGGACCGGCGCCTATCCGGCCTTTCGTTTCAGGTCAGCCAAAATCGCCATGTAACGATTAAAACACGGTGAACAGCCGGTAAGGTGTGGACGAACGCGGCAACATCGGTCCCAAGAAGAACGACGATGAGGTAATCGGGCGCTTGCCGAACTCATCATTTTTCCTAAGAATGCGGCCCGCGCCATACGTATCGCGCGGTGATCCTGTTACGTCCGGTTGGCAAGAATCTGCGTACACCATGGTTACCTAGACTCTCTAGGCGCTTCCTCGCAAACTTACATCATCGCGAAACTTATCTGGGTGACGGCCCGCAAGAACAGACGCCAGGGCAAGCAAGGCACCCAGCATTCCCGATTGGCTGGAGATAATTGTGAGAAAACGAAACCATCTTCTAGGTACATTTTTGCTCGCTGCGAGTTTTGCTGCCTCTGCGATCCTGTCGCCCCTTGCGGCACAGGCTGCTGATACCGATATTGTCTTATATGCGTCGACCGCACCAGTTCGGTCGGGAACCTGGGCTGTAGTCTCCGACCCCACGGCCGCGGCGGGATATGCAGTTACAACGCCGGTCTCTGAGACTAAAATTTCGACGCCACTTGCTTCGCCTGCAAGTTATTTCCAATTGACCTTCCCGGCATATTCAGGTCAGGCATATCACCTTTGGGTTCGTGGCAAAGCCGCGAACAATTCTTATTTCCACGACTCAGCATTCGTGCAATTTTCTGACAGCGTAACCAGCACCGGGACTGCTGTCGATCGCATTGGGACTACCTCTGCGGAGCCGGTTGTTCTACAAGCCTGCAATGGCAATCCTGAGCAGGGATGGGGCTGGCAAGACAACGGATGGTGTGGATCAGGAGCGAATATTTATTTCAGCTCTACCGGCACTCATACAGTTCAGGTGCAGGTTCGCGAAAGCGGTTTTGAGATTGATCAGATCGTGCTTTCTCCTCAAAATTATCTGACGGCATCACCCGGTTCACGGGTGAGCGACACCACGATCCTTGCGGCGAATCTTCCCGCTGTGAGTGCGCCAATAGTTAGCATTGCCTTCAGCCCATCCTCCGGATCGGTGCCGTTAAATGTAAATTTCACGGCAAACCTCTCCGCGGGGACAGCCTCCACTTATAAATGGGACTTCGGTGACGGGACGACTTCAACCGCGGCTTTACCATCGCACCTGTATCAAGCCCCAGGCAACTACACTGCCGCAGTCACCGTGACCGATAGCTATGGTGATACCGGGAGCGCCTCCAGTGTCGTTCCTGTTGTCGGAACTGCCAGCCAAACCCTGCTTCGGGTGGTGGAAGCCAATATTTCTTATGGAGGCCACGGTACCGATAACGTCATCGATCTGAATCGGACAACCGACTGGCTGATCAAACTGAATCCGGACGTTGCTTCTCTGGTTGAGACCATCGGAGGCTACAACGATCCCAAACTTATCACCGACTTAATGCAGCAGAAGACTGGACTTACTTGGTATAGCTACTATGTGCCGAAGTATCCTGGCTGCGAAGAAGGCGTGATGGTCCTTTCAAAGTGGCCCATCGTGAGCACGGCATCACTTTACATGAGCTATCAGATGCCGGTAGCCGAGGCCACGATCAACGTGAACGGTAAGCAGATCAGCTTCTTCTCAACCCATTTTCAGTGGCCTTCAACCGCCAGCGCTGAACGACAGGTAGAAGCAAATCAACTGGTCGCATTCGCTGCTCAGTTCGCGGAGCCGCGAATCATTGCTGGGGATTTGAATGCTCAGGTTTACACCACCGAAGTTGAAACCGTCATGCAGCAGTACTATAGCGCCTGGGATGAGGCGGTAAGCAAGGGAGTTGCAACCTCGTATGCCGCTAATCCTCCAAGTGCCAGTACTCGCACCCGAAGAAGCCGTATCGATCACATCTTTTATTCCAAGGCGGCCAGCGGCGCCTCAGTGGTGGACGCAGAAGTCCCTGATCAGCGTGCCCCAAATACGTCCGCGCTGGTCACGGTAAAGATTGGTACTACTGACGATGACGGAGTTCGGCCATCAGATCACAACTTCATGGAAGCCACTGTGAGCCTGAATTAGGTAGCAGATCAGTATTAAGAAGTGGTCGCCACCTCCGGCCCTCCGACAGGTCCCGGATATACATGGGGCGTCTGGGAGACCGTCACCGGTTTCCGGCGATGTTGAGGTTTCGCGAAACCAGTACTACTCCTACGTCGCCCAGAGTCGGGTCTGTAATTCGGCTCTCCACTACGTAGTGGGATTGAAGCGAATTGAGGAGTTCTTTTCGCGCTTCGTTATCGCCGCTCCAAACCAAAATGGAGGAAGCGTGGGCCTTTTGTAAATCATTCAGGAGTGGGGCAAGCTGGTTCCGTGCCCAAGACTCATCAGTTGCAATCAGTCGCTTTTCGCCGAAGAATGCCGCTTTGTAACCGGCCTCCCATCCCACGCCGTGCTCTTGGTAAGGTCCTGATCCTATCGAAACAACATCAGTTCCTGGACTTCGCCGCAGGGCCGCGCCTGCCTGATAGCAGGCAACCTGAAAATCACGTGTCTGAACGCGAAACGGCGAAGAAGGGTAAACAAGAGACCAAAGTAAGGCCCCAACAGCTAACATCCAGCAAAATGCACGCAGTGACTGAGGCGCGAGATCGCCCCGTCCGACCATGAAACGTGATCCGAACGCCACAAGTAACGGAAAGAGCGGCAGAAGGTATCTCTCATCGACGACCAGCATACAGTAAGCAAATGCAAGGCTGGTCGCAGTCACAAAGACCACGAAAAGTAATATTCGGGACTGTCGCGATAAAAGTACGGTTGTTCTTGTGCGTGATCCTACAAGTAACAGGAGTCCGAGAAGTAGCCCCGGATTGGCCAGGATGATTAAAGATTTCAACATTCGGGGCAGGTTTGTTTTCTCGGCCTCAACTATCTTTGGAAATAGCTGCCGTATGTCCAGCTTGTATCGCCAAGTCCAGGAACCTGGCGGCATCGGATCTACAACCATGTGCTCGTCCGTAGACCAGCTGATGTCCTCCAGGACGGAATAGGTTTGTGGTCGATGGTTGCGGTATTCCCTCAAAGTCCACTGGAGGAGATTAGTCTTGAATTGAGACCCAGTAGTGAACACCCCATACTTTGAATGCAGAACTGATGCCCATAGTGTCGCGATCAATATGGGAATGAGCGCCGCGGTCGCGACCCGCTTTAGTTTTTCAGTTGTATTGCCGAAACTTACGGCAGCGGTAAGCGTCGCGACGGCCAGCCAAGGCAAGGCAATTGCTTTTGCGAGGTATGCAAGCCCATGAATGCAGCCGAGCCAAAACCAGCGCCGATCCTTTCTAATGCAATCCAGTAATATCAGAAAATAGATGAGCACCAGATCCGTAAGGAGAAAATCAGGGCTGATTAGGGCGATCGCATCAAACGCGACTCCGCGCGCAACCGCCACCAGAAGCGCAGCAAATCCCGCAGCCGTATCAGAATGCCAGAGCCTTCTCGTGAAAAAGTACACGAGGATAATGCTCGCCATATAAGACACGATTGTGATCAGCTTGCCGCTTTGAAACGGGTGCAACCCAGGAATCGCAGCCATCAACCACGAGATCAGCGGGCTGCGAAAGGCATTGACTGATTCATGAAAATGCCCTTGCTTCAGTTCGAGTGCAATTCCCGTATAATCGATCCCATCTGCGTCGATCTGATGAGCACACCTGAAGCCAAACCAGCAAAGCTGCAGGGTGGATATCAACAACGAAACAAGAAGGAGCACACTACCTGTGTTGAGAAGGCCCGGCCGTTTTGTGCAAGAAATTAGCCCAGGAGAGCTGTCAGTAACGGGAAAGGCCTGTGCTGGTGTCGCCATGCCCGAAGCTTAGATTAGCGTGCCTGATCGGCCCAGTGATTAGAGGAGTTCCACAAAAAGCGTCTATGGAAGCGAAACTCGGCACTGGCGGCGATCGCAGGATTATCGCGCCTGCTTTCTTTTTTTTGACCGCTATGTGCGTACTGTTACCGTGAATCGTGGACTCTAGTTCGCTACTCGAATCCCGATATTTAAGAACGCTAGTATTGTGCTGTGAATCGAATTCCTTCCCTCGACGGGCTGCGCGCGGTTTCCATCCTGCTGGTCATTTTTGGCCACTTTACCTTTGAGCATTGGAAATCAGTCATTGCGTTGTCCTATGGCATTTTGGGAGTTCGGTTCTTCTTCATCATTTCGGGATACCTGATTACCTCACTGCTACTTCAGGAGAATTCAAAAGCAGGCACCATCAATTTGTCGCGGTTCTATTTTCGGAGGGCGTTTCGCATCTTCCCGGCCGCGATCGTTTACATGGGCTTTGTGTTTACGATTTACTGGTCACAATTGCGGTGGTATGACCTCGCGGCATCAGTGCTTTACATCGCGAATTTCGACCCACTTAGACCTTGGTTTCTTGGACACCTGTGGTCGCTCGGAGTGGAAGAGCAGTTCTACCTGCTTTGGCCCGGTGTTCTCAAGAAGTGGTACGCACGAAGAGTCCCTATCCTCGTTGCTATCGTTCTCCTGGCACCCTGTTATAGTGTTCTCGCATATCTGTTGAAAGTCCCAGGCGTATCAAGTACCTTTCCCGCGGTCGCAGACAACTTAGCCGTCGGCTGCTTGCTGGCCATATTTTTCGAACGAATTCCGGAAATTAAACTTCGCTACCTCTGCATTATGGTCACGGCGGTGATATTGATACCCCGTTTCACCGCCGATAGTAAATGGCACACGCTAACAGCGCTTTTCCTTCTATGGCCGTTGCTCTATGTTTCAATTGCAGGGATAACACTGCACGTCATACGCAAGCCACCGCGAATACTGAACACCGCTCCGGTAGTGTGGTTGGGGCGGATAAGCTACAGCGTTTATCTGTGGCAGCAGTTGTTCTCCTTTACTCCCAAAATTGAACCCTGGTATTGGTCGGCACTACCGGTGTTGGTCGGTAGCGCGTCATATTACTTCGTTGAAAAACCTTCGCTCCGATTGCGAGAGCTGAGAACTCAACCTCTGCGCATCGGACTTTCATACTATCCATCTGGAGATTAGCAGCCATCCGCTCCGAGAAAAGCGTAGGCGTGTTGTGTTGCTAAGGAGGTTTGCAGGTGTGTAGTTCAGCTCGGTGAAACTAGCATAGGTATCGAGTGGAAAATCGCAGTTCCAAAAAACGAGTAGACTTACTTTTCTTGGCAATCACGCTGTGCTTCGGGTTGATTCAGGTATGGGCTTGCCGTTATGAGCTGAGCCCTGACAGCATGGACTACCTGGATATAGCGCGAGAAATAGCTGGTGGACACTGGTCTGCCCTCGCGAATGGATATTGGGGCACATTGAATTCGGTGTTTCTAGCTCCATTGTTCCGGCTTCATCTATCGCCTGAGCGAGAGCTGTTACTAGCCCACACCTCTGAATTGGTCATTCTTGTATTCTCATTTTTTACATTTCGCTTGTTTTTGGATTCCTTGCTCAGTACGGCGAGGCTTCAGTCAGAAGCGGAGGAACGAGAGAAGAAGGTGTTAATACCAGAGTGGAGCATCCGAGTACTCGGATATTGCTTGTTCTTGTGGTCGTCCCTGGTATTGGTTCCTGTATTCATGATCGGTCCCGACTTACTCGTCACAGCCTTTGTCTATTTGTCTGCTGCTATGTTATTGCGTTTGCGGCCGGATTCGCCGCCACTTCGACTAATAGGATTTGGAGTAACTCTCGGCGTGGGTTATTGGGCCAAGGCGATTATGTTCCCTATTAGCCTTGTTTTCCTCGCGACGTCAATTTTCAAGGTTCGGCAATGGAGATTGAGCCTAATTGCAATATTTGCATTCGGCGTTACAGCAGCTCCGCTGATCTTGGCGTTGTCGCTGCCCCGTGGCCGCTTCACATTTGGCGATTCTGGACTGCTGAACTACTCCACGATGGTAAGCCCCGGCGGGCGTGATATCAATTGGCAGGGATCTCCGGCTGGAAGCGGGCAGCCGAAACATCCGACGCGGCAAATCAATCTGAATCCCCCGGTATACGAGTTCAATGGTCCCATAGCAGGAACCTACCCGCCATCTTACGATCCGTCATATTGGAATGAGGGCCGGCGATCCGTCTTTAATCTCCGATTGCAACTGATTACCTTTGGACGTCACGTTCCACCGGTGCTGGAGTTGTTTCTAGCGAGCCAACCAGGTATTACTGGAGCTTTTATATTTTTGCTGCTTTGGAGCTTACGAGGTTTTCTGGAACGGCTAAAGGAAAATTGGGAGTTAATCGCTGTTTCTCTCCCCATAATTATTCTCTATATGCTCGTGCATTTTGAAACACGATTCGTTGGTGCATTTGTGGTGTTTATCTGGCTTTCAGCGTTCATGGCGATCAGACTGCCTTCGAGTGCCGATTCTGGATGTATTGGCGGCCTCTGCATGATAGGACTGGCGGTGGCGATGCTCATTTCTATTGGCAGCAATACTGCAAAGAAAATCGTAAACGGATTTCCGGACTCCGCGTCCGAGGATTTGAATGTGGCATACCTACTCAAGCTGCCGCCACACTCTCCAATTGCGGTGATCGGAAACGGAAATTATTCCTATTGGGCACATTTCGCGAATTTGCGGATCGTTGCCGACATTATGTCGCCTGACGAAGAAGCTTTTTGGCTGCAATCAAAGCAAGCACGTATGAAGTTGTATGATGCCTTCCGAACAGCAGGCGCCAAATGGATTATCGCCCGACCACCTGCCTTCCTCGAGCATTCGTTGGATGGATGGCAACGTGTTGGATCATCAGGATATTACTTCTTTCCCCTTTATGACTCGGCCAACGCTCCAACACAAGCGGAGTCCGGCGCGATCGGTATGTAGCCGTGGTAAAAGTACAGTGGTTTAGAGCACTATTTCTTTGTCGAAACCAGGGCGTGAAATCCGCCATCGTCTGCCCCGAGGCCCGAGAAGGCCCATTACTTAGGTCATCTTTGATTGGGTACGATTTCAGGTGATCATACAGATGGCACCGGGAACCCGTCTGCATGCAAATAGATGATCTGCTGAAGATTGCGATGGAGCGTCGCTCCTCCGACTTGCACTTGAAGGTCGGGAACTATCCTCACCTTCGAATCGATGGGGAACTCGTGCCGCTGACCGACCAGCCGCGCGTCACCGCCGAAGACATGCTGACCATGGCGTTCAGCATGATGTCTGCGCGGCAGAAACAGAAATTTAAAGAGACCAGCGAAATCGATATGGCATACGGCGTTGCCGGCCTGGGGCGCTTCCGCGTGAACGTGTTTCAGCAGCGCGGAAACGTCGGCCTCGTGCTGCGCGTTATTCCGACGAAGATCCGTGCGCTGGATGAACTGTATTTGCCCAAGGTGATTGAACAGATTTGCGAAATGCCCCGCGGCCTGGTCTTGGTGACGGGCGTGACCGGATCCGGTAAATCTACGACGCTGGCGGCGATGATCGACCGCGTGAATTCAACCCGCGCCGAACACATTATTACCATCGAGGACCCGATCGAATTTCTTCATCGGGATAAAAAGGGCTATGTGAACCAGCGCGAAGTGGAAGTGGATACGCCGAGTTTTTCGGCGGCGCTGCGAGCTTCATTACGTCAGGATCCCGACGTCATTCTGGTCGGCGAAATGCGCGACATGGAAACCATTGGCACGGCCTTGCACGCGGCTGAAACTGGCCACATGGTTTTCTCCACTTTGCACACGCTGGATGCGGTTGAAACCATCAACCGTATCATTGCGGTATTTCCGCCTCCCGAGCAGAAGCAGATCCGCTTGCAGTTGGCTGCGGTGTTGCGGGCGGTGGTCAGCCAACGGCTGGTCAGGCGCAGCGACGCCGAGGGACGAGTTCCGGCGGTCGAAGTCATGATTAATACTGCGTATATTCGCGAATGTATTCTGGTGCCTGAAAAAACGCGCGCAGTGCGTGACGCAATTTCCGCCGGCACTTCGCAGTACGGGATGCAGACCTTTGATCAATCATTGTGGGATTTGTTCCAGGCAGGATTGGTCGCTTACGAGACGGCGCTCGAAAATGCGTCGAATGCGGACGATTTCAAATTGCGGATGCAGGGTATTTCGTCGACCAGCGACATGTCGAAGAATGCGATGCAAGCCTCAGGTTTCGGCGGACGATAGTTCAACAGCCCACTGCAGAGGTCCCTGAGTAGCACAGAGGAAGAGCCACAGAGGGCGGCAACTCAGAGCAGTATCTCGATCTCCATTCAGAAATGAATAAAGGGCCGGGAAGTTCCCCGACCCACACTTCGGAACTCAGCCGCAGTTAACTCAGAACGCAGCCACAGCTACTGTTGTTTGTTCCCGTTCGCGTTGGTGACCTCGTTCACATCCCAGCACAGCCAACGCCTCGTTAAATGACGAGATGTCGAACACACAGCTGAGGTGCGTGCGAGTGAGCATCTGATGAACGAAGCTGCGCGGATTAACCAGCTTAAGATGAGAATGGTTATTCTCTGTCCAATGATGCATATCCACCAGCACGGTCAGACCGCCGGCATCGATCGATTCAACTTCTGAAAGGTCGAGCACGATAACGCGCGCGAGTTTCTGCTGCAGGACGGCGTCGCGCAAAATATTTTCCTGTCCGCGCACAATTCTTCCCAGGCATTTGATAACGGCTACGTCTCCGGCGCGGTCACTTCTTACGGTAAGCATGACTAACTCCTGTTTAGCTGTTACGTATATAGACGCATTAATGTTCCCATTGTCATCAAAAGTTTCGTGAAGATTCTGTTAATATCCGCAGTCGGAAGTGCTTGCACTAGTGGCGATTATGAGCTTTGCGCGACGTAAGCTGGAGAGCGAGAACCAGTTATATGAATACGCGGTGGGCGCATTGGGACGGCGAATGCGCTCGGTTGCCGAACTCAAACGTTTGTTGCGTCAAAAAGTTGATGTGGACACAGAAATCGGACAAACGCTGGTTGAACTGGTGATTCGAAAGTTGAAAGATCAGGGATATTTGAATGACGCGAAATATGCGGCCACGTATTCTGCATTGCGCCGCGACAACGAAAAATTTGGGCGACGGCGGGTTACCACCGATTTAAAGAAAAAAGGAATTCACAGCGAAGTGCTCGAAAAAGCCATCGACTCCACCTTCGCCGATGTAAACGAGGAGAAACAAGCTCGAGAATACTTACGGCGCAAGCGGCTGAAAAAACCCGCAGACAAGAAACAGGCGGCGCGAATCTTTCGGCAACTCATGCGGGCAGGTTTCGGAGCGAAGACCATATTCACAATCTTGCGAAAGTGGGAGGTTGAAGAAGAGGTCCTCGAAGTCCTCGAAAGTGATTCAATTGATACTGACTCCTAACGTGGGTCAGGCCGGCAGTTTGTTCCGCAGCAAATCTTCCACATCCCCGATCTTGTCGCCGAGCAAATTCATTTTCTTTGCAAGTCCTTGTATTTCCATTTCAGCCCGGCGATTCACCTCATAATCCAGCTCGCTTCGCAGCCGGTCTTTTTTGTCTTGGCGATTCTGGCTCATCATGATCACGGGAGCTTGAATAGCAGCCAGCATCGAGAGAAACAGATTTAGAAGAATGAAAGGATACGGGTCCCAGGCGCGATGTTTGAGCAACACATTGGTGGATGAATAGGCAATTAGAACTATCAGGAAAGTAATAATGAAGGTCCATGATCCGCCGAAGCTGGCGACGGAATCGGCGACGCGCTCACCACGGGTTTCTTCTTCGTCAATAATCTGATTGGGATTGCGGCTGGCACGCACGCGAACCAATTGTTGCGACGCATGAAACTGGCGACCGAGGACAGTGAGCATGTCCATTCCGGCGTGAGGCTTGCGCTCCAGCAGGATTTGGATGTCGTTGCGATCCACTTCAATGCAGACAGATTCTTCCTGGGCGGTCGCCGTGGTTTGGTGCGGAGTTTTCTCGAGCATGGAAGCGAAGCCGAAAAATTCTCCTGGGGCGGGTTGGTCTATGAGGACTTCCTGGTGGTCTGCGTCCACAGTGGTCACACGAACAGAGCCGGAGACGAGGACGTAGGCGCGCTCGCCGAGATCGCCCATTTTGTAAATGCGCTGGCGGGGGGCGAAATTGCGGACTTCGACTTGGGCGGCGAGGACGGCGGTTTCATCATCGTCGAGCAGGGCGAAGAGAGGCACTTGGTGCAGGATTTCTGGGTTGCAGGGCATGGAATCCTCCGGAATTGAATCATTGAATCATCGGAACATTGAATCATTGAACACCATCCGAAGCCAGCCGCTTTCTGAATGACAACTTGACGATCCAAAGCTGGCGCAATGATTGAGTCATCCGATGATGCAATGATTGGATCTGTTTGATTCATTTAGAATTGAATGTCCATCCATGCTGACTGGTTCTCAAGTTCGACGGAAGTTTCTGGATTTTTTTGTCCACAAGGGGCATCGCGAGGTGCATTCCTCGTCGCTCGTTCCCCATAACGACCCCACACTGCTGTTCACCAATGCTGGGATGAACCAATTCAAAGATGTTTTTCTTGGACTTGAGAAGCGCGACT
>Ga0209168_10000865_pt1 | contig 26560 bp, 21 predicted proteins | sample Coa_R1_FD_187156 | JGI IMG/M metagenome (GOLD analysis project Ga0209168, IMG submission 187156) | Surface soil microbial communities from Centralia Pennsylvania, which are recovering from an underground coalmine fire - Coalmine... | ecosystem: Environmental > Terrestrial > Soil > Unclassified ...
GGCAGCGGAGCGTTCGAGGCGCCGGGCGACGTCGCGCGCTGAACCAGCGTCCGCTCGAAATCGACCGGCACCGCCAGGTTGAAGTTCTGCGCGCCGGCCACTGACGCATCGACGATACCGATCACCTTGCCGTCCAAGGTCAGCACGGGTCCTCCGCTATCGCCCGGGTTGACCGCGGCATCGATCTGAATGTACCCCTCCTGCGTCCGGAGGGCGCTGACGATCCCCTGGTTGACGGTCACCGTTGGCGCCTGGGGCGACGGCAGCGGGTATCCCACCACCACCACGCCCGCACCCACCTGCACCGCCCCCGAGTCCGCAAGCGCCAGAGGGCGCGCCGCAGGACGAGGCAGACTCGGAACGCGCAGCAGCGCCGCGTCGTGATCCGGATCGATCGCGACGACGTCGGCGCCGAGCGGGGGATGCCCGGGAAACGTCACCGTGATCTGCCGCGCGGTGTCCACCACGTGCAGCGCGGTCAGGAGGAGGCCGTCATCGCCGACGATGAACGCCGTGCCAGATTCGGCCGGCTGTCCGTCGGCGTCCTGCGCCGTCACGAGCGCGACCGACGGCGTCACGGAACTCACGAGGGGCACCAGATTCGAAGACTGCGAGGCGCCCGACGTGACGGCGACGAGCAGGCATCCCAACGCTACCGCCGCGGAACTCCAGCCCCGCGGCACGCGCCACGCCCGCCGTGGTCGGCGTGACCGAGTCATCGCGGGCCCACGGCAGGTGCTGCTCCGCAGGCAGGGCGGGTGTTCCGCGCCCAAGAATACGCAGCGCAATGCCGCGCGAGCGATCGGATTGCACCCGCCGTCTGGCCGCGGTCGCGGTCTGTCTCATCATCGCGTACACCGCCTGGCAAGCCTGGCAGGTCGCGGAGGCGCCCTACCCCGCCCGGTATGACTACGATGAAGGCGTGTACGCTGAGACGGCCGCGGCGTGGACCCGGGCGTCCCGACCCTACACGGACGTGTTCCTCAGCCAGCCCCCAGCATTCGTCGCGGCGCTCCGCGCGGCGTATCGCGTGGGAGGCCAAAACATGATCGCGGCGCGCGCGCCCGTGATCCTGGGATCCACGATGTGGCTGGCCTCGCTGTTCTCGATCCTGGCAGCGGTGGGAAGGCCTCGCGCGGGCTTGTTCGCCGTCTGCGCCGCGGCCGGCAACGCCGCATTCTCGGTCGCCGCGCACACCGTTCAGACGGACGGGCCGAGCGAGGCGCTGGCGGCAGCCGCGATGGCGCTCGCGGTTGTCGGGGCCCGCGGCGGAGCGCTCGTGTGGATCGTCGCGGGGATCGCGTGGGCGCTCGCGGTCCTCACCAAACTGACGGCGGTGACCGTGGCGTTGCCGCTGATCCTGGTCGGGGCGGTTTTCCGCCCCCCTCTCTCTGGGGCCGATCGGTCCGGTCCGCGGCGCGCGATCGCGCTCTGCGCCGCGGGGATCGGGGCGATCGCCACGGTGGGCGCATTCCTGCCAACGCTGTGGACGCCGGCGTTTCCCGCGGAGGCGATCCGTTACCACGTCGTCGCCGCCCGCATCGTCGGGCCTGCCCCGGCCGCAAATCTTGCGGCCGAACTCGCGTTTCTGGCCGGCGCCTGGCCGTTGAGCGCGGCCGCCGTCGCGGGCGCGTTCACCGCGCTGGCCGACCGGCGCCGGAGACGAGCGCGCGCCAGCGAGTCGTCCGCGGCCGACTGGCTCTCGCCGGTGCTCCTCGTCTGGCTTGCGGCGGAGGGTGCTGCGCTCGGAACGGTGACCCCGCTGTGGCCCCACCACCTCATCCTGCTCGTCTCACCGCTGGCGTTGCTCGCCGGGATCGGCGCGGACGCGGTCCTGACCCGTGCGCGTGCCCTCCACCGGAGCGTGGTGGTCGTGGCGGCCGCTGCGGTAGTGGCGTACGTCGCCGCCGGTGCCGGCACCGTGTCCGGATCGTCCGCAGCCCTTCGCGACGCGAGCGCGGCGCTGGCGCGGGCAGTGCCCCCGGGGGGTGAGGTCGTGACCGACGACCCCTTGGTGCCGTTCCTCGCCGGCCGCCCGGTTCCCGGCGCGCTGATCGACACGTCGATCGTGCGCATCCAGTTGGGGGAAGTCACGGAACGGTCCCTGGACGACGCCATCGCCCGGCCGGCCGTGCGCGCGGTCGTGCTGTGGCGAGGCACGTTTCGCGGCCAGTTGCCCGGGTTCGTCGCCCGCGCGGCGGCATTGTTCCCCGTGGTGGTGGCCACGAACGGCACCCGGCGTGTACTCGTGCGACGCACCGACGGGCGACGCGCATCCGACGCCTCCGTGGCGGCCGCGCGACCAACGAGACCGCAGGCGCGTACGATCGCCGCCGCACGGTGACGCCTCGGTCGGCTCAGCGCGATGCGTTGCAGCCGGCCGCCGCGGTCACGCCGGCTTGGTTGCCCGCTCTGTCGCCGCGAAGCCAACTCTCTTGTGCGAACCGTCACAGAACGGTTTGTGAGATGAATGTCCGCACCGGCAGAGCCAGACGGTCTCTTTCGTTTCCCACACGCCGCCCTCTGCGTCAACGAGTCGAATCGGGCCCTTCACCTGGTACGGTCCGTTGTCCGTGGGGACGATTGTCGGCTCCGCCATCTCTGTCGCCTCCCCTTCGTGCTCGCCGCGCGCCCGGTCCCACCGACGCGTCGTTGCGGCTAACGCGGGCGGCCCCGCCCATATTCCTACCGCGCGTCCTCGGCAGGCTCCGCCAGCGCCGACGCGCGCGCGGCGCTCGCGTCCGCATGCCGTTGCCGCGCGCGCACGAGCGCGTAGACCCCAAACGTCCCCGCGAGACCGGCGCCGCCTGCGATGAGGAACCCCGCCGCGAGCCCCCACCCGTCCACGATCGCTCCCATCAACAGCGACGCGAACGGGCTCACGCCGCTGAACACGAGTGCGTAGGTGCTCATCACGCGACCGCGTAGTGCATCCGGCGTCTCCAACTGCACGGTGCTGTTCGCGGTGGCGGTGAACATGATCATGCCCGCCCCGGCCGCGAACAGCAGCGCGCCCGCGGGAACGGCGTGGAACGCGATCGGCAACAGCAGTTGGGCGCCGCACAGGAGCACTGGCCCCCAGAGCAGGTACGCGTGTTGCGGCCCACGGTGGCCCGAGGCGGCGACGAGCAGCGAGCCGATGAGCGCGCCCGACCCCTGGGCCGCCATCAACAAACCGAATCCGGACGCTTGCAGATGCAGCTGTTGGCGGGCGAGCACCGGCACGAAGACGTTGAAATTCATCGCGAAGAAGCTGAGCACGCCGAGCGTCGCCAGCACCCACAGCACGCGCGGCGAGCCGCGGATGAACGCAACGCCTTCCCGCATCTGCAGCAGCAGGTCGGCGCCTGGCGCGACCTCCACCCGGCCGTCCTCGCGGATCGCGAGCAGCGCCGCGATCACGGCCAGGAAGCTCGCGGCGTTGGCAAGGAACGCGATGCCGACACCCCACGCCGCGATCACCAGCCCCGCGAGGCCCGGGCCGATGAGCCGGGCGCCGTTGAAGATCGACGAGTTGAGGGCGATCGCGGCGGGCAGATCCTCCACGCCCCCCACCATCTCCACCACGAACGCTTGGCGCGCCGGGGTGTCGAACGCGTTCACGATGCCGAGCATGGTGGCGAGCACCGCGACGTGCCAGAAGCGAACGGTCCCGGAGATCGCGAGCAGGCCAAGCGCGAGCGCGAGCACCAAGAACAGCGACTGGGTGACAACGATGAGCAGGCGCTTCGGCAGACGGTCCACCACCACTCCGGCCGCGAGCGAGCAGACGAGGACCGGCGACCACTGCAGTGCGCTGATCACACCGAGCAGGAACGGAGAGTTTGTGAGGGTCAGTACGAGCCACGCCTGCCCGACGGTCTGCATCCAACTACCGATCAACGACACGAGCTGGCCGAAGAAGAAGAGGCGGTAGCTCCGGTGACGCAGCGGCGCGAGGATCGGCACCACCGCGAGCCGCGGCAGGACGGTCACGCCGGCCAGAATCCCATGCGCTGCGCCCCCTCGACGAGCGCCCGGGTGTACGGGTGCTGCGGCGCGGCGAAGAGCTGGCGGGTGTCCGCCGCCTCGACGATGTGTCCCCCGCGCATGACGTGGACGACGTCGGCCATCTGCGCGACGATGCCGAGATCGTGTGTGATCAGCAACAGCGACATCCCCAGATCGCGCTGCAATCGGGCGAGGAGATCGAGAATCTGCGCCTGCACCGTCACGTCGAGCGCCGCGGTGGGTTCGTCGGCGATCAGCAGCGTCGGCCCGGGCGCGATCGCCGCGGCGACCAGCACGCGCTGTCGCTGCCCACCCGACAGCTCGTGCGGGTACCGACGAAGCAGATCCCGGTCGAGTCCCACCCGCGCGAGCGTATCCGCCGCCCGCTCGCGCGCCCCCCGACGGCCGAGGTGCGCGACGATCCCTTCCATCACTTGGTCGCCGATCGACATCACGGGGTCGAGCGCGGACGAGGGTTCCTGAAAGATCATCGCCACCCGCCGGCCCCGCACCCCCGCCAGCGCGCGCTCGGACAGCGGGACGAGGTCGGTGCCGTCCAGCACGATGCGACCGGCGGTGATCTTGGCGTCGACGGGAAACAACCGGAGCACGGCGTAGGCGGTCATGGACTTGCCGGCGCCGCTGGCGCCCACGAGCGCCGCCGTCTTCCCCGGCGGGACGTGGAGCCAGACGTCGTCGAGCACCGAGAGGTTCCCCGAGGGACGCGTAATCGCGACGCTGAGCCCCTCGATCCGCAGTTCCCCGCCGCGCGCGGTGGTCTCGGCCGAGGCGGACCCGGTCACGACGCCTCGCGGCGGCGGCGGCGCGGGAACCGTTCCTCGAACAACACGTACAGCAGCGGAATCAGCAGGAGCGTGAGCGCCGTCGAGACCGCGAGCCCCCCAATCACCGCGCGGGCCAGCGGCATGTTTGTCTCCGCCCCTTCCCCGAGCCCGAGCGCCATCGGGATCATGCCGCACACCGTGGCGATCGCGGTCATGAGGATCGGGCGCAGCCGGATCCGGCCGGCCTGCACTACGGCCGCGTGGGCCGGCAACCCCTGCGCCTGTTGCTTGTTCGCGTAGTCCACGAGCAGGATGCCGTTGCTCACCACGATGCCGATCATCATGATGACGCCCATGAACGAGATGATCGAGAGCGTGGTGTGCGTGAGCAGCAGCATCCAGATGACGCCCATGAAGCCCAGCGGCACGGTGAACATGATCACAAACGGATCGACGAGCGACTGGAACTGCGACGCCATGATCATGTACACGAGCATGAGCGCCATGACCATTGCGAACCCCAGGCTCGCGAACGCCCCCGACTGTGCCTCCGTCTGACCGGCCATGTGGTACGTGAAGCCCGCCGGGAACGGCAACCGGTTCAAGTCGCTCACGATGTCCTGCGAGACCGCGCCGAGCGGCCGGTTCACTACGTTGGCGGTGACATCGATCACGCGCTGTTCGTTCTTTCGGTTGATCTGCAGCGGCGTGCTGCCGAGCGAAATCTGCGCGACGTCGCGTAGGTGGATCGGCACCATCGGCTGTGGCGGCGAGTTCGCGGCCGCCGGATCCGGCAGGGCGTTGAGCGGCACCCCGCCCAGATCCTCCGGCTGCGACCGGTACTGTTGTTGCAGTTGGACCACGAGGTTGTACTCGTTGCCGCTCACCGGATCGATGAACTGGCTCGCCGTCGCGACGTTCCCGGCGATCGCCGTGTTAATCGCGTTCGCCACCGCGGTCGGGGTCAACCCCAGTTCCGCTGCCTTTTCCTTGTCGATGTTCACGTTAAAGTCAGGCGACTGGCCGCGCGGCGTGATCTGGACGTCGGCGGCGCCCGGAACGGCCGACACCATCGCCGCGACCTGCTGGGCAAATTGTTGCCCAACGGCCTGGTCGTATCCCAGCAACTGGATATCGATGGGCGCCGCGGAGCCGAAGTTGACGACGGCGTGTTCCAACCCGCCCGTCCGGATGAACGTGAGGACACCGGGGAACCGCCCGGCGATCGCCAGACGGACATCGTTCGCATAGTCGTCTGAGGATTTCGCCCGATGCGTCGGGGACGCCAGGCGCACCTCGACTTCGCCGTAGTTCTGGCCCGCGTTCGAGCCAAAGCCGCTATTCGCGGGCACGCCCGTGTTAGTGTACACTGCGGTGACTGCGTTCGACGGAATAGTCTGACGCACAATGTTGGCGATCTGCTCGACGACCGCGGAGGCCGTCTGCACCGCCGTGCCCTGCGGTGCCTGCACCTGAACCGAAAACTGGCTCTCGTCCGTCGCCGGGAAGAACTCACTCCCGATCCCGCGGGCCGCGAAGAGCGACATCACAAACGCCGCGGCGATCGCCCCGAGCACCAACGGACTTCGGCGAAGCGTCCACTCGAGCGACCGCAGGTACTGTGCATCGATCGCCTCCATCGTGCGCTCGCTCCACCGGGCGAGCCGCGGGAACACGCCGGTGCCGGCGATCTCACCACCGGTCGTCGACCGGAGCAGCCGCAGGCTCAACAGCGGGTCGATTGTCATCGACACCACATAGGAGGCCGCCAGCGCGAAGATGACGGTGAGCGCCATCGGCACGAACAAGCGCTGCGCGATGCCGCTTAGGAACACCACCGGGAAGAACACGGCAATGGTGGTCGACGTGGAGGCGAGCACCGGGAGGCCGACTTCCTGCGTCGCCTCGAGCACCGCCTGGAGCACCGGCGTGCCGGGCACCGCCAGGTGTCGTGTGATGTTTTCGCGGACGACGATCGCGTCGTCCACGAGGCGGCCGATCGCGAGGGTGAGGCCGCCGAGCGTAAAAATATTCAACGTCTGTCCGGAGAAGTACAGCAGCAGCAGCGCGGACGAGACCGACAGCGGAATCCCGACGCTGACGATTACCACGCTCCACAGGCTCCGCAGGAACACGAGCACCACGAGAAATGTCAACAGCGCGCCGATCATCGCCTCCTGCGCGAGGGTCGAAATCGCCGCGCGAATGTACTGCGACTGATCAAACGACAGCGTCAGCGTCACGCCCTTCGGGATCCCCGTCAGGCCGGGGAGGGCCGCGCGCACTGCGTTCACGACCCCGATCGTGTTGGCGTCCGGCTGGCGCGCCACGAAGAGCAGCACGCCGGGACGACCGTTGACGCGCACGATCTGGGTCTGCGTCGCAGCGCCGTCGACGACCTGGGCGACGTCCCCGACGTGCACCGGGACGCCGTTGTTGCTCGCGACCACGACGTGCTGAATCTGCGGGACGTTCTGCAGCAACGTCGGCACGTTCAGCTGGTAGTTGATTTGCGGGTTTTGGATGTTGCCGGCGGGGATCAGCGCGTTGTAGTTGCTGATCGCGCTGATCACATTCTGGAGCGTCAACCCGGTCGCCTGGAGCTTGTTCGGGTCGACGTTGACGTTGATCTGGCGAAGCAGACCCCCGTTCACGAACGCCTGCGAGACGCCTGGGATGCGCTCGAGTTGGGGTTCGATCGTGTTGTACGCGAGGTCGTACAACTGGCGCGCGTCGAGGCCGCCGCCGCCGACGACCACTTGCACGGCCGGGATGTTCGAAATGTCGAACTTCAATACGAACGGCTGCGAAACGCCGGTGGGCAGGTTTCGCAGGGCCCGCTGGACGTTCTGAATCACCTCGATCTCGGCCACGTCGAGGTTCGCGCCCCAACCGAACCAGATCTGGATGTTGCTGCTGCCCTGTCGGGTCGTGGACAGGATCTGGGTCACGCCCGCGACGCGGGTCACCGCTTGCTCGAGCGGGTAGGTGACGGTCCGCTCCATCGTCTCCGGGCTGGCCCCGTTGTAGTTGGTCTGCACCGAGATGACCGGGATGGTGATCTGGGGGAACAGGTCGCGCGGGAGCCGCTGCAGCCCGATCTGACTCAGCACGACGACGGCGATGCACACCATCAAGACCATGACCGGGTTGCGAACGGCCGCGCGGGTCAGAAACACGGAATGCCTCCGCCGCTCCTACAAACCGACCGGGGATGCCTTCACGGGCTGGCCCTCCCGGACCTGATCGGACCCGCGAAACACGATCAGGTCCGACTGGGTGATGCCGCCGGTAATCTCCACGAGCGTACCCGTTTCACGCCCGATGGCAACTTGGCGCTGCGTCGTCTTGCCCTCCACCACCGCCCACACGTAGCTCTCCGTACCGAGCGTAATGATCGCGCTCAGCGGCACGACTAGCGCGCGCTGGCTGCCAGCGGAAATCTCCGCAGTCGCGTACATGCCAGGCCGCAGCAGGTGCCCGGGGTTCGGCAAGTCAACCTCGACCTGCACGGTTCGGGTCTGCGGGTCCACCCCGCCCGCGATGCGGCTCACGACGCCGACGAACGTTCGGCCAGGAAAGGCGTCGACAACCACCTGGACCTTGCCGCCCTTGTGGATCATCGACATCTGCGTCTCGCTCACGTTCACGACGACGTCGAGGCCGTCGAGGTCGGCGATCGTCACGATCGGCGTCGAGGTGCCGGGCGTGACGTACGCGCCGGAGTCGAGGCTCCGGCTCACGACGATCCCGTTGAACGGTGCTACAATCGTCGCGTTTTGCAGCCCGATCTGGGCGTTCTGCAATGCCGCCGCCTGGCTGGCCGCCTGTGCCAGCTGCGTCTGGACCTGCGACCTCGCAGCGGTGACTTGTTGCTGTTGCGCGGCAATCTGCGTCCGGGCCTGGGTAACTTGCGCCTCCGAGGCGCGGACCTGGGCGGCTGCCTGATCCACCGCCGCTTGGTCGGTTGCGACAGTCGCCTTGGCATCGTCCAGGTTCTGCTGCGCCTGCGCGCCCTGCTGAACGAGCATCACCGTCCGGCGGTACGTACTCTCGGCGTCCACGAGCGTCGCTTCGGCCTTGACGAGTCCGGCCTTAGCGTTGCCGAGGTTCGCCTCTGCGGTCCGCAGCCCGGCCACTGCGTTCAGTTCCTGGGCCTGGGCGACCGCCACCGACGCCTGCGAGGTCTGCACACCGGTCTGCGCCGCGGCCAGCGTTGCCTGAGCCTGGCTGACCTGCGCGTTGAGCTGGTCGTGGTCCACGATCGCGACCACCTGCCCGGCCGTCACCGTGTCGCCGGCGCGAACCGTGACCGATTGGAGATACCCGGACGTTTTCGGCAGGACCACCGCCTCGCGAAGCGATGCGATGCTCGCGGTCAATCGCAACGTGATCGGCAGGTCTTGAAACACTGGGTGCCCGACCCCGACGGTCGCCGCGACGCGGGTTCGCGCCCCGGCCGGCGCGGTCTGCTGGGCGGCTTGGGTCGACGGCTGGGGCGGCGAGGCGCGTCCGACCAGCAGCCCGGCGACGAGCGCCGCGCACACCAACGCGATCCATCCCCAGGGTCGAGACTTACCCCTCACACCTGGCCTCCTACCTTCTCGGCCTCGCCGCTTGCGCCGGACTCATGGTACAGTCGCCTCAACTCGCGCACGTGGCGCTCGAGCTGCCGTTGCAGCCTCCCCAGCTGCTGCACCTTGTCGCGCACCGAGAGGAGTTGCGCCTGGGTAATCTCGAGTGCGCTCTCCACCGCCCGGCGCCGGCGCGCGGGGTCGGTCGCCCGCCTCGCGTCAGCGAGGTGTTGCGTACGCGCTTCGTCCGCGTCCAGAATGCGCTTGATCTCGCTCAGGGACAACCCAAGGAGACGTTTCAGATCCTTGATCTGCTCGATCCGTTCGAGATCCTGCGCGGTGTACAGCCGGTGCCCTCCCGCCAATCGCTCGGTCGGCACCAGCAACCCGATCTCATCGTAATAGTGCAGCGCCCGCGGCGTCAGCCCGCTCAGGTGGCAGACCTCGCCGATCTGATAGAACGTCGCCATGCTGTCGGAGCCGCGCTTGCGGACCACTCACCTCTACACGTAATGTCACGGGACCACGCAATCCTCTCCGTGAGGCGCCGCGCTCCCATGTGCCTCGCTCGCAAAGTACCCAAAGTACCCATTGATTGTAAGAATACCTAACGTGCATGTCAAGGTCATGCCGTGCACGTCAGCCGTAACGATCCGATGAACGTTTCATGAACGAACCGTGAAGCACTGCCGGAGGATCTCGCCGCACCGTCCGAGAACATCGTCCGGGTCAGCCGCGGATGTCTTTCCCCCGGACGATGCCCGACACGAACCACACCGCGATTGGAGGTGACCGACCAATGCCCGCGCAGATCGCCGAGCCTGTCCGCCAGTTCCTCGAAGAGCCGAACGTCGCCGTGCTCGCGACCCAGTTCCCATCCAACAGGCTGCAGACCACGCCCGTGTGGTTCTTGTACGCCGATGGTCAAATCCTGATCAACACGTCGAAGGGCCGCGCAAAACTCCGAAACATCGACGCCCACCGCGAGGTCGCGCTCGCGATCGTGGACGCGCAGAACCCGTACCGCTACGTGCAGATCCAGGGAAAGGTTGTGGCGATCGACCCCAAGAGCGGCGCGCGCGACATCGATCGGCTGTCGCAGCGCTACCTCGGCAAACCATACGCGTATTCCGCAAACGACCGGCCCGAGAACCGCGTCACGATTCTGATCGAGCCGCAGCGCGTCAGCGCGCAGGGTCTGTAGGGACGGGGCATCATTTCACAGGGGTGCGGGAGCCGACCGCCCGCACCACTGGCTCGGCCCCTAGCAGCGCGATCAATGCATTCGCCGCGGCCTTGACCGCGTTGAACGGCACGATGACCGGGAGCAGCATCCCGGCGACGCGCGACGGGGTCATGCCAAACTGGAGCGCCAGCAGCCCAAAGTTGGCGGGGATCATGATAAGGACGCGCGCGGCGGTCCCGGCCGCAGCGGCGTAGATGAGACGGCGCGCAAATGAACCGCGCACGCGTCGGTACGCCCACGCCGTGACCGCGACGAACGTCGCCGCCGCAATGAAGTCCGCCGCCGGCCCGATCGGGCCGCGCGCGCGCAGCAGGAAGAACAGCGCGTCCTTCAGCAACACGACCGTGACGCCAGCGCCGGGCCCGTACAGCACGCCGGCGAGCAGGCCGACGGCGTCGCTGGGGTCGTAGGTCAGGTACGGCGCGTACGGCAACAACGGAACCTGCACCACCGCCATCACCACGAAGGCCACCGCCGCGAACATCGCCGTCGCCACAAGCCGTTGCGTGCCCATCGGCGCGTCCCCGCCTACACCACGCCGTCGGCGCGGAGCCGCGCGATCTCCGGATCCGCGTACCCGAGCGCGCGGAGGATCTCGTCCGTGTGTTGGCCGAGCGTCGGCGGCGCCAGACGGAGGCCGGGCGGCGTGTCCGAGAACCGGAACGCGGAGCGCAGCGTCGGCAGCGCCCCCAGTTGCGGATGGACGACCTCCTGTACCAGCTCGGCGGCCGCGGCCTGGGGGTGCGAAAAGAGATCGGCGATCGCGTGCACCGGGCCCGCCGGGACGCCGGCCGCCGCCAACCTGGCGATCCACTCGGCGGCCGGGGACGCCGCAAACGTCCGCTCAAGCAGCGCGATCACGTCGGCGCGATGCGCCACCCGGTCCGCATTCGTCCGAAACCGGACGTCCTCGGCGCACGAGAGGCCGATCGCCTCGCAACACCGGCGCCACTGCTCGTCGTTGCCGACGGCCACGAGAAACCAGCGCTCGTCCCCGCCCCGGAACGCCTGATATGGCACCAGATTCGGGTGGCCGGACCCCGACGGCGACGGCTGGCGCCCGGTGGCGAAGTAGCTCTGCGCCGCGTAGCTCATCCAGGACACCCCCGTTGCCATCAACGACAGGTCCACGTGCTGCCCCCGGCCCGCCGGGCCCCGTGCGTACAGCGCGGCGAGAATGGCGCCCATCGCGGTGGTCCCCGTCGCGAGGTCGATCACGGCCACGCCCACGCGCACCGGTTCGCGCCCGGCCTCGCCCGTGATGGACATCAAACCGGTGAACCCCTGCATCAGCAGGTCGTAGCCGGGGCGCGCGCGGTCGGGCCCGACGGGGCCGAAGCCCGAAATCGAACAGTAGACGAGGCGCGGGTTCAGGGCGGCGAGCGTCTCGTAGTCCACCCCGAGCGCCGTCTGCGTGCCGGGCCGGAAGTTTTCCACGACGACGTCCACCTGCGCGGCCAGCCGGTGCAGGATCGCGCGGCCGGTCTCACGTGACAAGTCCAGCGTCAAACTGCGTTTGTTCCGGTTGATCGACAGATAGTACGTGGACTCGCGCGCAGCGCCGCCGGAGACAAACGGCGGTCCCCAGGCGCGCGTCTCGTCGCCCGCGCCGGGACGCTCGATCTTGATGACATCCGCGCCCAGGTCGGCGAGCAGCATCGTGCAAAACGGCCCAGCGAGCACCCGGGACGTGTCAATGACGCGGAGACCCGCCAACGGGCCGGCAGGCGCGGATGTCACGCCCACGCCGCCGGCTCGGCACCGGAGCGACCGACGGGCGCGCACCTGCGCTCGCTCGCAAACACGCGTCTCGTGTTCCACCCGGGGCGCGCGCGCCCCTGCCGTGGCCCTCGCCGCGCCGCCAGGGGCGGGAACGGCCCGGCGCGAACAGTAGGGCGTTTGCTCCACCCGGGGAGGATCTCCGACGATGAGCATCCGCAAGGCGACAGTTCCACCGTCCGGCGCGGCGGCGCCCGTGCGCACGGAAACCGACAGCATGGGTGCGATCGAGGTCCCGGCGAACCGATACTGGGGCGCTCAGACCCAGCGATCGCTGATCCACTTCGCGATCGGCGACGACTCGATGCCACGCGAGATGATCCGCGCGATGGGCGTCCTCAAGAAGGCCGCGGCGGAGACGAACCGGGCGCTCGGCATCCTTCCCCCGGAGACCGCCCGGCTCATCATTCAAGCGGCGGACGAGGTGATCGCCGGAGAGCTGGACGACCACTTCCCGCTCCGCGTCTGGCAGACCGGCAGCGGCACCCAAAGCAACATGAACGCGAACGAGGTGATCTCCAACCGGGCGATCGAGTTCGCCGGCGGCCGGCTCGGCAGCAAGACGCCGATTCACCCGAACGACCATGTGAACATGTCCCAGTCGTCCAACGATACATTTCCGACCGCGATGCACATCGCCGGAGCGGAGGCCGTGGTCCATCAGCTGCGGCCGAGCATCCGGGCACTGCGCGACGCGCTCGCCGAAAAGGCCGCGGGGTTCGCGGACATCATTAAGATCGGCCGCACCCACCTGATGGACGCCGTGCCCCTCACGCTCGGCCAGGAGTTTTCGGGCTACGTTGCCCAGTTGGACCAGGACCTGGAGCGGATCGAAGGTGCGCTGCCCCACATGTGGGAGCTCGCGATCGGCGGCACCGCCGTCGGCACCGGCCTGAACGCCCACCCCGAGTTCGCCGAGCGCTGCGCCGCGCGCATCGCGGCCCTGACCGGCCTGCCGTTCGTGTCCGCCCGCAACAAGTTCGCGGCGCTCGCCGCGCACGACGCGATCGTGATGCTCAGCGGAACGCTGCGCACGCTCGCGTGCTCGCTCATGAAGATCGCCAACGACATCCGATGGATGGGCTCCGGTCCCCGGTGCGGCCTCGCGGAGCTACTGCTGCCCGAAAACGAGCCCGGGTCCTCCATCATGCCCGGCAAAGTGAACCCCACCCAATCCGAGGCCATGACGATGGTGTGCATCCAGGTCATCGGCAACGACACGGCGATCGCCTTCGCCGGCACCCAGGGCAACTTCGAGCTCAACGTGTTCAAGCCGTTGATCATCCACAACCTGCTCCACTCCACGCGCCTCTTGACGGACGCGTGCCGCTCCTTTACGGAACACCTCGTCAAAGGACTCGAGGCGAACCGAGCGCAGCTCCAGCGGTACGTGGAGAACTCGCTGATGCTCGTCACCGCGCTGAGCCCGCGGATCGGGTACGACAAGGCCGCGGCGGTCGCGAAGAAAGCCTACCACGAGAACAAGACGCTCAAGGAGGTCTGCGTCGAACTCGGGCTCCTGTCGGCCGAAGAGTTCGACCGGATCGTACGGCCGGAGCAGATGCTCGGGCCGCACGCATAACGGTCGCTCGGGCGTCGCGGCCCGCGGTGCGGGACGCGCGGGGATGCACGGTCGCTGGCCTGGAGACGCCTGGCGGCTATCGCGCCGGCGGCGCGGACGACCTGCGGGACCCCGCAGCAGAGTGTTCCGTTACGACGCGAACCCGAACTCGCGCTCCGCGACCGTCAGGCTTTCGTCGATGATCGCGACCATCCGGTCAAGCTCCTCCCGCGTGACAACGAGCGGCGGCACGCACTGGATCGACATGAAGCAACGGCTGAGCAACCCCCGCTCCGCCATCAGCGACACCACCCGCCGGCTGAACGGGTGGGCGCCGGCCGCGGGACCCCATCCGAACGGTTCCTTGGTCTGCTTGTCCTTGACGAGCTCGACGGCGCACAGCAACCCGAGACCGCGCACGTCGCCTACCGTGGGGTGCGATCGCAGAGTCTCCAGCGCGCGCAGCAGGTACCCCCCCTGCTCGGCGGCGCGCTGCGCCAGGTGCTCGCGCTGCAGAATCTCGATGTTCGCAAGGGCGGCCGCGCACGATACGGCCTGGCCGCCAAACGTCAGCAGGTGCGCGAGCGCGACGTCCTGCCGCTTGAACTCCTCAAAGAGCCCGTCGCGGACGGCCACGGCACCGATCGGCGCGTATCCCGACGACAACCCTTTGGCCATCGTCATCAGGTCCGGCACGACGCCGAAGTGCTCGGTCGCGAACATCCGCCCGGTGCGGCCGAACCCGTTGATGACCTCGTCCATGATCAGCAAGACGCCGTGCCGGTCGCAGATCTCGCGGAGGCGCTGCCAGTACCGGGGGGACGGCACGTGGGTGTTGTTGGAGGCCGAGATCGGCTCGCCGATCACGGCCGCGACGTGCTGCGGCCCTTGCGTCAGGATCTCCTGTTCCACCGCGTCGGCGCACTTCAAGTCTCCGGCCTCTCCGTCTACGCCAAAGTCGTTCCGGTAGCGGTTGGGAGACGGCACGAAGCTCACCCCGTCCATGAACGGCCCGAAGTACGTCTCGTTCCGTGACGACGTGATGCTGAGCGCCCCGAACGTCGCGCCGTGGTACCCGCCGCGGCGCGCAATCACCTTGTACCGCTTCGGGAAGCCGCGCATCGCCTGGACCTGCTTGGCGATCTTCATCGCGCTCTCGATCGCTTCCGAGCCGCCGGAGCAGAACAGGAACCGGTTCAGGTCGCCGGGGGTCAGCGAAGCGAGCACGTCGGCGAGCTGGACCGTCGGCAGGGTCGTGTAGCTGGCCGCGGACACGTAGGCGAGCTCCTGCGCCTGCCGTGCCATCGCCTCGCCGATCTCCCGCCGTCCGTGGCCGACGTTGACCACGTACAGCCCGGACAGACCGTCGAGGTAGGTGCGCCCGCGGGCATCGATGAGCCGGCATCCTTCGCCGCGCACCATGACGCGCAGGTCGTCTCGCTCCGCCAGATCGAGCCAGCGCGCGCTGTGAATCCACACGTGATCGAGCGCCTCGCGTTCGACCGAGGTAAGCTGCGGCGCGGTACCGGTCTCCTGCATCGTTTCGCCCTCCTCCGGATCACTGTGCGGGGTCGGACAGCCCTCGGCGGGCGAACCCGGCGACGCCGATCGGCCTGGCAGCCCGACGCACAAGGTGTCCCGGGCAGGGTTCCGCGGACCGCCGTGCGCATCCTCCCGGCCCCGGCCGCCGGCCTTCCGAGCGAAGGCCCAGGGCGACCCTCGCGCACGGAAGGTTTGACGCGGCGTCGAATACTGCGTAGTGGTACAGGTGCGTCGTGCCGGCGAAGCCGCGCGATCAAGCCGCCGTGGGGCGGCGTCGGCGGAGGCGCAGCGATCCAGCCCCGGCACCAGGAGACCGACATGACCGACACGGATGATCAACCGAACGCGCATCCACGCCTGAACCGCGTCACGGCGCCCGAGCTCGACCGCATCCTCGGCCACCGGTGGCCCGTCCTGGACGACGGCTTCGTTCGCGTCGTCGACTATCTGGGCTCCGACGAGGCGATCGTCCAGGCCGCGCGCGTCTCATACGGCGCCGGCACCAAAGCGGTCCATGAGGATGCCGGCTTGATCCGCTATCTCATGCGGCACCGGCACACGACGCCGTTCGAGATGTGCGAGATCAAGCTCCACGTCCGAGTGCCGATGGACACGTGGCGGCAGTGGATCCGGCATCGCACCGCCTGCCTGGCCGCGGGGACCGCGGTCATCTTCGACCTCCCCGGGGGCACACGCGGGGACGGGCGAGGAGCAACCCGGGTCGCGATCGAGGAGCTGTACGCGCGGTTTCGACGCACGGCAACCCAGCATGAGGCGGACGAGCAGCGCCATCCGTCCGGCGGGCTCGATGGCGTCCGTGCGATGCGTCTCCGGCAGATGAACGAGGATACGGGAGCCATTCAGCACACGCGAGTGGTCAACGTGTACAAGAACGGCATGAAACCGGTGTTCCGCGTCCACCTGGAAGATGGAAAGTGGATTGAATGCACTGCCGATCACCGCTTCAAGTTCGCCGACGGGTGGAAGACGCTCACGGCGGAGACGGGGCTACGGCTCTCTGGTGGACGGGCTGTCTGGGCCCCCGGCGACTACCTGGTCCACGTGAACGGCCGCACGGTTCTTCGGGAACCGCTCCATCGCGACCGCGCCCCGCTGCACGCGGCGCGCGGTCGCGTGGTCGCGACGCTCGTCCGCATTGCGCAATTCGAATATGCAGGAGAGAAGGAAACCTATGATCTGGAAGTGGCGGGACCCTATCACAACTTCGTCGCCAACGGCATTGTGACCCACAACTCCGTAAACGAGTATTCGACCCGGTACTCCGTCGCCATCGACGCGGCCGCAAAGACCGCGCCCGATGAGTGGCGGCTGCAGTCCTCGAGGAACAAACAGGGGAGCGCAGGATTCCTCCACGAAGACGCGGGACAGCGGTTCACCCAACGCGAGGCGGACCTCCAGCGCCTCGCCCGGGAGGTCTACGAAGAACGCCTCGCCGCAGGCGTGGCGCGAGAGCAGGCCCGCAAAGACCTGCCGCTGTCGACGTATACCGAAGCGTATTGGAAGACCGACCTGCACAACCTGCTCCAGTTTCTGGCCCTCCGCGCAGACGATCACGCCCAGGCTGAGATCCGGGCCTACGCGCTCGTCATCGGAAACGAAATCGTGCGGCGCTGGTGTCCGATCGCGTGGCAGGCATTCCAGGACTACCGGATGAACAGCCTCGTCCTGACCGCGCTCGACGTCGAGGTCGTGCGGCGTCTGATATCCGGCGACCGGGATGGGGCGGTGGGCCTGGCAACGCGATACGGCTGGCTGGCGATGAAGGACGGAAAATTGAGGCCCAATCGGGAGCGCGCGGAAGCCTCGCGGAAGCTTCGGGCGCTCGGCATCGATCCGCCCTGGTAACTCGCGGGGGCAGCTGACCACAGCCCGGTCGCGGGACGGTGCTACCCACGAGCCGCGCTTGCGCCCCGCCACGTGCGCGCGAGTCACCACGATCGAGACACAGGCTCCTCGTTCGAAGGGCGTCTTCCGTCCCCGACCCGGCGGCACCGGTCGGAAACGCCGGCCCGGGAGTGACGCCTCCGTTCTCATCGTTAGGATCTACGTAGGCCAAGCGATTGCCGCCCGACCGCCTGTACGCCGGTCCGAGGAGCGGCACGGTATCGTCGGAATCGACCGAGAGGCTCGTTCGACGCGACCGGGGATACCGCTGGAGTACAGCTGTGGATCGACACGGGGCACGGCGGGGCCGGGCCCCATCGGGAGAGTTGGATATCGATGGACGCAACCATCTCGTCTGGGACACGAGCGCGCGCCGAGTCGATGCGGCCGAACAAGTGGCTCGTCAGCGGCTCCGTGCTCGCCGGGGCGGTGATGGGGGCGATTGACTCGAGCGTCGTGAACGTCGCCCTCGCCCACATTCAGGCCACGTATGGCGTGACGACCCAACAAGTCACGTGGGTCAGCACCTCGTACCTGATTGCGCTCGTGATCATCATGCCGCTGACGACCTGGATGAGCTCGGTCCTCGGCCGCAAGCGCATGTACATGATCGCGGTGGCGGTCTTCACCGCGGCATCGATGCTGTGCGGGTTCGCGCGGACGCTCGGCCAGCTCATCGCGTTCCGGGTCCTCCAGGGCCTCGGGGGCGGCGTCCTCGCCCCGACCGCGCAGTCGATCATGCGCGAAACGTTCCCGCCGGAAGAACAGGGGCAGGCGATGGGGCTGTTCGGCATGGTCCTCCTGCTCGGTCCCGCGATCGGTCCCACACTGGGCGGCTGGCTCACGGACAACTACTCCTGGCCGTGGATCTTCTTCGTGAACCTGCCGGTCGGGGTCCTCGGGTTGTTCCTGGCGTCCCTGTTCATCGTCGACCCGCCCTACATGCGCGCGCAGGGGTTCCGCCGCATCGACGGGATCGGCATCGGGTTGATGGCCGTCGGGCTCGCCGCACTGCAGATCATGCTCGAGGAAGGAGAAACCGACGGGTGGTTCCAGAGTCCGTTCATCGCCGCGCTGGCCGTGATCGTGGTGCTGGGGCTTGCCGCATTCATCGTCTGGGAGCTGCGCGTCGCCGACCCGGCCGTGGATCTCCGGGTGTTCCAGAACCTCTCCTTCTCGTCAGGGGCGCTGATCGGGAGCGTCGTCGGGCTTACGCTGTTCGGCGGTCTGATCCTGATGCCGCTGTTCCTGCAGAATCTGTTGGGCTACGATGCCACACACGCGGGGCTCACGCTCATGCCGCGGTCCCTCGTGATGGTATTGATGATGCCGCTCGCGGGGATGCTGTACAACCGGCTCGGGGTGTATGTCATGCTCCCGTTCGGACTCGTGCTCGCCGGCATCTCCGGGATGCTGATGGCGCGCTTCACGATCGCCAGTGGCCAGCTACAGCTGCTGGCGCCGCTCATCCTGCAGGGCATCGGGTTCGCGTTCATGTTCGTCCCGATGTCCACGACGGCGCTCTCGACGATCCCGCGCCGCAAGATGCAGAATGCCTCGAGCCTGTTCAGCCTCATGTTCCAACTGGGCGGCAGCCTCGGTACCGCGATCGTCATCACGTTGCTCGACCACAAGATCACGACCGCGAGCGCCAACCTCGTTCGCTACGCGTCGGTCTACAACCCCGCGTTCATGCACTGGTGGCAGACGTTCCAGGCAGGGTTCGTGGCGCGCGGGAGCGATCCGACGACCGCCCACATGCAAGCACTCGCGGCGCTGCACGCGCTCATCAACCAGCAGGCCGCGGTCATCGCGTTCGAGTACGCGTTCGGCGCGATCGGGGTGATGTTCTTCCTTTGCCTGCCGCTGGTCGCGCTGATGCGGCGGGGGCGCGCCGAGGTCGACGACGTTCCGGTAGGCTGACGCCGCGCCCCCCCGGCCCTTCCCCCGCCGGCGCGGTCGGCGCCCGTCCGCCGCGATACCCACCGAAGATGGCGTGCCCAGCGCGCATCCAGAAACAGTCCACCGCGTGCAGCCCGGCGCGGCGCAGCCAATCCAACTGGTCGAGCAGACGGGACGGTTGATCCACGGGGTCGGGTGTCGTGAGCCGGTAGTAGTTCCAGCCGCCTTGGGCGAAACGCGCGCGCGTCCGCGCGGCGCGGGGTCCCGTACCGGATTGCTCCCGGGCGGCGCGGTCCCACTGAGATGCGAACAGCGCTCCGACGCGTGCAGCCGCGGGTTCGACCAGGTCTGCAATGAGGAGTGCACCGCCCGGTTCGAGCCGGCCCGCAAGATCGGCGAACAGCCGCCGCTTTTGGCCGGCCGTGAGGTGATGCACGGCGAGCGAGGTTAACACACAGCGGAGTGGGCGCGGCAGCGCCGCCCGCCACCGAGCGGCCTCGAGCCGAAACGCCGCCACCACCGCGCGGCGGCCGAAGGGCGCGAGCACCTCGCGCAGCCGAGCGCGCATATGGGGCGATCCGTCGAGGGCCACATAGTGGCAGCGGGGAAACCGGTCGAGCACCGCCCGCGCGAGTTTCCCGCCACCTGCGGCGAGCTCGACCGCGGTGAACGACTCGTCCGCCGACGCCGGAATCAGTGCGCAGAGCGTGTCGATCTGCTCGGCGCGGGATGGGACGACGACGTCGCCGAACGCGTCGAACGCCTTGGAATCGGCCTCGGTCCACCTGGACCCGGTTGCGGAGCGGCGAGTCACCGATCAGCCTGGGGGCGGTCCATGGCTGGACATTCTCCCCCAGTGGGGACTTCCCTCGCCTTCTCGCTCCGGGACCGCCTGGAGCACCGCCGGCACACCACCTCAGGTCCTCGCCCCCTGGAGAGAGCGTCCGCGCCCGGACGACGGATCTTCTCACTTACCGGCATAGGGCAACCACGCCTCATTCCGGGGATCGGCGGGCACCGTCGACGTTGCGCACCGGATCGAACTCTCCCGATGGGAGGAGTTCGGGAACGCAGAACGGAAACTCCGCTTAGCTGGCCGCTGGACAAGGTTCGTCGGGAGAGCGGGCGCCCGGGTGTTCATCGAGATTCTTGTGCTGTCGGTGGCGGCGGGCGTGCTCGGCGCCTTGCTCGGCCTCGGCGGCGGCATCATCATCGTCCCAGGACTGACCCTGCTGATCGGCCTGCCGATCCGCTACGCAGTCGGCGCGAGCATCGTTTCTGTCATCGCGACGAGCAGCGGAGCGGCAGCCGCGTACGTACGCGGAGGGATCGCGAACCTGCGCATTGCCATCGCGCTCGAGGTCGCGACCACCGTCGGCGCACTGTCAGGCGCATTTCTCGCCGGCTACATCTCGCCTCGCTGGCTGTATGTAATCTTCGGCCTGCTCCTCGCGTACTCCGCCGTGGCGCTCCTTGGACGCCTCACCGTCGAGGTGCCGGGAGAGGTGCCCCCGGACCCGCTCGCCGAGCGGCTTCGGTTCGCCGGCGAGTACGACGACCAGGCGCTCGGCCAACGGGTCCCCTACACCGCGACCGCGGTGCTTCCCGGCGGCGTCATGATGTACGTCGCCGGATTGCTCTCGGGGTTGCTCGGCATCGGCAGTGGCTCGTTCAAAGTGCTGGCGATGGACATCGTCATGCGGCTGCCGATGAAGGTCTCGACGGCGACCAGCAACTTCATGATCGGCGTCACCGCGGCAGCCAGCGCGGGCGTGTACTTCGCGAGGGGCGACATCCACCCGCTGGTCGCCGCCCCGGTGGCGCTCGGCGTGCTCGCTGGCGCATGGGGCGGGACCCACATCATGCAGCGGTTGCGCAACACGACGCTCCGAAAGCTGTTCATCCCGGTACTGGCCGCGACGGCCGCCGAGATGATCATCCGGGGATTCCATGTCTAGGATCGCCCCTCCGGACGGCCACGCTCGGGCCGAACTCGCGAGCGTGAACGCGGCGATCGGCCGGGTCCTGCGCTGGGGTGTGCTGCTGTCGGCCGCGCTCATCGTCGCGGGGGTCGCACTGTTCGTCGCACACGGAGGAGCGCGCGCGATCCTGTTCTCCCCCGTCGGCGTGCCCGCCGCCGCGGAACAGGATCCGCACTCGCTGAGGGTCGTGTTGGACGAACTCCTCCCGCCGCAGCCCGCGGCCGTGACGGACGCCGGGCTGCTGTTGCTGATGATCACGCCCGTGGTGAGCGTCGCGATCTCGGTCGCCGCCTTCGCCGCGCGACGCGATTGGGTTTACGTCGCGCTCGCGGGATTCGTGTTTGCCATGCTGATGGTGGGATTCGCGATCGGCCAGGCTTGACCGCGCGGTGCCAGACTGAGCGCGTCACCGGGCCGCGGCGGCGGCCACTCCCGGAACGACGAGAGGGCCCCGGACAGCCGGATGTGTGATTGGAGAGCCGCGCTGATACCTTGAATCAGACCACGCCCCCCTTGTCTCATCCGCAGTGCCATTCAACGCCGACGTGTGAGGAAGCGACGCTCTCGGGTGTGACACGGAATCTCGCAAAGGTCGGTGGCGCCAACGCGCAGCGGCCGGTTCGGCTTGGCGTTGTACTTCTCGCGTGCGACATGCGCCACACGGGACAGATAGGTGGGTGGACAGGCTCGTGTTGGACGTCTGGGCACGTCGCGCGCTCAAGCGCCGCGCGAGCACGTACCAGCTGAGTGTCCCCCACGACAATGCCCAGCCCGCCGGCGGGTCCCGATAGCCCTGCGCGTCGACTCACATGTCTCACTGACCCTACTCCTCCCTGAGGAGTCGCCACATGTCACGCGTTACCTGACGGACTGCGACGCAGCTTGACGTACTCCATGGTGAGCATGTGCACTCTGGTGTCCCGAAGCATCTTGCCTGGTGAGGTTGACAGAGCCCCGAGCCAGCCTTCTGGCCGCCTCTCGTCCCACCCCGTGTGTTGGCGCCTGTTACGAGCGCGACCTTTTCGCGACTGCCCTGGTGACGTGATCAATTTGGCCACCACCCTCCTACTGCGTTCGATCGGTGGCGTCGAGCCACTCCTCGAACGTCGGGCCAGCGAGGGTAGCGTCCGCGCCAGGCAGCAAGGCAGCGCTTTCATAGAGGTCCCGATCCGGGTCAGCGGGGTCGATCACACCCTCGATCCGCACTGGGTCTCCGCGCCGGGCCACGAGCAATCTCGCCATGTCGACGAGATTCTCCGGTCGCGGACCGGCGATCTCCGGAATCGCTGCGCTGGATCCCGGTGCGAGCGCCGCATCGGAACCGGTGGCGAGATCGACAAGCGCCTGCGCAACGGTCCGGGCGGCGACCAGCTGAGTGCGCATCTTCGGGACGTAGCTCACCTCGCCCCGCCGGCCCCACTCCACGAGTTGCGGGACGAACTCATGGAACTGCGCCGCGCGCAAGATACGCACCGGGATCGACCCCGACAGCACGGCCCGCTCGTGGGCGATCTTCGCCGCCCCATAGCCTGCGGTGAACCGGTCAGTAGCGATGATGGAGACTACGACCATCCGCTGCACGCCAGCTCGCTTGCCGACCTCCTGCAGATTGCGGGCTGCCGTGGTGAAGAACTCCGTTGCCGCCTTCTGCTCCGGCGAGGGACCGGTGGCCACGTCGATAAGACACTCCACGCCGGTTAACGCCTTCGCCATCCCGTTCCCTGTAATCACGTCCACGCCGCTGGAACGCGATATCGCAACGACATCGTGTCCCCCCGCCTTGAGCACGTCGACGACGTGACGGCCCACTCTCCCCGTCGCCCCCGCGACCGCAATCTTCCCACGTGCTTGCATGGTTGCGCTCCCTCTTTGCTGAACTAGGTTGCCTAACATCCAGAGTTGTCACATCGGCTGGGTTTCGGTTGTCACTACAATGACGAAACACCACGAGGGAATGTGACCGAGGACGACCAGGAATGGCTGGCGACCCGATTCGAGGAGAAGCGGCGGTGCCGCAGGCGGTCGCCTACCGGATGCTGGGCTCGCTGAATGAGGCGGACGACGCGGTGCAGGAGTCCTGACTCCAGCTCAGCCGGTCCGACGCGCGCGGCATCGAGAACCTCGGTGGATGGTTGACGACGGTCGTCGCGAGAGTATGCCTCGACATGCTGCGCTCGCGCAAGTCGCGGGGCGAAGTGCCCTTGGGTGCGTATGTGCCCGCTCCGATCGTGAGCCGCGGAGATCGAATCGACCCCGAGCACGAAGCGCTCCTAGCCGAGTCGGTCGGTCTCGCGCTGCTTGCCATCGTGGGCCGCTCCCCGACCGCAGCAAGGCAGCTCGCGAGCCGCGCCCGCCGCCGGGTAAAGTGTGCCGCGGTTCCCGATGCCGATCTCAACCGCCAACAAGAAGTTGTCAACACGTGGATGTCTGCGAGCGCCTGATGCGCGAGCGGCGTGGCGCACGAAGACAAGGAAGAGCGTGGCGGAGGGGTGTGGGAATCGAACCCACCGCGAACCCGAAGGGCCCGCCGACGGTTTTGAAGACCGTGAGACCCACCAGGACCCGTGCCCCTCCCTGTCCCTACATCCTACTACATCGCGCTGTGAACAACTGCTAGAAGTCTCGTCATTCCTGGGTTTCGGCCATCGAATCGGGGCCTCGCTGCATCGTCGAGCTCTGCACCGTGTGCGTTCCTGAAACATCGTGTGGAGCGCCGAACAAGTGCAAATTGAGTGCAGCCTGGAAGCCCTCCGGGAAGACCAGGTCGTCGATCCACTCGACCGGCGTGACCGGGAGCCGGTCCATGAGATGTCCGTAGGTATCCAAGGTAAACCCCGCGCTGGCATGACCCAATTGCTCCTGGATGTATTTGGGATGCTTGCCCGCCATGATTAGTAAACTCGCGTACGTGTGGCGGAGATTCTTGAATGGGATATAGCTGACCTCGGCTCTGGCATGGGCCGGCGCCCAACCATGATCATGCACGGTCCAGCTCGGGAGGACACCGCCATCGGGACCAGGAAACACGAGCCCCTGGGGACGGCGTTGGCGCAGCTCTCGCAAGGCCACTCGCACGGATGGTACCATGTCGACCGCGCGCACGGAGTTATCCGACTTCGTCGGGCCGATCGTCCGACCCCGTTGGCTATGGGCTTGGGAGACCTCCAGCTTGTTGGTGGTGAAGTTCGGTGAACTCTGACCTTTCCAGGCGAGCGCTTGGAGTTCCCCTAGCCTGAGGCCGGTGAAGACCGCGACCAAAAAGAGAGGTCGCCACTCGTCTGGGGCCGTAAACAGGAATCGGCGAATTTCCGCGATCATCCAGATCTTCTGCGGCTGCTTCGGAATCTTTAGCTTCCGTACCCGGCCAGCGGGATTCACGGGCAGATGTCCCCACTCAACCGCATGCTCGAGCATCTCGTTCAACACCGTGAGACTGTGGTTGATCGTCCGGAACGAGACTCGGCGCTCGTCGCGCTTGGCCGCCACATACTCCTGCACGTCTTTGGGAGTGAGCATGGTCAACAGCTTGTCGCCGAGCCGTGGAATGAGGTGGCAACGGATCAGCCATTCGTACCCGGTGAACGTCGAGACGCGGGTGTGCGGTTCCGCGTACGCACGCAACCAGTCTCTCGCGAAATCCTTGAACCGGAGCCGACTCCGTCGACGGAGAATTGGGTATTTCCCCGATCGCACCTCGTAGACGCGCTGGGCAAGCACCGTCTCGGCTTCCTTCTTGTTGGGGCTGATCGTTTCCCAGCGCTGGCGTCCGTCTGGCCCGTAATAACGGATACACCAGTACTTCCCACGCCTAACGAGCCCCATGGCTCACCTCGCGCCCTAGCGTTCTGGATGTTCCCGCCACTGCTGGATCCATGCCAGAATTTCTGCACGATCGAACCGGAGGACGTTGCCAAACCGATAACAAGGGATTTCCCGCCGCCGCGTACGCTCGTGCACCCATCGCTCGGACATGTGCAACAAACGAGCTACTTCGCGGGACGTCAAGAGGCCTTCCTGGTCGCTTCGTGCCCTGACAAGTGTCTCCTGTACCATCGTGTCACTCCTCTATGCCTGACCCTACCTACTTGCCGTCAGCATATGCGACGTGATTGTCAAATGGGTGGGCACCCCATCTATGCGATCACCTGTTCGCTCGATGTTCAACGATGCTGACTGGCAGGGACGACAAGAAGAATCGGCAGATTGAGCCGTCCCATTTTCCTCCCTCCATAAAAGACTGCGAGACGTTACGATAGATCTTGCGCGCTAACGCCGCAAGCGGTATCTGAAAGCGTTTGGTGCGGCAAACCACGGGCTCATCGGAGGTTATCTCCCCATACGGTTGGCCTAGCGTTCTATACTGGTGCCCCAATCGTCCCACCGGGCGGTTGGGGTACGATCCTCTCGAAAAGGTACCCTCTGCGAAATTAGGGGGTGCAAAGCCACAAGCCGGGGTCTCCGCCGAGATCTCCGCCATTGGGCTGCCGAAAGAGGACCTGCGCGCCGTAATCGGGCATCATAGGACGATGCGCGGCGCCAAAAAGGAGGCAGCTACAATGACGTCAGCATCTCGCAAGCCACGTTCGTCTGGTTCCAAGAAACGTTCTCGTGGGGCTGCTACAAGGAAGTCTTCGCTTAAGTTAGTCGTGAGCAAGAGGCAGACATCGCAGCGTTCCCACCAACCGAAGGAGGACCCGTCTGTGTTGGATATACGAGGGTTGGAGAGCCTGTTCCCGAATCTTGGAAAACCAGCCACCGGGCCGCTCCGGATGCTCATGGCGCGTCGCGATATCGTCGCCCACTTGTCGGATCTGTCAAAGTTCCCGGATGCGTCGCTAACGGCTATGCCGGACGCGATTCGCCGCATCCGGCAGGAGGCCGGGATCACCGATCCCGACTCGGCGGCTGCGCGGGCGACCGATACGGCGTGCCTGTTGGGCTATGTCGCCGCCCTGTCGGATGCCGTCCTGGCGCTTCATTTCATGATGAAGGCCGGGACGCTCCCAAAGAACACGAAGATCGAGAAGGTACTGCGCGAGCTGGATGTCGCTCTCTGCCACGGGACGCTCTGGGCCCACCTCACCACCTTGGATGCAGCTACCAAAGCGGGGAAGCCCCCGATCGAGACGCTCTTCACCTCCCTCCTCCCTCGGCCGAAGCGTAAGCACTAATCCGCATTGTCCCCGTGGCGGTTGCCTGTCCGCGCCGCCACGGGTGAGGTACTCTGAGAGGGTGCCTACCACCACTCCTCCTGTCGCTGTCACTCAGATTGACAAGCTCCTTGACGCCTTCAT
>Ga0209168_10000866_pt1 | contig 26551 bp, 24 predicted proteins | sample Coa_R1_FD_187156 | JGI IMG/M metagenome (GOLD analysis project Ga0209168, IMG submission 187156) | Surface soil microbial communities from Centralia Pennsylvania, which are recovering from an underground coalmine fire - Coalmine... | ecosystem: Environmental > Terrestrial > Soil > Unclassified ...
AAAAAGTTTCCGCCATGTCCTGCATTAGAAAATCCGTTCGACGGTAGCCCTCGCGTTGAAAAGCCAACACGGCGTTAGGTCCGGCATGAACTCCGCCATTGATGCTGCGGGTAAAGTGGACCCCGAGAAAGGGAAATCGCAGATCCGGCACGGGATAAATCAATGCCTGTACCAGATTCTCTCGTTCTGGCCGCAAGTCGTAATATTCGCCCCGAAAAGGCACAATCTTAACTTCAGGTGTTGTTCCTGCCATTCGGCTGACCCGGTCACTCTGCAGTCCTGCACAGTTGATGATGAACCGGCTCCTGAAGTCTCCACTCGTGGTCTCAATAACCGTTTCATTGTTGTGCCGAACAATGGCTTTTACTTCTGCTGCCGTCTTTACGGTGCCGCCGAGGTCAGCAATGAGTTCCGCGTATTTCGCACATACCATCTTGTAATCCGTGATGCCTGTGCCGGGCACGAGCAACCAGTCGATGCCTCCGCAATGCGGTTCGATTTCGAGTGCTTCTTCGCGCCGAATCATCCGCACTCCGGCCACTCCGTTACGTTGCGCCCGCTCGAGCAGACTTTGTAATTGTGGGATCTCTTGGTTGTTAGTGGCCGCGATGATCTTGCCACAGATGCGATACGGCAATCTGTGCTCTTCGCAGAAGCGCACCATCGCAGCGGCACCTTCCACGCAAAGCTTTGCCTTCAGCGAGCCGGGCTTGTAATAGATTCCTGAGTGAATGACGCCGCTGTTGTGCCCGCTTTGATGGCTGCCGACTCTCTCTTCTTTCTCCAGCAGTAAAAGGCGTTTTTTCGGGAAGGAACGGCAGGAATGAAGGGCGGTGGACAAGCCCACAATGCCTCCACCGATCACCGCCACGTCAAAGGTCTGCTCGGGCATCGTTCAGATTGTCTTTCAGAGCGGCGGCATTGTCGAGGAAGTAGCTCACACCCGACTGACCGTAGTTTATGGCTTACTGCACGACCAGGGTTACGGATGCGGTTTTTGTCGGCGAACCTGGCGCCGAAGGCATCGATGCGCTCACATTCATGGTGTAGGTGCCGGCCGGTGTGCCGGGTTCCGATGGCGCCGTGCTCCCGCCCTCAAGCCCGCCGCCGCATGCGATCATCATAGAAAGCAACAACAGAGACACGAAGAAGGACGCGATAAATCGGCTTCGCACTCGACCGACGGCAGACACGAATGTAAGGCCTGGAAGCATTAAGACAAATGCAAAAACGATCTGCACCCGCCTGCGTTGGAACTGGCGGCCGAGTGTCGCTGCGGTGGTCTGGATGCTGAGTCGGATTGCGGTCGCTCCTTTTCCAGCAGCGACTTGCGTCGGATTCAGCGTACATTTGCTCAGCGGGGGACAATTCGAGACGGCAAGAACCAGATCGGCAGAAAACCTTCCGTCCGATGGAGCTGCGCTGAGGCTGTAGGTGGCCGACTGTCCCGGCGCAATGGACTCCGAGCCTGAGGTGTTACTCAACGAGAAGCTGTTGCTTTCCGCTGGTGTGGATGTGAACGTTACGAGTGAAGTGTGCTGCGTGGTGGATGGGTCAGTGCCGCTTGCCGCAATAGTGAAGTTGTAAGTTGCCGACGTGTTGCTACTCACGCTCACGATAAATGGTGCTCCCGCGGCACTGGGTACGAGGGCAGACGGCGACGCGGAGCAGTTTGGCGGAGCTCCAGAACCGCAGCTCATCTTTACTGGGTAGTCGTAACAAGCCGATGAAGTGAGGGTTCCGTTGAAGTTGGCGGAGGCGTTTACCACCGAACTGAGTGCCGGATTGCTAATTTCCAGCGTGAAATTCGGTTTCGCCAGGCTGTTTGAAGTGAAGCTAACAGGTGCGAAGTGTGAGACTGCGGAAGGATCCGTCCCGATTGCGACAATGTTGAAGTTGAACAGCCCACATTGCGGACTGCTCACTGTCACCGTGAAAGCTGCTCCGGCGCTTGAAGGCGTGACCGCCGCAGGAGAGACGGTGCAGGTTGATGGTGCTCCGGCGCCGCAACTCAAATTAACCGGACTGCTGTAATCATTCAGCGTGGTTAGTGTTCCGTTATAGCTGGCCTCGGCGTTTTCGTAGGCGCTCAGGTTGGGATTGGCGATTGCGATCGAGTAGTCCTTGATAATCGTCAAACTCAAGGTCTGAGAGCGAGTGGGGCCATTTGTTACTGATCCTTGGATGGTGATTGGAAAGGTTCCCGCAGACGCATCCGGTGCCGTCGTAATGGTCATGGAAATGGCGACTGGGCTCGTCTCAGTCGGAGCCACGGAATTTGAAGGCGCAAAGTTGCAACTTGCACCAGATGGCAGACCCGCGCACGAGAGGTTCACGATCTGATTGAAGGGGCCACTAGCCGAAACCTGAAACTCGATCGGCTGGGAGATTTTGCCGGGCCCCACTGTAACGCTGTCCGGTGATGGCGCTCCCAGGCTGAAGTCCACGACGTTCAGCGTCAAGCTAGCAGTTTCGACCGTGTGATTTGTGTCATTCCCACTACCCTTTACTTGGAATGTATATGAACCATCTGCGCCAACGGCCGTGACTGTGAAAGGGGTGCCAGCCGAAGTTGGCACTGCATGCCCAGGCGTCAAACTGCAAGTGGAGGGTGGGGGTGTTACACCACTCACGCAACTCAGTTGAACTGCGTTGGTATAGCCGTCGAGAGCAAACAGTGAGCCATTGAAGACTGCGTTCGTCCCGGCAAATACCGTGAGTGGAGTGTTCGAAATCGTAATCAGGAAATCGGGCTTCGTCAGGAGCGGGAATTGCCAGATGCCTCGGCCATAAGTCGATGCGCGAAGCAACTTGTCGGATCCCGTATTCGACATCCGCAGCGCAGTGACCGCAACGTTGGGCAAGTAACCAGATTGTCCGCTTCCTGGAGTCGGCCCCACTTCCGTCCAGTTTGCAAGGGAGGTCGAAGTCGCGAACACACCGACATCGGTTCCGGCATACAGAGTTCCACTGGCTGGGTTCGATCCTGCATCGACCAAGAGCGAATTCACCGGTGCATCGGGCAGATTTGCCGTGAAATCTGTCCAGGATGCGCCGCCATTGCTCGTTTGCCAAACGTGCGAAACATGAAATCCCTGAATTCCGACGAATGCGGTCAACCCGGTTGAATCCGAAGTGTCGATGGCGATGGAAGAAATTGGAAACGAGTCGGGGTTGATTGAGCCGGTATGATCTGACCATGATGCTGCGCCGCTGGAGACGTTGGGGCTGACCCATACGTGACCACCTGGTGGGGTCGTCGGCAACAACGGGCCGTACCCATCCGTTCCGGCATAGATCACGTTCGAAAAACCATTCGTGTCAACCGGGCCGCCCGCGGCAATCGAGATGACTAGATTTGTTTCCTGCCCGGTGCAAATGCCGCTGCCCCCGTTTTCAAAATTCGCCGTCAACGCCGTGAAATCGGTGCCATCGCTCGATCCGCGCCACACCCGGCATGTCCCAACAATCAGTTCTCCGGAATTTTGCGGGTCGAGCAAATACGGGGAGTAATAGGCGCCGATATCGCCCCCGAGCCTCGCGGCGTTCACCACCTGATCAGACTGAAAATCCTGAGTGTGACAATTGATTCCGGATTCGCAGCGAAAAATGTTGGTTCCGAAATCGGATGGATTCGATACGAACCACTCGTCGGCGTTGTTCGGATTGATTTGCGTGAATCCGCCATCTCCACCGTTTACGTTGAGCCATGGGGAATCTGATAAGGCTGACTGTGTTGCTGGTGATCCGTTTCCCTGCGCTCCGCCCAGGATCGTGTTTGCGTCACCGGAAGGCTGGGAGAACGAAACAAACTGCGTCATTGATCCCAAGGTCTGATTCAAGCTGTCGAACTGATTGCTGCCTCCGCATGCGCCGGCGGTTAATCCGCTGTAACCATCGAGCGCGCGATAGATGCCACCGTCATTGGCAAAGAACATGGCATCTTGCACGTTGCTGTTCAAGAGTTGGAAGCTGACGCCATGTTGCGCGGGATGCACGCGTGCGATGCCACTGCATCCGTAAACGTGCGTGAGATTCAAGAACGTATTGGCTCCCGTCCCGCTGCAGTCGGGAACAGCGCTGGTGATCTGACACTTGTAGATATTGACGGCACCGGCGTAAAGATCGGTCGCGCCGCCGTCGGGAACCGCTGAAAGTTCGAGATTGTACGTGCCGTCTTCGGTGCCGCACCCTAATGCATCCCCGCAGTCGATAATCCCCGCTTCGTCAATCTGACTCCAAGTGACACCACCGTTGGTGGATGACCAAATTCCCTGATCATTGTCGTTTGCATCGACGTACCAGGCGTACATCTCGTTGCGTCCTGGAACGACAGCAAGTTCACCGCGGTAGATCGGACATCCGTTATTGTTCGTCTGTGCCGGGCATACGGCCGTGCTTAGCGCCAAACCTGGTTGGTTGGCCAGTCGTGTCCAATTAATTCCGTCGGTTGAGGAATAGAAGCCGTGATATCGCAGAGCGGCGAAGAATGTCCTCGCAATCGCGTTATAGACAACGGTCGTGGCCGATCCGGGTACTGTCTGGGTGGTTCCATCCTGCACGTTGGCGTGAGTCCAGGACACTCCGCCGTCATTTGAGTAGTACAGCCCAAGATTACTTGTTGAAGAGTTGGCCAGGCCCAGAGCGGTTCCTTCTTCGCTGTCTGCCGCTGCGGCGACGACCAGGTTTGGATTTGCAGAACTGAAAGCAATTTTGCTGAACGCGAGACCCTCGAGCGACAAAAGTCCGGTCGTGTCCTGCGAGGTCATCGTCCAAGAGTTCCCCGCATCGCCCGAGCGCAGTATGCCCAATCCGTAGTACGAATTTCCCGGGCGGTTCGCTTCTCCGGTACCGACCAGAATCACGCTCTTCGCTGGATTCGGATTGGTAAGCTGTGGCTGGATCGCAATTGCACCAACTGCCAAGGTAGCTTGGCTGTCAATGAGAGGAGTCCAAGTGACGCTGCTGGGACTTTGTAGAGCATTCGTGGACTTCCACACTCCGCCGTAGGCGCCGCCTACATAGACGGTGTTTGCAGTCGAGTCTGCCGCGTCTATGATGACCGCCGTTGCTCTTCCCGAAACCCAGTTGTAATCCTGGATTCCGATCGCGCTTGCGTCCGACGCAAACGGCGCCGGACCCAAAGGCGTCCAACCAGATGTGGAAATCTGCGGTGTGATAATGGTTTGACTCTGCTGTTCGGATCGCATCCGCAATTTCTGCTGAACTGCGCCATAGCGTAGATCGGCCGAGTTATAGCCAGGCAACTGCCGAGCGTGGGAAGACCATTGCTCGGATCTGAGGCGGCGATGATATGAATTACCCGGCGACGCCTGTCCCGATGTGAGCGCTTGGAAAAAGATAATCGCGCAAGCGACGGAAGGCGCCAGCCGCCGAACTCGACTGCGCTCGGGCCCCTGCACTACGCCACCTTCATTGGGAAACGTGATTTTTGCTTGTCCGGCGAAATCTGACCCAGCTTGACGAGCCGAGCGACGATCGAAGGTATCGTGCGCCCGTGAGCCTTGGCGATTACCTGGAAATCCGTCCCAACGCGAAGCTCTTCGCAAATTTGTTCATCCTCTTCGCGGGTCCAGGCCTTCCCCGCGTTGGTAGGCCGCCGTCGCTCCCGCTCGCTTTGTGCAACTAGAGAAGCCAACGCGCGATTCAGAGCTTTGACGGCTACGGCCGTGCGACACGCGGCGGTCTCCTCTAGTGGTTTACCTGTCTCCGGATGTGTTCCGTCCGCGAGCGCGCGCACAACCTTAATGGCTTCCTCGAGTTCCATTCGTTCCTCCTGAACCGGGTATGGTATCGGCGCGAAGCGCATAGACTTTGTGACAACTGAACATTCGCGGCACTGCGTGTTCCAGAATGGGAATGGGGAGCGCAAAACTTGTCTATACTGGCTGCGCACACTCATGGACTGGCAAGCTTTCTGGCTCACTATTCGACTGGCTTTGCTGGTGGCGCTGGTCTTGTGTGTCTTTGGTTTGCCGATCGCATACTGGATTGCGTTTTCTGGCAAGCGATGGAAGTTCATCGTGGAGGCAATCGTCGCGTTGCCGATCGTTCTGCCGCCGACAGTATTAGGGTTTTACGTCCTTCTCGCGCTCGGATCGCGGAGCTTTTTGGGACGTTCGTGGCGATCCCTGACGGGACACACCTTGGCGTTCACGTTTACGGGATTGGTGATTGGTTCGATCATTTATAGTTTGCCGTTTGCCGTGCAGCCCTTCGCCACAGCCTTCGCGCTTGTTGACCGACGATTGATTGCGGCTTCAAAGACGTTGGGCGTGTCGGATCTCGGGACTTTTCTCCGCGTCGTATTACCGCTTTCCGTGCCGGGTCTGGTCACTGGGATAGCGCTAAGCTTCGCGCACACCATGGGAGAATTTGGCGTGGTTCTCATGGTCGGCGGCAATATTCCAGGTGTTACGCGCACTGTTTCCATCGACATTTACGACCAGGTGCAGGCCCTGAACTACGCTGGAGCCAACCAGACCGCCCTGGTTCTCCTGGCATTTTCATTCGCGGCGTTGTGTCTGGTTTATGGAGTGAACCGCAAAGCCTGGGCGGTGTGGCCGTGGAGATAGCACAGAACAGTGCCGCCCGCGCTAAGGTGCGGCAACGCATCGACTCGCCCGTCAATGTGCTTACAGTCGAGTTCCGAAAATCACTCGTTGGGCCAACTGGAACATTCAAGCTCAATATTCGGTTTCGGGCCGAGTCCGGAATTTCGATTCTCTTTGGACCATCAGGGGCCGGCAAGACAACGCTTCTGGATTGTGTTGCGGGTTTAAACACACCGGATTCGGGCACGATCAAGGTAGGCGATCACGTTTTCTTTAACGATGCGGCCGGCGTAAATGTTTCGGTCCAACAGCGCCACATTGCTTACGTTTTCCAGGACCTTGCTCTTTTCCCCCATTTAAGCGCATCAGGCAACGTTGCATACGGTCTCGGAAATCTCGATCGAAGCGTGCGTCAGCAGCGCTGCGAAACCATTCTCGAATCGCTTCGCATCTCGCATCTCCGGGACCGCAAGCCCGGGGAGATTTCGGGTGGCGAGCGTCAACGTGTCGCGTTGGCCCGTGCGTTGGTGACGGAGCCCTGTGTCTTGCTACTAGACGAACCGCTGGCTGCTTTGGATGCGCCAACCAAATCGAAGATCATTGACGATTTGCGTCTCTGGAGCCAAGAGCATCCTGTTCCAATTCTTTACGTAACGCATAGCCGAGAGGAAGTTTTCGCATTGGGTGAGCAGGTCTTGGTGCTCGAAGATGGTCGCCTGATCGCGCAAGGAACGCCGCATGAAGTGATGACAGCACCGCGTCAAGAGAGTGTTGCGCAACTCGTTGGATTCGAAAATATCCTGGATGCGAATGTAATCGCCGTGCATCCGGATCGGGGAACGATGACTTGCCGGCTGTCCAACAGCCGAGTCGAACTAGAAACGCCGCTGGTGAGGGCTGAAATCGGCGCGCTTCTGCGTGTTGGCATTCGCGCCGGAGACATTTTGCTGGCGACGGTTCGACCGCAGGGCTTGAGCGCTCGAAACATCATCGCTGGGCGTGTGGTTTCCTTGGAGCAGCACGACGTGATTGTTACAGCGCGAGTGGATTGCGGTGTGGCGATGAATGTACACCTGACCCTCGCCGCTCGCGATTCACTCGATCTCCAGCCGGGCGGCGAAGTTTGGCTCATCGTGAAGACTCACTCGTGCCATCTGATGGTGAACTGACAACCGATTACGGACTCGCCTCTCTGAATACACCCCACGTCCGAAGAGTATGTCGCCGACCGTCGCCACCTTGGTGCCGTCCCGGCGACCAACGAAAGTGCTCGATCTCGTCGGATGTGTCCTGTCAGCGGATCGAAGTCAACGCAGGGTAGAGTAGATGTTGCCCGGACGGGGAGTGTAGTTCAGTTCAATCGTGTGCGCGTTTTCCAGTCGTTCCATCTCGATGACGCCAACCCATTGCCCATCACGCTTGTCGGCGTACACGAGGTCTCCGCCCAGGATCTGTGCCGCCGCCGCTGGCGGCACGTCGCGATGGTAGCCAAAGAACTCTGCTTTCCATTGTTGCCATTGAATCCAATGCTCGAACCATGGGTGCGCTGGGATGTACTTAGTCGAAAAAACCAGCGCCAGATCGAACCGGGGTCGTAGTTGGCTCGCCGACATGAGTTGTTCTACGGTGAAATCTTCGATTCGCACAACCGTCATCGGTCGAGAAATGTAACCGAGGTATGGCCTCCTGAGCTCATCGCTGGCGGGCCAGGCGGTCAGCACCTTCGCTGTTGGATAGCGGGCTTCGACAAAACGTTCGGCATTCTCGTGAAGGATTATGTAGTCGCGGTAAGCGAGATTGTCTTCAATCGAAAATCCGTAGGGCGGATTGACGAATAGAGCCACTACGAACCCGAGAATCACAATCGCAATAACAACGCGCCAGTAAAGCGCTCGGCGCCACAAGGTAGAAACACAGACGATGATGATCAGCGGAATGACTGGTAGCATGTAGCGCGCCAACACCGCTCCCCCCACCACCGCCATCGCGACAACATATGTGAGTATTACGGCCAAAAGAGCAAACTGCGTATCGAGAGCGATCCTTGGACGGTCGCCGAGCGGATCTCGCCACATCGCAAACAGCGCGGCGAGTGTCAGCAGATACAAATTCATGTAAGCAGTGACCTGCCACAACCGCATACCGAGGGCAAGGACGATGCGTAATGGGTGGACTGTCGCCTGCACGTTGTAACGGAAGAATTCCGGATTACCGAAGAGAAATCCAGTGCGGTGGTAATGATACAGATACCAAAGCGCGAGCGGGAGCAGCGGGGCAGCGAGGGCTATTGATCGGACTAGCGGCGATGACACCAACAGATTAGAACGCTGCCTGAGTACGCGCGCCAAGACTTCCCATGCCAATAATGCCATTGGCGCGAGGACTGCCGTTTCTTTGCTGAGCACGGCCAAAGAAAACCAAACCGCAAGAGCGATGTTCCTATCTTCGAAGTACGCCAGCAGTCCCCAGACAGTAAATCCGGCGGCTGCGAGGTCCAGGTGAGCCAGCGAACTTTGGGCGAAATAAACCGGGTACAGGCCAGTGCAAATTACTGATGCCACGGCGACTTCTGAATTTGCAATCTGCCGCGCAAGTCGATGAACCCCAAGCAGGCAGAAGGCCGCAACCAAAAGCATCGCCGCGCGAGTCACAATTGGCGAATATTTCGTCAGCTTCCAGGCCAACGCGAGATAAGCCATCACCAGCGGAGGGTGGGCATTCGAAGGTGTGGAGTGCGGAATCAACGAACCCGTGAGCAACAGATCGCGGGCGGCGGGCACGTAGTATCCCGCTTCATCCCAGAAATAGGGAAGCCTCAACAGGGGGAGATGCAGCGCGAACAGAACCAGGAAGATCAGTGCAAACAGCGGCACCGTCGAACGTCGGCGCGAGTCAGAACTGGCGCTCACTGTATCGATTAATGAACCGGCCCGGTTGGAACCATTCGCGGATCCAGTTTGATCTCTCCAAATGCGCTTTCATAGCCCGCGATGTTCTGATGCAGAATGGCGGCGAGGGCTTTCGCTTGCTGCGGGCTGAGGTAGACACCTTGAAAATTTCTGACCTCCACTTGCGTTTCACTTTGTTGCTGCAAGGTTCCGAATACCAGGAAGAAATCCCAAACGTTCACTCTGACCTGCACGCTATTGGCATAGTTTTCCCGATAATCGGGAGCATTTACCATTTTTACTTGTGGTTGCGCTGGAATCGTCATGCCGTTCAGTGTAGCGGGAGCACGAGTGATAAATAAAGTGCAGCAAGCATGCCTGGCACTCTGATTTAGAATTTGTAGTAGTGAATGCCGGGGTGGCATCGCATGAATCCAAAATGGCTAAACGTGATCTCTGATGGCTTGATCCTGATCGGCATCCTTATTCTGGGTGCCGGTTGGAATGGCTCCGCAAACGTGACCGGAGCATTTCCGTTTCATTCCAGTTCCGTGTCGCTGACCGGCGGAGCCACCGGAGCGCACGCTCTGCTGGGCGTGCCAACGCTCTTTGTCGGCTTCATTCTGATGATCATTTCTCTGATCTGGATGATTCTTGACGGAGTGATGCAGCGCTGAAGTTGCTTCGGGCAAGCGCGTGTCCGCGCTCGGGCGCTACAATAGCGATGGTCGTCCGAATGCCGGGATGGCGGAATTGGCAGACGCGCTGGACTTAGGATCCAGTGCCGAAAGGCGTGCAGGTTCAAGTCCTGTTCCCGGCACCAAGCTTTTCCGCTTAGGTCATCTCTTCAGGGGTCCCTCGACTGCGCTCGAGATTTCGCCTTGAGGGATCCTTTTAAGCAACGCGTGAAGTTACGTTTGCCGCGCTGCGATTATCCTTGGGCAGCTTTAGGGCGCTCGCAAGGCTTTCAGCCAGCATGGCTGGGAGGGTGCGATAAAGGCGACGTTGGAGATCGAGGTAGCCCTGGGTTCTGGCGAACAGGTCAGACATCATCCGCGAAAACTGCGGCTGTTGCGGACAAACTGTGCCATGCGCTCGATCACGGGTTCACCCATCCAGCGGCCCAACGCTAAGCAAGGCGACATCGAACCGTTCAAGGACAGCAACTGAGGGCGACAAAGTGAGAACGCAATCATCCTCGACGAGCCCGTGGCTAGACTCGATGGACGGCGCTCTTGCAGCGGCGTTTACTGCACTTGCTGCAACTGCTGATAAACAAGTACGCCGACAATAACGAAGCCAAGCACTCCCGATGCGGCGCCGACCCATTTCACCATCGGTGTCACCTTATTGAGCTTCGCCATGAGTTCCATCTGTTCCTGCGCCATTGCGGATGCCGATTCGTCCAGAAATAGCTGGTCATCCTCGTGCATCGAAAGGGTGCTGCGATAGATCAGTAGGATTATCAGCGCTACGAGGAGAGCTCCTTCAAGAACCAGCGGCCACATCAGCATTGACATACGCCACCTCAGCTGATCAGTTTGATCCCAAGCGCCCCGCATCTGTCTCAAGGGCACCTCAAGCGCAAATTATAGTCCCAGTCTCGACCAGCGAACGCAATTTGTTTTTACCTTGCGACCGTCGCCATCCGATTGCCATCTAAAGACATAAGCGCGGATTTCGAGATTATTGTCTTTCGCGTTGGTAGGGTTTGCTATAATTCATTACTGATCTAACGATTTCAAGGAGATACGAATGGCCACCACAATTACACCGGAAGTAAAGCCGAAAACAGCGCCGATTACGCTAACGCCCAATGCGATAACGAAGGTGAAGGAGATCATGGCGCAACAGAATCCGGTCCCCGCCGGCCTGCGGGTGGGCGTGGTAGGCGGAGGATGCTCCGGTTTCTCTTACTCGATGTCCTTTGAAAACTCGGCCGGAATGATGGACAAGACGTTCGACATGGACGGTTTGAAAGTCTACGTGGACGCCACGTCGGTCATGTATCTGAATGGCTGCATCGTCGACTACGTGGAAACGCTCGAAGGCGCGGGCTTCAAGTTCGAGAACCCCAACGTCAAGAGCACCTGCGGGTGCGGATCATCGTTCAGCGTGTAAGCAAAATTTTCTTTAAGAGCCTCACTGCGATGCAGTGGGGCTTTTTGTTTTTGGATTAGCGTCCGGGAATTTTGTGCAAGCGATCTTTCAGGTGGATGACGATGCTTGCGGTAACACGAAAATTGTTCTGTGGCTGCACCGCACCAGTCGAGTTGTAAAACGCGGTTCGCAGATAATCACCGCCAAGCCGGACTGCGATGGGTCCTGCCAGTCTGCGTTCCACGCCTCCACCCAACGCGTAGGAAAAGCGCGATTGCCACCCGTGGAAAAACTGCGTGTCACTAACCGGGAAAGCTCCATCCACCAGGCCGACACCGGCCAGCGCGTGAATGAAGGGCAGGGTGTTCCCGTACGAGATCGGGTAATAAACCGGACCGCCAAGAAAACTCAGCAAGTAGCCCTGGTGCTTGGTGTCGAGCACATTGGGCGTACGAACATAGCTGGAGTCGATCGCTGCTCCAAATCGCGGTGTGAAGTCGACATGAGCACTCGCGTCCACCCCATTAAGGTTGACGTTGCCGGCGCTAGGGACCGGCATTGCAAGATAGGTATAGCCAACGCTTACATCGTAGTCGGGACCAGAAGCCGCGGGCGGCGCGCCAGTGATCAGGCGATTCTCTGCGGCTGCGGACACGGAGAGCACGAACAAGAAGAGAGACACTTTCCCGATTGTCGAGATTCCGTTTCTCATTGCATCCTTTCTGATCGGCGGGTGCGGGCTCGAAGAGGTCTCAAGTTCGTGCGAAAGAACAGAAACCCACATCAGAAACGAAGATAACGAGATCGCCATTACCGGTAAATGGCTCGACAGTCATGTTGGCTGATTACTGGAGTGCCAGAGCGTAACCACGCGGGTCAGGTGAGTTCTACTGCGGCCCTTGATCGGGCGGCATTTGCGGCACTTGTGGCTGTTGGGGAGACGGCTGTTGGGGTTGGAAGCCTCCAGGATTTTGCGGTACCCCTTGGACTCCCCCGAATGGCGAACTGCCGGAAGTAAATCCGTTTTGACCGTTCTGCAGGCCGGGGAAATTTTGGGTTCCTGGACCGATCGCGTTCTGATTTTGCATTTGAGGCTGATTAGGCGTGGACAGCAGCCCGCCGCGGTCGGTGCTGGGGTCATAAATGAACTGCCACTCGTTGTACTTTTCCTTTTTGTTAAAGATCCGAATACTTTTCTCTTTGCTGGTGCTGACAACACCGACGATGGGTCCTCCGCCGAAAACCTGGGTACTCAAGGTCGTTGCGTTTCCTTGCTGGCCGAAACCCGAAAGAGCTTGCACCGGCTGACCAAATCCTCCCTGCTGATTGGGCGGCGAGTCCGATCCATTGTCGGGAGTTTGTCCATTGGCATTGGCATTGGCGCCAGGGTTGTTACCGCCGAATGTGCTTCCACCAAAAGCATTCCCACCGAAACTGCTCCCTCCTGGCCCATTTCCGCCGACGCTACTATTTCCCCCGAAACCACTGTTGCCCCCAAAACTACTGTTCCCGCCAAAACCGCTGTTCCCGCCGAAGGTGCTGTTTCCACCAAAGCCGCTGTTGTTTCCGCCGAACGAACCCCCGCTATTACCGCCAAAAGAGTTTCCGCCAAACGAATTATTGCCCCCGAAGCCCCCACCACCGCCAAAGGCTCCGCCGCTCGGGCTTCCATTCGCCGCAGCCGCAGCCGCAAGGTTGGCGACGGGAACCGCTCCCTGCAGTCCGCCTCCGAATGAAGTTTGAACCTCGCCCATGTGAAGGAGTTTGAAGTCTTGTCCAGTGATGGGATCTTTGTAGCGCTTGCGGAGGAATCGCACGTTATTGGTGCTCTCGAGGTCCTCAATCTTGGTGGGATAGCGCCCAAATTTCTTGACGTAATGTTTGATGGCGCGGGTGTATTGCACTCCACGATGAATCAGCTCCTCTTCGCGATCGCGTTTGATCTGCTGTGAGATCAGGGGCGCCAGTGCCGCGGCAGCAATGGCCAGCACGGCCACGAAGAAGATCAGGGTGATGAGGATATAGCCAGACTCTGGGCGCGAGATGGAAGAGTGCCAGCGCGTTTGACGTCCGGAGAGCATTTCAGTAATTAGTAACTTAGCAATTGTAATTTTGTAATTTAAAAGACAAAACCGCCGAGAGCACAGAAACGTCGAGAAAGTCTTTCTAAATTAGCAATTTACAAAATTACTCGATTACCAACTGTCTATCCCTGAGTGAGGGGAATGTTTTGCCGGTTGTTGTAGAGCACATCTTCGATCTCCACTGACATCGGCGAGATGTGAACGACTTTGTACCGCCGATCGATGATCTCGCCCTCGCTCGCGATAAAAACATCCTCACCCTGGGACAGGAAAACTCGCTTTGGCTCACCTGGTTTACTGGCAAAGCCATAGAACTTCAACGTAATCGGCGGCGGAGGCGGTGGCGGCGGAGGCCCCTCGGCGGCTTTCTGCTGCTCCGGCGTCATTGCCGGTGCGATCGGCTGCGGAATCTCCGCTTGCGCCATAAAAATATTTCGTCCATTGCCGGCGTATTGCGTATCTTCGCTGGCTTTCAACCAATCAAAACGCAGGGTCGGATCGATCGAATGGGGTGCGGCCGCGATTCTTTTCGTGGCTTTAGCCCGTCCAGCGGGACGCGCGGCGCGCGCAGGAACAGCGCCAGAATTCAGGGAGCTTTCCGGAACTGGCGTGACCACTGTCGGCACAGGCGCACCCGAGCCAATCGCTATCCGCAGCACAAGGATCAGCGCCAGGCCCATAAGGACCACGGCCGCGATCAACTTGTTGCGGTTTTCTGCTCCGATCTTCACTTCAGGCGCCCACCTTCAAATACGTTTCCATCTTCATCTGCAAACGCACGACGCCGCTCTGTTCGCCACCGAGTTGCACGCTGTCGACCAGGAAGAACATTTTGTCTCTTTCAAGGGAGTTAATGAAGCGCACCAATTGCAGATAGTCACCTGCGAGGTCGGCCTCAATATGAACCGGCTGCAGGCTCAGCACTTCAGGATCTTTCATATCGTACTTAAGACTGCCGACCCTGACTCCGGCCTGCGCCGCCAGCTTACCGATGTTGTCCGAAATCGCTGAGTCCTGAGCTGGGAAACGATCCTTGTAAAAATCGTCAATTTGCTTGTGGGCAACCGGGACTTTCTTGTCGAGACCTTGAAGTGGCTGCACCTCGTGTGTCTTCTGCTGCAACTCGCGCCACAGTTGGCTGAGATGCTCGCGGCGCGAGAATTCCGTTCCGATCAAAGGTGAGAAGTAGACGACGATGGCAGCAACGTCCACCAGCGCCATGGTGGCCAGCGCGATCTTCACCTTCTTTCTGGTTTGTCGCAGGTCCGGCATTATCGCGCGGTTCCTTTCGGCGTTTCCGTCTCCACGGTCGGGACGTACAGAGCGCTGATGTCAAACTTTACGGTGTCGCCCTGGTTGCTGTTGTTCCCGGCCTCGCTAGTTTCCGTAGAGATCTGTGTTTGTCGAAATCGCTGGGACTCTTCCATCTTCCTGACGAGTTCAAGGGCACGGTCGTGCGAATCGCCGGCTACAACGAGTTTGATCGCGAGTTCATTGTCTGCCGCCAGCTCTGGCGTGATCGACACCACGTGCACGCGGGGCGGCATGACTTTTTCCAGGTCTTCGAATACCTGCGTCCAGGAAAAAGCCTTGCGGTAAAACAAGTCATTCAGGAATTGCGAACGATCGCGTATCACACTGTTCTGCGGTAGGTTCATCAGCGCCTGTGCAGCAGCTTTATCCTGATCGCGCCCGGCGATTTGGGCTTCGTATTGGTGCGCAAGTTTGTGGTCTTTGCGGGCATCAACCCAACCGGCAGCCGTGAAATACAAAAGCCCCCCCGTCAAAATACCGAGAGCAAGGAGACCGCCGCCCCAGCGGAACCAGAATTGCCGCGCATCCTCGTACGGATGAGTTGCGAGATTAATTTCTACGCGCATGTTATGAAAGCAGCGCTCCTACTACTCCCGCCATTCTCCACTTGGGAACTGAGCCAAAGCTGTTTCCGAGTTGCGCCGCGTCAACGAGTTCCTGCACGTCGACGCCGGTTTGAGAACGCAGTGCAGGAACGGCGCTACCGGTGTCCGACAGTCCAGCGATAAAAATTCTTTCCAGATTCAAATGGTAGGTATCCTGGAAGAAGACAATCGAGGGATACACTTCTTCGCCCAGTTGCTCTCCTGAGATGGTCACACCGCGAGGATTTTCGAGCGTTCGGAACAAGAGCACCTGCTGCTTGTCCACGATTGCGATGCTGGCCGTTCGCGCATCGACTTTGACAACCATCGTTGGTTTGTCCGCGGCAGCAGCTCCGATCGCCGCCAACATCGACGGAAGGACCACACCGGGCACGTATCCGGCGTCGCGAAAGATGGACTCGTAATCTTCAATCACCGTGTTCAAAGCAACCGCAGCCACCACTCGCAACCCCCCTGAGGTCGGCTGAGAATGGTAGGAGACCTTGGCTTTTTCTACGTCGAAGGGAAGGGACTTCTTCAGGCGAAAACGCACAACTCCTTCGGCTTCCGGGCGTTTGGCGGGAAGTGTATCGAAATCCAGCAAGGCGACACGCACGGCCGTATCCGGGAGAATGGCGATCACGTCGCGAGACCTGCCGCTCACAGTTCCGAGCGTTTCGCGGATGGTTTCAAGTACGCGATTTCGCTCGCGCAGATTGTTCTCGATCAGATCGGGGACCACGCTGCCGGGCGGCAGTTCACCGGCGGCGCAGGTTTCGATCGTGTCGCCGCGGTCGGAAACCCGTCCGGCAAGCACACGATCGGCTGCTATCTCACAGGCCAGCTTAGGTTTGCCGCTAGAGGCCATGTTCGACACCAATCCCTTTACCTAGTAGAACGCGCGAATCCCTATTATTGCAATATATCGAAGGGAACGGTAGGTGTTGACCTAATGGGCTCTCTTCGCCATGGATTTGTGCGGATCAATACGGACAGACCGCACATTCCTTGGCTTAGCGATTGCTCTCGATGAACGTGACCTTGTTGATTTCTTTCAGTGTGGTCAGCCCCAACCGCACCTTGTCGAGGGCGGACTCGCGCAAGAATCGCATGCCTTCCTCGCGGGCGGCTCTGCGAATCTCGGAAGTAGGCTTCTTCAGCAGAATCATCTCCCGGATTCGGTCGCTTAAATCCAGCAACTCATGGATCGCGGTTCGTCCGCGGAAGCCGGTGCCGGCACACTCGATGCAGCCCTGTCCCTCATAGAAACAAACGCGGCCCCACTGCTCGGGATCAAGCCCGCTGGCTTCCATTTCCTCAGGCGGATAATGTTTTTCCGAGCGGCACGATTCACAAATCAACCGCACCAACCGCTGCGCCAGAATGCAGTTCAGCGCCGAAACAAAGTTGTACGGCTCAACACCCATGTTCAGGAAGCGGCCAATTACATCGACGACGTTGTTCGCGTGGACTGTGGTAAAGACGAGGTGGCCGGTAAGGGCGGACTGAATGGCGATCTGCGCGGTTTCCGTGTCGCGGATCTCACCCACCATGATCTTGTCCGGATCGTGACGTAAAATCGATCGCAATCCGCGGGCAAATGTCAGCCCCTTTTTCTCGTTGACCGGAATCTGCGTGATGCCGCGAATCTGGTATTCGACCGGATCTTCGATTGTGATGATCTTGTCTTCGTCGGTTTTGATTTCGTTGACCGCGGCGTACAGCGTGGTGGTTTTGCCGCTCCCCGTCGGCCCGGTGACGAGAACCATCCCGTATGGTTCTTTGATATAGCGGCGGAACTTCCGCAAGTCTTCTTCGTCGAAACCGACCACGTCCAGAGTGAGCTTGTGGAACTTCTCGCTCATCGATTCTTTGTCGAGGACGCGAAGGACGGCGTCTTCTCCGTGAATCGAGGGCATGACGGAAACGCGGAAGTCAATCGGACGCTCAGGGGTGCCATATTTCACACGGAAACGGCCGTCCTGCGGGACACGGCGCTCGGAGATATCGAGCTCGCTCATGACCTTGATACGGGAAATGATGGTCGAGTGGTGTTCCTTGGCAATCGGCGGCATGGCTTGCGTCAGTACGCCGTCGATGCGGAACTTGATGCAAACGGAGTCGTCGCGAGTCTCGATGTGAATATCGCTGGCGCGCCGTTGTAAGGCAGTGAAGATCGTCGTGTCGACTAAACGAATGATCGGGCTGATATCGCCCTGCGCCGTCAGGCGATCGATGGAGATGCTCTCGTCTCCGCCCTCCACGTCTTCGTGGATAACGTCCAGCGCGAAGCCTTCGCTGGCATCCTCCAGCACGCGCTTGGACTGCTCTGTTTTCTTCAGAATCTCGCTGATCTGGCCAAGGGTCGCGACCTTGGTGACAATGCGTTTGCCCAGCAGCAGACTGATCTCGTCGATCATCATCAACTGGCTGGGGTCGGCGATGGCAATAGCAAGACGTCCGTCTTCGGTTTCCTCGAGAGGAACGAAGTTATAGCGGAACATCAGGTGCGGAGAAATGGTCTTGAACAGGTCGTGGTGAAGCTGGAAATTATGAAGGTCGACGAACTGGCAGCGATAACGCCGGGCGATATCCTGCGCCTTTTCCAATTCTTCATTCTTCGCGCCGGATGTACGCGCCCCGTTTCCGCCCGCGTATACCGATGTCGTTTTGTTTTCTGCTGTGCTCGCCATTATCCAAGAACCGCCTAAACCGCAATTTCTCGCTTAATGCATGGTGGAGCCAATAGTGAAGATCGGCAAATAAAGCGAGATCAAAATGCCGCCAACAAATACTGCCATGATGATGAGGATGATCGGTTCAATCAGGGCCATGGCTGCACCCAACGCCGTCTGCACATCTTCCTCGTAAAACTCTGCGACCGAGTTCAGCATCGCCGGCAAAGCGCCTGTCGACTCGCCGACTTCGATCATTTCGACCGAAAGGTCAGGGAACATCTTCTGCGCTTCCAGACTCTTGGCCAGCGCTTGTCCCTCACGAACCCTTACCGCTGCTTCGGTGATGCCATTTAAGATGCGCCGACTGCTCATCGAAGCACCGGCCGTCTCTAAAGAGGGTACCAGCGGCATGCCCCCTGCGAGTAGAGTCGAAAGCATCCGAGAAAAGTTGGCAACCTGGTACTTGAGCCAAATGTCTCCTAAAAGGGGCAACTTCAGAATGGCGCGGTCGACCGTCTCGGCGCCCTTGTCCGTCTTTTTCCACTGCCAGAGGCTCAGGATGGCAATGACTACTGCAACGGCTGCAATTGGCGCATAGCGCTGGGTGTGAGTGCCTACCTCCAACATCATCATCGTGATCGCCGGCAGCGTCGCATTCATGTCCTGGTACAGCTTGGCAAATTGCGGTACCACGTAGGTGACCAGAAAGATCAGCATCCCGAACACTACCGTGACCAGCAGCGTCGGGTAAACCAGCGAAACTGCCAGCTTTTTCTTGAAAGTCAGCGCGAGACGTTGAAACGCGATATAGCGGGTAAGAACTTCTTCCATGTTGCCACTCTTCTCACCCGCCAGAAGTGTGGTGGTATAGATCTTGGGAAAAGCCCCCTGGGCCGCGAACGCGTCGGATAGCAACTCGCCGCCTTTGACGCGGTCCCGGACGTTTTGCAGCAGACTTTGCAAGTACTTGTCTTTCTGCCGCTTGATCAACAAATCCAGCGAATTGAGGATCGGCAAACCGGCTTTGATCAAGGTCAAAAACTGCTGGTTAAAAATCAAAAACGGAGTGGGCTTGACCTTGCCCCGGGGACGCAGCGAGAAGTCTCCCGACATGATCCCGCGCGGTTTAACCCAGTAAACCAGGAATCCCTGCTGGACGAAGCGGTCGCGAACCTCCGCCTCTGAGTAGCCGTTCTCGACCTGCTCCAACATGCGTCCACGCTCGTCGGCGGCTTTGATCAGGAATTCAGCCATAGATTGCCGGTTTCAGCCTGCGCCCCACCCAAGTCTAACATTCAGAACCTGCCGACTCGTGTTAATTGCCCGTCAAACTGTTCCGGGGGTAATGATAAGTAGTGAAGCGAATTGTCTTTTTATTACACTCCTAGAATCATGTACTTACAATGATCATTGGCTCAGGTCTCCGCTGATCACCTCTACGCCGTTCGGCACGTGGAACTTAAATCTCTGCTCGGCCACTGAGACGTCCTCTTTCTGGTTTGTAATGCGATATTCGGTCGTCGAATCATCCGCGCCTTCGATCACAATCCGGTCGATCCGGCTTTCCGGCGTGATTTCGAGTAACACTTGACCAACCCGATCGCCCATTGCCCGGGGTACGCCTCGCAGTACAACATCACCTGAGATCAAGGGCGTAATATCCGGCGCAAAGGACAACCCCTGTAATTCCTTTTCCAGCTTGGTTTTGCCGAGGAGGAACGCCAGCGGCGAGCGCAAGTCGTCCAGCTTCTTAACTTCGGTCCGTGTCACCTGCTTCTCTCCGGGGACGAAAAACCAGGCGTCCTTGCCGTCGCTAACAAACAGTTTCTCCGTAGGAGAACGGTATTCCCATCGCATCTTGCCGGGTTTTTTCAGCCACAAAACGCCAGATTCGGTGCGGTCTATCCCTGTGCCGCGATAGATTTCGGTGAAATCGGCCTGTAGAGTCCGGAGATTGTTGTAATGAGCGTCGACGGCGGAAGCGGTCGCTCTGAGGTCGGCGGCGGAAGCACACGGAACCATCAATGCCGCTAGCGCACCCACTTTCACAACAAAGTGTCGCCATTTCACCACAACAGTTTACGAGAATTTATCAAAGGGCGTGTGAACCCGGTGGACAGATGTCCTTGCGTGACCCGGGTTCTGCATGGCAGACCCAACGGCCCCACTATTGATTCGTCACGGCGCGGCTCTGAAAGACTGAATACTGGTGCGTCCCGCCAACCTTACTCAGCCAGCCGCATCGCGACAGCACATGCTCCAGCAGCGGATTGTGATAGAGCAAGAAAACTGCGCGTGGCTGCTTCCGCAGTGATTGCTCCAGGTTGTCCAGAAACTGCATCAATCCCGGTTCTGGCAGTGGATTGAACAAATACAAAACCATTTTTTCTTCTGGAAAGATAAAGTCCAAGGCATCGCCACAGACGGCCTCAATCTTGAAGCACTGCTGCGAATCGTTTTTGTAATTGCGGACGTTTTCTTGCGCAATGCGATTAAGTTCCGGAAGCAGTTCGATTCCTAGAACACGGCGGAAGGGGTAGTCCGCAGCCATGAGAAGTGTTCGGCCTTTGCCCGACCCGATGTCGATAAAGATGAACTGGCGAAAATCAATCTTGAGCGAGCCAAACATTTCGTGGAAACTGGCTGGATCGGTTGGCTGATATGGAGAGTGAAGCAATCCGAGCAACCGGTCACGCCAGCCGACAGTGGCCGCCGTCGTGTCTACGCGGTTGTCCCAGTCGTAATCAACGTCGCCGTAACGTTGACGGCGACGATCCGGCGTAGAGTCGCGTGCAAACTCCCATGCCAAGGCGCAAGCCTGGCGAATCGCGGATCCGAGGCCTTGTTGAGCGATGGTTTCCCTGAACCATCGCCAAATAGCAGGAGCCAGTCGAAAATCGAGATGTCCTCTCTCAGACATTGGTGACGAAAGTGTAGCCGCGCTGGGCCCTTACGCTCATGAGCAAATGGCCGGCAAATATAATGTGGGCAAGAGGAAACTTCCCAATTGTCTTCCGCAGCCACTAAGCCTCAGCCTGTGCGGTCCACCGCGCCATCCAACAGTTTGTTTTCATCGCCTGAGAAACGCACCTTCGTTCTGAGCCTGTTACTGGTGGTTGCAACCTTGGCAGTGTATAACCCGGTCAACCGCAATGCCTTCGTCAACTTTGATGACGATCATTACATCCTGAACAATCCTCATGTGATGAGCGGGCTGCAGGCGGACACGATTGCCTGGGCTTTTTCTCATTATTACGAAGCCAACTGGCATCCGCTGACCTGGATCTCGCATGCTTTGGACTACTCGCTTTTCGGGGCGAATCCGGCGGGCCATCACTATGTGAACGTTCTTTTCCACGCGATCTGTGGCGTGCTACTGTTCATACTTTTTCAGGAAGCCACTGGTTTCACTTGGCGAAGCTTGATGGTTGCTGCGCTTTTCACGCTTCACCCTATCAATGTCGAATCGGTAGCCTGGGCATCGGAGCGCAAGAACACGCTCAGCATGATGTTCCTGCTGTTGGCGATGCTCGCGTACACGCGCTATGCCAGGAAGCCGAGCCTCAAGCGGTATCTGCTCGTGACCGCGATGTTCTGCTGCGGGCTAATGAGTAAGCCGCAGGTCATCACACTACCGTTTGTTCTGCTGCTGTGGGATTACTGGCCTTTGCAGCGGTGCGGCGATTCCTCGGACGAAGCGAAGCAATCGAAGATCTCGACGCTCCTGATCGAGAAAGTGCCATTTTCTGCGCTTTCTTTGATCAGTGCAGTCGTCACAATCAAAGCGCAAAAAGCAGGCGGCGCGATTCATTCGGCCATCCTCTACCCATTTTCGCTTCGGTTGGAAAATGCTGTGGTCTCCTACGCGCGTTATCTAGGGAAGGCGCTCTGGCCTACCCAGCTTTCGCCGCTTTATCCGCACCCGCTCGACCTGCTTCGCACGTGGCAGATAATTGCCTCCAGCCTTCTCTTGATCGCTGTGACTGCCCTCGTGATCGTGTATCGTCGGCGCGGCTACCTGGTGACCGGTTGGCTTTGGTTTCTCGGAACGCTCGTGCCGATGATCGGCCTCATTCAGGTTGGCGAGCAGGCGATGGCTGATCGCTATGCGTATCTGCCATTGGTCGGACTGTTCCTCATGATCTGTTGGGGAGTCTCAGAATGGGCACAGAACATTCGAATTTCGGTGGCGTGGCTGGCCGCCCCTGCTGCGCTCACTCTGCTCTCCTTAAGTCTTCTCACCTACCGCCAGATTTTCGTTTGGCGCACCAGCGAGACTCTCTGGTCTTACGCTTTGCAGGTTGCCAATGCGCCTAACTACAAAGCTCATCTCAATCTCGCGATAGCCTACGATCAGCAAGGGCGTGTTGCAGAGGCTATTACACAATTTCAGCAATCCATCGATCCCCACGATGACGACCCGAAAATTCACCTCGGCCTGGGAATTTACGACCTGAAGCACGGATTTGCGCAGCAGGCGATCGAAGAGTACAACAGGACGTTGAGCCTCGCGTCCGACCCGGCATTGAAAGCAGACGCGCTGAGCAATCTCGGTTCCGCGCACCGCAGCCTGAAGGATTACGCACAGGCACAAGACGACTTTGCGGCTGCCCTGCAACTTGATCCCAAGAAGCCCATGGCGCTCATCGGCCTCGGATTACTCGCGCAAATGAAGGGTGACTTCATTCAGGCGGAACAATATTATTCCCGAGCTATGGCTGTCGAGCCTACCGCTGTGGGTTATCTGTTGTTATCGCAGGTGACAGAGAAGGCGGGGCACCCAGATCAGGCTCAAAATGCGTACCAGCGAGCGAAGGAACTTTCTCCGGACTGGGCACAAACCCAGCAAGTAACCACAGATCTGCTTGCTTTCTGAAGGTTAGCTCTGACCCGCAGCGGCACTTTTGACTTCGGCGCTCTCTTGCAGTTTCTTGATGAATGATTCCAGGCGCTTCCAGTCTTCCATATTTGCGCCATGCGTGAAGCGGATCCCAAGGCCACCCGCATCCCGGCGCGTCACGATCCCGAAAACATCGGCGTGAATGTCGGCGGTGCGCAATTCGACTCGGACTCGTCCGCCTTCCGCAACTTGCCTTGGAGTTTCGAGATAGCATCCGCTGAGACTGATGTTTCGCACTTGGGCAAGAACGGCTGCGCCATTGCCTTCGCGCACTACGACCGTGGTGCCCAGGGGAAATCGCGGATGTATAGGAGTGGGTTCAGCGCTCATATCGTCTAATAATTGACCGTAACGGCTCTTGCGCCGCTGGGCAAATTACTTTGGTGACAAAGCAGGATTAGTGATCGGTAGGAAGGAATCTCGGTGGAGGCGGCACGTATCCGATTGGTGTGCCCTTCGTGATAAAGGGAAGATCGTCGGGATCAACCACTTCGACCCGGCCATCGGCAGTGAGCTTATAAGCATTGCCGAGGGGATCCAACGGGACGTTCTTGATAAGGCCGGCGGTCTTTAATTCGTCCAGGTTCGCAGGCAGACTCCCCATCTTGTCATGATAGGCCTCTATCGCCCTCTCGAAATTTATTACGTCTTCATCCACCTGCAAAGCCCGGAGATGAGCCGCGGCATTGGCACGAACGGAGCGTTCGCCGGTGCTTTGATAGGTGGTGAACCACAACAAACGGGCCATCTCTAACTCGCCGCCGTGCTGTGCCATCTGTGCCGCCAGGACCCGAAGGAATGGATGCGCGCCGGGAATCTCAGCGCCTTTCGCAAAGGCTTCCGCCGCGCGGCGATAATCCTTCAGATCCATGTAGTAAACAAATCCCAGGTCGTAATAGAGGTGCCATTCCTGAGGATTGTTTTGAATGCCAAAATTAGTCAGCTTGATCGCCTGCTCCGTGAGTCCTGCGCCGTTGGGTGGTTTCGGCGCAAGGAAGTTGGCTCCGAATTCATATGCCACGATCAACTGCGGATCGAGAGCGGTTGTAATCTCGAGCAACGGCGCCAGCAAGGCATAGCTGTGACCGCCATCGTAATGCTTGCCGCCAAAATACTGGACGGTTCGGGTCCAATAAACATCAGCCAGCAGACCGTCATATCCCAGGCTCAATCGCTTTAGAACTTTCGGTGATGAGATCAAGAGGACTTCCTTGAGAGTCGCTCCACTCCGCATGCTGTCGAGGCGGCGCAGCACAAGCACAGAGCTCGCCAGGCACAGAATCAATGCAACGCTGGCAATGATGGTGACTTGGCGGGAGGGCCTCATTTCAAGTCTCTGCGGGTAAAAATCAGAACAGCGCCGCACAACGCCGTGGCTGCGTAGAGGATCGCGTAGGCGGTGTTGGCCACAATTAGATTCAGCGCAACGGGCTGCTCGTGTGCGACGGAACCGATCACATTGAAAGACGAAAAATTCGGCACCAGGTAAGCCATGCCGGTCGCGAGCCATTTCGAAGCGCCATGGGCCATCGAAGCGAATCCGCGAAGATCTTCTGCGAAGCTCCCAATCACAAACAGAGAGAACGCAAATACCGCCGATAGAAGCGGCGACGAAAAGGAAGAAAATAGCAACGCGATCGCCGTGACGATCAGGAATTGCAAGACCACAAAATACAACGCCACCAGGATCCATCCGTCGGAGGCCTGGAAGTGATGGGAAACATACAGCAAGGCTGCGAATACTCCGATCGCCATGCAAACCGTGTTCACAACCAACGTTCCCGCCAATCCGAAGAATTTGCCGACGATGAACTCCCAGCGTTGCACGGACCGGGAAAGCACGGTGTAAAGCGTACGTTTCTCGATCTCTTTCGAGACCAAACCGATGCCGATGAAAATCGCGATCACCACGCCAAACAGCGAAACAGCGCTCAGTCCGAGATTCACGACGACGAGTCGCTCGATACCAATCGAGATTTGTCCTACTAGGATGGCAGCACCAGACATTAACAACGCGAAGGCGACCAGGTTATATAGAACGCGGTCGCGGACGGCTTCACGGAAAGTGTTTGCCGCGATGTGTGTAACGCGAGAGCTCATGACCGCGCTCCTGCCACTGCCTGCGATGGCTTCACCTTCTGCACAAAGTATTCTTCGAGTGTGGTGCGAACAGGAGTTACGGAGATCAGTCGCAAACGTTCGCGACGCAATGCGTCGATCATCGCGTCTTGGTTTCCTTCGAGCACGATTGCCCGCACGGTATCTCCGATGGAGTGATACTCGCTTGTGAGTTCTTTTAAAGACGCTGGGACGAAGTTGCCTTGCCAGATCACTTCAACCTTGCCCTCGATGCTTGAGGTCAGGTCCGCGACGGCGCCGACACTGCGTAACTCACCCTGATGAATGATGGCTACTCGGTCACAAAGGGATTCAGCATCCGATAGGATGTGCGTCGAGAAAAAAACTGTCTTGCCTTCCTCCTTCAGTTGCTCCATCAAGTCGCGCACTTCGCGGCGCCCCATGGGATCCAGCCCGGACATCGGTTCATCAAAAAATAAGATCTTGGGGTTGTGAATGATGGCTTGCGCAATGCCCACGCGCTGCAACATTCCCTTTGAGAACTTTCGCAGCTGCACTCTTTCGACATCTCGCAGGCCGACTTTGTGCAACACTTCGCCGACTTTGCGATGTCCTTCTTGTGCTCCGATCCCAGACAGTTGTGCGTAATACTCGAGCAGTTCTCCGGCAGTAAGGTAGTCGTAGAAATATGGCTGCTCAGGAAGGAACCCAATCTGTGCTTTCATGGTCGGGTCGTCAAGCGGCATACCCAGAATTCGCGCTGAGCCTGATGTCGGATAAACCAGGCCCATAAGCAGCTTGAGCGTCGTGGTCTTGCCGGCTCCGTTGGGGCCCAGAAATCCGAAGACTTCGCCCTCTTCCACGTGCAGATGCAATGGCCGGAGAGCACATTTTGGCCGCTTGCGCCAGAACCCTACACTATAAGTTTTTTCCAGGCCAGCGATTTCAATAACAGACATGATCGGAGAAAGTGCTGTTAGCGCAACTCATAAAAATTATATGCACACCAGCAATATTCTGAGATGCGCGGGATAAATGAACAGGTTACCAAGGTAAAGGGCGGCGGAGCATTTCATTCGGTGCAAAAACAGAGGGAGCAATGGATCGCTCCATTGCTCCCAGGCTTGTACCCTCCCCCAGGTACTTCGCCGTATCGTTATTGCAGAGCCGTCAAGCCTGCGCAAGCGGCGACAGTGTTAACCGCAGCAGCGGGGTTGTTGAAGCGGATGACGCCGTCCGAGTTCGAGCAGAAGCCACGGACGCCGCTCTGGTTCACGGCAGCCGGGCCACCGTATACGACGTAGTCGATATTGATACCACCACCGGCCGTTGCAACGAAGTCAGCAGCT
>Ga0209168_10000867_pt1 | contig 26547 bp, 11 predicted proteins | sample Coa_R1_FD_187156 | JGI IMG/M metagenome (GOLD analysis project Ga0209168, IMG submission 187156) | Surface soil microbial communities from Centralia Pennsylvania, which are recovering from an underground coalmine fire - Coalmine... | ecosystem: Environmental > Terrestrial > Soil > Unclassified ...
GCGTCATCACCGGCGGGAAGATCACCAATGCCCAGATCGTCCAGATGAGCCACGTATTCTCCCAGGCCCACTCGCGCGTGTACTTCATCGGAAGTGTGAAGCTGCCGTTCATCACCCCCGCGACGACCAACAGAATGATTGCGGCCATGGCGTTATTCATGAGGATCCTCTCCAGCGAAAAACGGGACGCGCTTGAAAGTCTTACGCGCAGCCGGGCACCGACTCAATGACCAGGACCCGGATTGTGCCAGAAATTGGCGCTGCCGCGAAAATGTTTTCGTGACAAGAATTTCTTTGCAACAAGAATGGGCCAATAGGACTTGGTACGGAGTGTTGAGAGGCGTATCTTTAAAAAGATGGGCCGAATAAGTCGTATTGCAGCAGCGAAGCAGAACGGCCTGGTCCTGTACGCACGGAGGGTTTTCGACCGATGGAGCGGCCGCAAATGGATGCTCGACGTCGCGTGGCCATCGAACGAGTAAGTCCGGAAATCGATGGCGGCAGGTTCGCGATCAAGCGCGTTGTCGGAGAAAGCGTCATTGTGGAAGCGGACATCTTTGCCGATGGCCACGACCAGCTTGCATGTCGCATCCTGTATTGGCAGGGGACGGAGAAGGAGCCGCAGTCGTCGCCAATGTTGCCTCTTGTTAATGATCGCTGGCAAGGCGATTTTCGCGCCACCCAAATCGGAACGTATCGGTACACCGTGGAGGGCTGGACCGACCGTTTCAAAACCTGGCGCGACGACTTGAACAAACGAATCGCCGCAGCTCAAAACGTTCAAATCGAACTGCTGATCGGAGCCGAGCTCATCGCACATGCAGCCAGGCGCGCTGCGGGCGGGGACAGCGAGTTGCTCCGGAATTGGGCACGCCGCCTGCATGACAGCGCGGAAAAAGAATCCGGCAAGTCAATCGCCTTGGAAGAAGAATTGCTCCCGGTAATGGAACGCTATCCAGATCCGAAGCTCGCAGCCCGTTACGAGAAAGAACTCCGCGTAACGGTGGATCGCCCTAAAGCGCGCTTTTCCACATGGTACGAAATTTTCCCGCGTTCATGCTCGCCCGAAGCTGGGCGTCACGGTACGTTGCAGGATTGCGAGACCTGGCTTCCCTACATTGCATCGATGGGCTTCGACGTCGTCTATTTGGCACCGATTCACCCGATCGGGAGCACTCATCGCAAAGGGAAAAACAATTCAATCGTGGCGGGACCCGAGGATGTGGGCAGTCCCTGGGCGATTGGATCGGCCGAGGGTGGTCACAAGTCGATTCATCCTCAGCTGGGCACCCTGCAAGATTTCCGCCGGTTTGTCTCCAAGGCGGAAGAACACGGGTTGGAAGTTGCGCTGGATATCGCGTTCCAGTGCTCGCCGGATCACCCGTATACACGCGAGCATCCGGAGTGGTTCCGGAAACGTCCCGACGGTACAATCCAGTACGCGGAAAATCCGCCAAAGAAGTATGAGGATATATATCCGCTCAATTTCGAGACCTCAGATACGCTTGCATTGTGGGAGGAATTGAAGAGCGTTTTTCAATTCTGGATCGATCAAGGAGTGCGCATCTTCCGGGTCGACAATCCGCATACAAAGCCATTTCCCTTCTGGGAATGGGTCATCGGCGAAATCAAGGGACAACATCCCGAAGTGATTTTTCTTGCTGAGGCCTTTACGCGGCCCCACGTCATGTTCCGGCTGGCGAAAATCGGCTTTTCTCAGTCCTACACTTATTTTGCTTGGCGGAACACCAAGCAGGAATTGACGGAATACTTCACCGAATTGACCCAGACGGATGTCCGGGAATACTTTCGCGCCAACCTCTGGCCAGCCACGCCCGATATTCTTCCGCAAGTCCTTCAAGTCGGAGGTCGCTCCGCGTTTATGATTCGCCTGGTGTTGGCGGGCATGTTGGGAGCCAACTATGGAATCTACGGACCTGCTTTCGAGTTGTGCGAAAACGCCGCCCTGGAGCCCGGCAGCGAAGAGTCCCTTTACTCGGAGAAATACGAAATCAAGCACAGGGACTTGAATGCGGAGGGAAGCCTTAGGGACTTGATTGCCCGGGTGAATGGAATCCGCAAAGACAATCCGGCATTGCAAAGCGACCACAGGCTTCGATTTCACGAAACGGACAATCCACTCCTGCTGTGCTTTAGCAAGTCGACCGATGATCTCTCCAATGTAATTGTCGTCGTTGTGAATCTCGATTCCTTTCACAAACAGTCCGGCTGGGTGAATTTGGACTTGAGTTCGCTGGGACTCGAAGCGGATCACGCATTCCAAGTTCATGATCTTCTCAGCGATGGGCGATTTCTGTGGCAAGGACCACGGAATTACGTGGAATTGACACCAGGAAGTCTGCCGGCGCATGTCCTGCGCGTGCGGTCAAAGGATTCATACGAAGCGGGATTTTGATCACTACCTCTAACCGTAGTTCCCTTGGTACTGACCGGACGGTGTGAAAATGGAAAAAGGAGGGCCGGTGCAATCGGTTCTGAGCGAATTCAATCTACTTGACTATATTCCTTGAAACGCTAGGAAAGGGCTTTATGGCGAAACGGCGCGGCAGTGCAGCGGATCCGCTTTGGTATAAGGACGCGATCCTTTACGAGCTGCACGTGCGCGCATTCAAGGACAGCAATGGCGACGGTATTGGGGATTTTCCGGGCTTGATCCAGAAACTGGATTATCTTCAGGACCTCGGCGTCACCTGTCTGTGGTTGTTGCCCTTTTTCCCTTCGCCGCTCAAGGACGACGGCTACGACATCTCCGACTATCTCGGCGTTCATCCCATGTATGGCACGATCGAAGACTTCCAAACCTTTCTGAACGCCGCTCACGATCGAAACCTTCAAGTTGTAATCGAACTGGTGATCAATCACACCTCGGAAGAGCATCCTTGGTTCCAAGCCGCCCGCCAAGCTCCCGCCGGTTCGCCGGAACGCGACTTTTACGTTTGGAGTGATACGGACCAAAAATACCGCGGCGTCCGGATTATCTTCACCGACACAGAAAAGTCCAATTGGACTTGGGATCCGCTCGCGAAAGCCTATTACTGGCACCGGTTCTTCTCGCACCAGCCCGACTTGAACTACGACAACCCAAGAGTGGTCGAAGAAGTCATCAAGGTGATGCGGTACTGGCTGGATATGGGAGTGGACGCGTTGCGGGTGGACGCGATCCCTTATTTGGTCGAGCGCGAAGGAACGAGTTGCGAAAACCTCCCGGAGACGCACGCTGTCATCAAGAGGCTTCGGCAGGAGATCGATGCCAATTACTCCGGCCGTATGCTTCTTGCCGAAGCCAACCAGTGGCCGACCGACGTACGCCCATATTTCGGCGACGGAGACGAATGCCATATGGCCTTCCATTTTCCGCTGATGCCGCGCATTTATATGGCGCTGCGCCAGGAAGACCGGTTGCCCATTACCGACATTGTCGCGGAAACTCCCAGTATTCCGGAGAACTGCCAGTGGGCCCTGTTTCTGCGAAATCATGACGAATTGACGCTGGAAATGGTGACGGACGATGAGCGTGACTATATGTACCTAGCATATAGCGCCGACCCGAGAATGCGCATCAATCTCGGTATCCGCCGACGCCTGGCTCCTCTTGTCGACAACAACCGAAGGCGAATCGAACTTTTGATTAGCCTGCTCTTCTCGTTTCCGGGCTCCCCGATCCTCTACTACGGCGACGAAATCGGGATGGGCGACAACATATATCTTGGCGACCGCAACGGAGTGAGAACGCCGATGCAATGGAACGGCGACAGAAACGCCGGATTCTCCAACGCCACTCCGGCGCGGCTTTACAGTCCCGTGATCATGGACCCGGTGTGGGGCTACGAAGCGATTAATGTGGAAGCTCAGCAAAGCGATCCATCGTCGCTCTTGAACTGGATGCGCAACATGATTGCTTTGCGAAAGCTCTTTCGCGTTTTCGGGCGCGGCAGCATTGAATTTCTCGAGCCGGCGAATCGCAAGGTGCTGGCCTATCTGCGAAGAGATGGAGATGAGCAAATCCTGTGCGTGGCGAATCTTTCCCGCTTTGCTCAGCCTGTGGATCTGGATCTATCGAAATTGGAGGGAATGCTCCCGATTGAGATGCTGGGATATGTGGAATTCCCGGTCGTGGAGCAGCAGCCCTACCGACTTACGTTGGCTCCGTACGGTTTCCTGTGGCTGGAGTTACATCCCAAGCCAGAAGCCAGCACTGCCGGCGCGGGCATCACGGAAAATCCGCCGCTGCCCTTCGCGAATAACTGGGAGACTATCCTTGAAGGCGTGGTGAGACGCCGCCTCGAGACCTCATATCTAGTGGAGTATCTGCCGGCGCAACGTTGGTTCGCGGCAAAGTCCCGCCAGATCAAAACAACGCGAGTTCTAGACTGGGCCATCTTGCAGACGTCGAAATCAGCACTGGTTCTGCTGGAAGTGCAGTATAACGGCGGAGCACCCGACACTTATCTGCTCACATTTGGGGTGACCCTGGACGAGCGCGCAGAGAAACTGCGCCGCGCGGCTCCGAACGCCGTGATCGCGCCGGTCGTCGTGCAGGAAAATTCTGGTTTGCTTCACGATGCCGTGTCAGACGACGAAACATGCGCCGCGCTGCTTGCGTTGATCGAAAACGAAGAAGAGATTCCTGCTCGCCACGGCGGTATACGAGGGGTACGGGGAAAGAAATTTCATGATGTCTTGGGATGTGTGGAAGCTCCCTTACAGGTGCGACGCGGCTCTGCTGAACAGAGTAATACTTCGATCTTTTTTGGAGACCGGTTCATTTTGAAGTTGTTCCGTCGCCAAGAAGCTGGTGTGAATCCCGAGTGTGAGATCGGAAGATACCTAACCGAAAAGGTCGGCTTCGATCGAGTCCCCCCTTTTGCCGGCTTGATCGAGTACACACCGACGGAGAACGGCAACACTTCCACACTGGGAGTTCTGCAGGGCCTGGTTGCAAACGAAGGCGACGGCTGGAAGTGGACCACCGAAGAGCTTGACCGCTATTACGAAACCTGTGCTCCGCTCGACATTCCCGAAAACTTGAGCGGCGAACTGGGCGACATTGTGGAACTTGCTGAACGTCCACGGTCTCAACTGGCCCGAGACCACGTAGGCATTTATCTGGATGCGGCGGCCGCCCTGGGGCGGTGCACCGCCGAACTCCATTTGGCGCTGGCATCGCCGACTGACGATCCAGCATTTTTGCCCGAGCCTCTGAGCGCCGCCGACTTGAAGGCGTTGACGGCCGACATTCGTCAACATGCATCGACTGTTTTTGAAATTCTCAAAGATCGCGTGCCATCCTTGTCCGATGAAGTAATCGAGATCGCTGGCGCCGTACTCACTCGGCGTCGCCGGATCCTGCAACGTCTGGAAACATTGGGCAGCTCCAACCTTCGAACGCAGCGCATTCGAATTCACGGCGACTATCATCTGGGGCAAGTACTGCGGGTGAAAACAGATTTCGTAATTCTGGATTTCGAAGGGGAACCGGCGCGCTCGTTGGCGTACCGGCGATCCAAACAAAGCCCCTTGAAGGACGTCGCTGGCATGGTGCGTTCCTTCAGCTACGCAGCATACGCCAGCCTGCTGGCTTACATTGCGAGACATCCCGGCGATTTTGAAACTCTCCAGCCCTGGGCGCGGCTTTGGGAGCGCTCGGTTTCCGCTGAATTCGTGCGGGCTTATCGGCAAACACTTGGGAACGTGGATTTCGTGCCTGCCAGCGCGGAGGAATTCCGCATGCTTCTGGACACGTTTCTGGTTGAAAAGGCGCTTTATGAGGTGCGCTATGAGTTGAACAGCCGTCCCGAGTGGCTGCGAATCCCCTTAATGGGGATTCTGTCGATGTCGTTGTAAGTTCCTTCGGAACGTGGAAACTTGCCGGGACGCGCCAATTTAATTGGCGAGACTCGGTGTGGTGAAAAAATCGGAAGCTTGAGGTTCGAACCTTGGAAGTGGACTCCGTTCCGCAACAAGCGGTGCAAGAAATCGGACAAATCGACAGCGCTGACCTTGTGGTCGGTATTATCGCCGACCTGAGCCAGGAAGGCGTTGCCCAGATATGTGATGCTCTTCGAACGTTCCCGGGAAATCCGCGGATCGTGGTGCTGCAAAACCGTCTTGCTTCCGGTTCCACGTCGGCAGATTCCGTTGCACCCGCGCAAGATTCGTCATTGTCTCTAATCCCTTGGGTTTTGCATCCGCAAAGCTCACCGACGACGCCTCTGGGGAGCGTGCTGGCTGCTTACCAATCCACTCTCACGGTTGGCGCGAGACTCGGAGTTCGTGGATGCTGCGTCATTGCCTCCAAACTGGAACATGCACCGTCGAAGTGGGTCTGCCGGCTTACGGAGCCCCTACTCGAAGCGAGTTGTGATTTTGTCGCGCCGAGCTATGCGCGCCGGAAATTTGAGGGGCTGCTGAATAGCAGCATCATCTCCCCGCTCACGCGAAGTCTTTACGGTTTGCGGATTCAAAATCCGATGGGGCCAGACTTGGGAATTTCTCAAAGGCTCTTCCAGAAACTCCTCGACGGAAATCAGAATGGCAAAACGGGCGGGACTGGGATGCATCTGCTCGCATCGCTTGTTCCACTGGTTCTGTGCGGCAACCTCCAAGCGTCTCAAGCATATCTGGGATCGCGCAGCTATCCTCCGAGCGACTGGACGACTGTGAGTTCCCTGCTTAGCGAGATCCTTGGGCCCATTTTTCTCGCCATGGAGAAAAATGCAGCCTGTTGGCAAAGAACGCGAACCTCGAGTCCGGTGAAGACACTGAACGAGGCAACGCCAGCGCCTCATATGACGGAAACTGTGGAGATCGACCGGTTGGTGAATTCGTTCCAACTGGGCATTCGCGACTTGCAGGAAATATGGGGACTAGTCCTGCCTCCTGCTAGCTTATTGGAACTCAGAAAACTGGCGCGTCTGCCAATCGGGCAGTTCCATATCCCGGACGAACTCTGGGTGCGCATCATCTACGATTTTGCGCTGGCTCATCGTCTGCGGACGATTAACCGCGATCATCTTCTGCGGTCGCTGACACCTCTGTATCTGGGATGGGTTGCTTCCTATGCGCGTGAATTAGAAACCGCCGAGGAAAATGCGACCGAACACCGGCTCGAGCGGCTCTCGCTCGCCTACGAGCTGGGGAAGCCATACCTGGTGTCGCGATGGCGCTGGCCAGATCGCTTCAATCCGTAGGTCTGCAAAGGAGGGATTCATGTGGGAACAAGTCAAGCAAGCGTTGTATCAGTCGACGACCAGATTCGTTACGAGGTTGGCCACTCTGGTACCGGGATTCATCGCCCTCTTGGTGGCGCTTCTGATTTCGTTTCTCTTGGCTTGGATTGTAGGAATGGTCGTGCGGCGATTGCTCTCGAGCATGCGATTCGATGAACGGGTGTCTCGTTGGGGCCTTTCCTCTCTGGCGGAGTGGTCGCCTCAAAACAGTCCCACGCTTCTAGTGTCCGGAACGATAGCCTGCGCGATTGTCGTGGCCGGATTCCTGATCGGCATTGCGGCTTTCAATTCTGATATGACCTCTTCGTTGGTGCGAAGCATCGTCGCTTATGTGCCGAACGTGGTGGGCGCCATCGTCGTTCTGGCAGTTGGAGCGCTCGTTGCCCGCTACGTGTCCAGGAGCGTCTTGATCGGAGCCGTCAATCTGAACCTGGGATATGCGCGTCTGCTCAGCGTGGGCACCCGGTGGCTCGTAATGGTTTTAACGATCGCAATGGCGCTGGTACATCTCAGAATTGCCGTTGGCATCGTGGAGCTTGCTTTCGGCATTCTCTTCGGCGGAATTGTTTTCGCTCTGGCCCTCGCCGTGGGTCTCGGCTCGAAGGAACTGGTAACCAAATCACTGGAGCGGGACGCAAAGAGAACTGCCGCCGATACGGTCGAGGAGCCGTTGCGCCATTTGTAGCTTTCCTCGGTAGGAGACGCGATGATCGTTCTTCTTACTGCAGCGTCTGGAGGCTGAATCGGATGCGGAGAAGCCGTCTTACAACTCGGCAGGAAAGAAGGTCTGGTCTTGAAGGACGGCGTCCACTGCAGTCACCAAGGTCAACGCGGCTTGCGATTTGCGTACGTAGCCTTGTATGCCTATCTTCTGCGCTTCTTCCATATATTCTTTGTCGCGATGCATGCTGAGAATAACAATGGGAGTTTCCGGGGAGAATTCCTTGATCTTTCGAGCGGCATCAAAGCCACTCAAGATCGGCATAGTGATATCTAAAATGATAAGGTCAGGCTTCAGTTCCCGGGCCTTCTCAACGGCTTCCTGGCCATTTGCCGCCTCGAAACACACTTCAAATCCGTCGCGAGACTCCAAAAGAGCACGAACTCCCCGCCTGACGAATTCATGGTCGTCAGCAATTAGAATCCGCACGGCTACCATGAGATGAATCGAACCCTGTGCCAAACCATATTCCGCAAGGATACATCACAAAAGGAGGGCATGCCTAGACCTGAAATTCATGACTGAGCTGTTTTATACAGGAATCACTGTATGCCCCTCTGTATGGCTTTCATGGTACGAATTTAGACTCCCTTGTCTGAAAATGGGCCAGATATAGCCCTCGAAATTGTCAGTGAAACAGTCGGGATTGAGAAGGCAAGTGCGCGTGTCAATGGAGCAGGATCCTTCATTTTTTATGATTACTCCACGCGAAAACGAGGCAGAAGCAGTTTGGAGACGGGCATGAAAAAAAGCGACCACAACCCTGCAATCCCCAGTACCGGCGGGGAATCGCAGGCAGCATTGGAAAGCAATGGGCGAGGCAAGGGCACACCGGGCATCGCTGATCTCAGCGTCATACTGGCAAGCCTGCAAACAATGCGCGACGGTGACTTTTCCGTGCGTCTCCCCGGCGCCTGGACGGGCGTGGAAGGAAAAATTGCCGACACGTTTAACGAGATTGCCGCAGCTAATCAGCAGATGGCGCACGAACTAAAACGCGTCGGACAAGTGGTTGGCAAGGAAGGCCGGACGCGAGAACGGACGCGATTCAGTCATTCGAGAGGCGCCTGGGGTGAGATGGGGGTTTCTGTAAACATGCTCGTTGAGGACTTGCTCCGTCCAACGACGGAAGTGACTCGCGCCATTGCGGCCGTCGCGCAAGGAAACCTGACACAGACTGTGAGGTTGGACGTAGACGGCCGGCCGCTGGAAGGCGAGTTCCTTCGTTCGGCAAATATCGTTAACACCATGATTCAGCAGCTTGGAGTTTTCACCGCGGAAGTGACACGCGTCGCGCGCGAGGTCGGCACGGACGGCAAACTGGGCGGACAGGCGCAAGTTCCCGGTGTCGCGGGCACTTGGAAAGACCTTACCGACTCGGTCAATTCAATGGCCAGCAACTTAACGGGCCAGGTGCGTAACATCGCGGAAGTCGCCACGGCTGTTGCCAGCGGAGATCTTTCACGCAAGATCACGGTCGACGTGCGCGGCGAAATCCTCCAGCTCAAAGAAGCCATCAACACCATGGTTGACCAGTTGCGCTCCTTCGCCTCGGAAGTGACGCGCGTGGCTCGCGAGGTTGGTACCGACGGTAAGCTCGGCGGACAAGCCGTGGTGCCGGGCGTCGCCGGCACGTGGAAGGACTTGACCGACTCAGTAAACGCAATGGCGGGAAACCTCACGGCGCAGGTGCGTAACATTGCCGAAGTAACAACCGCCGTGGCGCGCGGCGACCTGTCGCGCAAAATCACCGTGGACGTGAAAGGCGAAATTCTCGAACTCAAAGACACCATCAACACCATGGTCGATCAGCTCAACGCCTTCGCCGGCGAAGTGACCCGCGTGGCCCGCGAAGTCGGTACCGAAGGCAAACTCGGCGGTCAGGCCCAAGTGCCCGGCGTCGGCGGCACGTGGAAAGACTTAACCGACAACGTGAACTTCATGGCCAGCAACTTGACCGGCCAAGTCCGCAACATCGCTGAAGTGGCCACGGCCATCGCCACAGGCGACCTGTCGCGCAAAATCACGGTCGATGTGCGCGGCGAGATCTTGCAGCTCAAAGAAACGCTCAACACCATGGTGGACCAACTGAACCGCTTCGCGGGCGAGGTAACCCGCGTGGCTCGCGAAGTGGGTAGCGAAGGCAAACTCGGCGGCCAAGCTCAAGTGCCCGGCGTGGCTGGGACGTGGAAGGACCTCACCGACTCGGTTAACTCGATGGCCGGAAACTTGACTGGCCAAGTACGCAACATCGCCGAAGTCACGACTGCCGTCGCACGCGGTGACTTGTCGCGCAAAATCACCGTGGACGTGAAGGGCGAAATTCTCGAACTCAAAGACACCATCAACACCATGGTCGACCAGCTCAACGCCTTCGCCGGCGAAGTGACCCGCGTGGCGCGCGAAGTCGGCACCGAAGGCAAACTCGGTGGCCAGGCGCAGGTGCCCGGAGTCGCCGGGACGTGGAAAGACTTAACCGACAACGTCAACTTCATGGCGAGCAATCTCACCGGACAAGTCCGCAATATCGCTGAGGTGGCTACAGCCGTGGCCCGCGGCGACTTGTCGCGCAAAATCACTGTGGACGTGAAGGGCGAAATTCTCGAACTCAAAGACACCATCAACACCATGGTCGACCAGTTGCGGTCTTTCGCGTCTGAAGTGACCCGCGTCGCCCGCGAAGTCGGCACCGACGGCAAGCTCGGCGGACAAGCTCAAGTCCCGGGTGTGGCTGGTACGTGGAAGGACCTCACCGACTCGGTCAACTCGATGGCCAGCAACTTGACAGGCCAGGTGCGCAACATCGCCGAGGTATCCACGGCAATTGCCAGCGGCGACCTGTCCAAGAAAATCACCGTGAACGTCAGCGGCGAAATTCTCCTCCTGAAAGAAACCATTAACACAACGGTGGACCAACTCAACGCTTTCGCAGGTGAGGTGACGCGCGTGGCTCGCGAAGTCGGGACCGAAGGCCGGCTGGGCGGTCAGGCCAACGTCCCGGGCGTTGCGGGTACTTGGAAGGACCTCACCGACTCGGTCAATTCAATGGCCGGCAACCTGACAGGCCAGGTGCGTAACATCGCCGAAGTAACAACCGCCGTCGCGCGTGGCGATTTGTCGCGCAAAATCACCGTGGACGTGAAGGGCGAAATTCTTGAACTCAAAGATACGATCAATACCATGGTCGACCAGCTCAACGCCTTCGCCGGAGAAGTGACCCGCGTGGCCCGCGAAGTCGGCACCGAAGGCAAGCTGGGCGGTCAGGCCAACGTGCCCGGAGTAGCGGGCACATGGAAAGACTTGACCGACAACGTCAACTTCATGGCCAGCAACTTGACCGGCCAAGTCCGCAACATCGCTGAAGTCGCCACCGCCATCGCCAATGGAGACCTCTCCAAGAAAATCACAGTGGACGTGCGCGGCGAAATTTTGCGGTTGAAGGAAACGCTCAACACGATGGTCGAGCAGTTGCGATCGTTCGCGGCCGAAGTCACCCGCGTGGCGCGCGAAGTCGGCAGCGAAGGCCGACTGGGCGGTCAGGCCAACGTCCCGGGCGTTGCAGGCACATGGAAGGACTTGACCGACTCGGTCAACGCCATGGCCGGAAACCTGACTGGCCAGGTGCGTAACATCGCCGAAGTAACGACCGCCGTGGCGCGCGGCGACCTGTCACGCAAGATCACCGTGGACGTGAAGGGCGAAATCCTCGAACTCAAGAACACCATCAACACCATGGTGGACCAGCTCAACGCCTTTGCCGCGGAAGTCACGCGCGTGGCGCGCGAAGTGGGCACTGACGGCAAACTCGGCGGACAGGCGCAAGTGCCGGGTGTCGCCGGCACGTGGAAAGACCTCACGGACAACGTGAACGTCATGGCCGCGAACCTTACGGAGCAGGTCCGCGGAATCGTCAAGGTGGTGACCGCCGTAGCAAACGGCGAGCTTACGCAGAAACTAACGGTTAACGCCAAGGGCGAAGTCGCGGCGCTGGCCGAAACGATTAACAATATGACGGGTACGCTCGCCACGTTCGCGGATCAAGTCACGACCGTGGCCCGCGAAGTAGGTGTGGAAGGCCGCCTCGGCGGCCAGGCCAACGTGCCCGGCGCCGCCGGCACTTGGAAGGACCTCACAGGAAACGTCAACCTGCTCGCCGACAATTTGACGAACCAGGTTCGAGCTATCGCCGAAGTCGCAACGGCCGTGACCAAGGGCGACCTGACCCGTTCGATTCAGGTGGAGGCCAGCGGCGAGGTCGCGGAGCTGAAAGACAACATCAACACCATGATCGACAACCTCCGGTTGACTACCGACCGCAACACCGAACAAGACTGGCTCAAGACAAACCTTGCGCGCTTCACCAGCATGTTGCAGGGTCAGCGAGATCTCACCACTGTGGGACGCATGCTGTTGTCTGAGTTAGCTCCATTGGTCAACGCCCAGCAGGGCGTGATCTATCAAGTAGGGACAGAAGAGTCGGAAGGCATGGTGTTACTGTCGGCCTTTGCCGACGCTGGCGAAGGCGGCCATCGCCAGCGTCTCCAAGTAGGCGAGGGTCTCGTGGGGCAATGTGCTGCAGAAAAGCGTCGCATGCTGATAACCGATTTGCCAAAAGACACCGTACCGATCCGGTCCGGATTGTTCGAGGCTGTACCGCAAAATGTGATTGTGCTTCCTGTGCTTTTCGAAGATCGCGCCAAGGCGGTAATTGAACTGGCTTCGTTGAACGTTTTCACGGCGTCGCACCTCGCGTTTCTGGAACAACTGACCGCCAGCATCGGCATCGTGCTCAATAGTATTGAGGCCACGATGCAGACCGAAGGTCTGCTCAAGCAATCTCAGCAACTCGCAACAGAACTTCAAACACAACAGAAAGAATTGCAGCAGACCAACGAGCAGTTGGCGCAAAAAGCCCAGCAGCTTGCCGAGCAGAACGTCGAAGTAGAACGCAAGAACCAGGAAATCGAGCAAGCACGCCGAGCGCTGGAAGACAAGGCCAAGGAACTCGCGCTTACTTCCAAATATAAGTCCGAATTTTTGGCCAATATGTCACACGAGTTGCGTACGCCGCTTAACAGCATTCTGGTTCTAGGACAGCAGCTCGGCGACAACCCCGATAAAAATCTGACGCCAAAGCAGGTCGAGTTTGCCCGTACGATCCACGGGGCAGGCACCGACTTGTTAAATCTCATCAGCGACATTCTTGACCTGTCGAAGATTGAATCGGGTACTGTGTCGGTCGACGCCGAAGAAGTTTTCTTCAGCAGCCTGCTCGAAACAGTGGCGCGGCCGTTCAAGCACGAAGCTGAAAATCGGCGGCTCACTTTCGAAGTCCAGGCCGATTCACACCTGCCTCGTAGCCTGGTGACAGACTCCAAGCGTCTTCAACAAGTGCTTAAGAACTTGCTCTCTAACGCGTTCAAATTTACCGAACAAGGAACTGTGCGGCTTTCCGTGTCAGTTCCGGAAAAGGGTTGGAGCGAAGAGCATCCGATTCTCAGCGTAGCGGCCTCGGTTGTGGCCTTCGAGGTTTCCGATACCGGCATCGGTATTCCGGTCGAGAAGCAGAGAATCATTTTCGATCCGTTCCAGCAGGCAGACGCGGGCACCAGCCGCAAATACGGTGGAACCGGTCTCGGGTTGGCAATCAGCCGCGAGCTCACCAGTCTGCTGGGAGGCGAAATCCAGTTGCGCAGCACCCCGGGGAAAGGCAGCGCATTCACGCTGTACATACCACAGACGTACGTGGGTCCCTCGACGCCCAATATCAATGTGCTCGCCCGTCAACTGGAAGGGAAGGCGACAGCGTCTATCTCGCCTGTCAAGTTGTCCAGCATGACAGTGACGGAAATTCCCGTCGAGCATATTGCGGACGATCGCGACAACCTCCAGCCCGACGATGCCGTACTGCTGATTGTCGAGGACGATCCGCACTATGCCCGCGTCTTGTGTGACCTCTCCCACGACAAGGGCTTTAAAGTCCTCGTGGCGATGCGTGGCGCAGAGGCGCTTGCCCTCGCGCGCGAATTCCATCCCACCGCCATTTCCCTCGACGTTTTTCTTCCAGACATGCTGGGCTGGACAGTGCTTAACCATTTGAAACAGGATCCAGCCACACGCCACATACCTGTCCAGATGTTGACCCTTGATGAGGATCGACACCATGGTTTGGCACGCGGCGCGTTTGCTTTTGTTACTAAGCCAACCACTCCCGAGGGGCTCGAAACGGCCTTGACTCGTATCAAGGAATACGCGACGTCGCGGCGCAAGCGCCTTCTGATTGTAGAGGACAACCCCGCCGAGCAACTGAGCATTCGGGAACTGCTCGGATACGACGACATCGACCTTTCCGTTGCGGCCACGGGCGCAGAAGCCCTCGAAATGCTCTCCGATGAGCAATTCGATTGCGTGGTTCTTGACCTTCGTCTCCCAGACATGTCCGGATTCGAGGTTTTGGAGCGGCTCAGCGAAAGGCCGGCGCTGGGCGAATTGCCTGTGGTCGTCTTCACCGGCAAAGAACTATCGCCGGAAGAAGACGCTCGCTTGCACACGCTGGCTCGCAGCGTTGTGGTCAAGGGCGTCGAATCGCCCGAACGATTGCTCGACGAGACTGCGCTGTTCCTGCACCGCGTTGTTGGTGATCTTCCGGCCGAGAAGCAGAAAATGCTCGACCGGCTCCACAGTTCAGACGATGCTCTGGTGGGTAAGAAAGTGCTGGTAGTCGACGACGACGTGCGGAATATTTTCGCGCTCAGCAGCGTCCTGGAGCGTCGCGGCATGACGGTGCTGACTGCTGGTACCGGCCGGGAAGCAATCACAATGCTGGAATCCACGCCTGACACAGCGATTGTCCTGATGGACATCATGATGCCGGAGATGGATGGCTATGAGACCATGCAGGTGATTCGCCAAAACTCTTCTCTGCGCCGTCTGCCCATCATCGCCTTAACCGCAAAGGCCATGAAGGGCGACCGCGAGAAGTGTTTGGAAGCCGGCGCTTCGGAGTATTTGGCGAAACCGGTAAATACAGAGCAGCTCCTTTCGGCTTTGCGGATGTGGCTGCATCGATAAATCCAACCGCGCGCCTAAAACGCGCTCGAATTCATTGAGGCGGAGGAAGGTGAACTGCATGCAGGAAAAGGCCAACATACTCATGGTGGATGATCAGCCCGCCAAGCTGCTCAGCTATGAAGCCATACTCAATGAATTGGGAGAGAACCTGATTAAGGCGAATTCGGGCAGGGAAGCGCTGGAGCACTTACTGAAGACGGACATTGCAGTCGTCCTGATGGACGTTAGCATGCCCGAACTCGATGGTTTTGAACTGGCCGAGATGATCCGCCAGCATCCGCGATTTCAAAAGACAGCGATAATCTTCATCTCCGCCGTGCATTTGACGGACCTTGACCGCCTCAAGGGATACCAGCGCGGAGCGGTTGATTATATTTCCGTTCCCGTCGTCCCCGAGTTGCTGCGTGCAAAGGTCAGCGTCTTTGCGGAACTGCATCGCAAGACGCACCAATTGGAAGTTTTGAATTCGGAGTTGCGCCGGCTCTCCAGTAGCTTGATTGCGACCCAGGACGAAGAGCGGCGGCGAATCGCGCGTGAATTGCATGATGGCTTAGGTCAGGATTTGGTCGCAATTAAAATGATGTTGGATGGAATGCTACAACAGGATAACTCCTCGTCGAAAAAACAAGTAGCGGCCGACGTGAGTACCCTGATTGATCGCACAATCCAGCAAGTCCGCAGCATATCTCATCTGTTGCACCCTCCTCTGCTCGACGAGGTTGGACTGCGAGCCGCGCTGAAATGGTACCTGGAGGGATTCACAAAACGTAGCGGGATTGAGACAGATCTTGATGTTCAGCCCTTCAGCTTTCCGCGAATCGCGCCGGAATTGGAAACTGCTGTTTTCCGTATTGTGCAGGAAGCCCTCACCAACGTGTTTCGGCACTCCGGCGCGCGCAAAGGATGGGTGACCATTCTTAAACAAGACAGCCAGGTTGTCGTCACGGTGCGCGATGATGGCAAGGGCATTTCCGATCGCGTTGCCGAGTTCCGGCCGGACAGCATCGGCATCGGCATCGGTGGCATGCGGCAACGAGTTAAGGAATTCGGCGGCGAATTGCAGCTCCGGAACTCGAATCCCGGGACCATCGTTGAGGTGGTGATCCCAATCAAATCGCCTGCCGTTTATGATCAGGCAGTACCGGTCGCGGCTAACGTTCCTGACAACAATACCGCACGGTCAACCTTTTGATTTTTGATTCGCTGGAACGGGCCCGCTAAGGGAATCAGCCAGCGATCGCACCGGCGAATCTGGCGGCGGCTTCATCAATCTCAATAGGCACACCATCCCGAAGCGTAATCGTCCTTCCAGAATTCGCAGCAACCCGGTCGCCGGGAAGTAAAATTCCAACTAGGTTCAAAGGGTCTGCCGCTGACACGGTCACAATCTCTCTGGCAGGTTCAGCCTTCCTGATTGCGCGAACAGACTCGACCGCCACGGGCAGCGCAAATTGCTCGCCTAGAAATCCACTCACAAATCGGCCTCCACGTATTTCGCCTCGGTCTTCGAGCCGCCGGAAAGCGATCAACAACTCGCGCCAGCGGGGAACGATGCTTTCTCGCGCAACAACTTCGCGAAAGACCACGCCATATCTTTCAAGCAGCACCCAGCAGATTGCTTCCACCGTGCGCGACTTGTCGGGCGCTTCGCTCGCATAAAGCAGCGACCACCGGCCAAGACTGTGCCGCGGCCGCGCATTGTGGCCCCGGCCGTGACCTGAGCGGCGCTTCGGGTCAATTAGTGCGCGGATATTATCGAATCCATCGGCCGTCAGCAGCCCCGCCGTCACCAATTCCCATAATGCCGTTTCCACTTCTGCTTTTAGTTTGCCGGTTCCGCGTACAATGTCCGCAAAAAATGATGCGCCTCGCTCACGTAGGTATACCAAAATGTCCCGCGCGCTGCGGCTCAAACCTCGCGGTTCATCGCTATTGCCGGGGCCGTCGACCCCGTGCGGCAAAATCATCCAGTCCGCGTCATCGCGAACAAAAAATGCTATCGGCGCGACGCTGATGGGAATCACTCGTCGATTCGCTCCGTTCTGCTCTGCCAAGGTCGCCGGATGCGGAGACAGGCGTCCCCAGCCGACTGCGCCGGTCAAACAAAGTTGGTCGAGCGCCTTCGGATCGTAATTCCCGATGCGCCGCGTCAAAATTTCCCGTTCCCACGAATTTGCAGGCGCCTCAAATCCTTGGAGCTGTCGCAAGATCTCCAGCGTGCCACGTTCGCCGAAGACTTGCGTTCCGGGCGCGATATGCTGCCAGCGCAACAACCAGCGCATGAATTGCGATGCAGTCACCGGTTGGATTTCTTTGCGCAACGCGCCGAGCGTCAGCCGATGAATGCGCGCGAGCAGCCGGCGGTCGCACCACTCGGTTTCATTGCCCGAAGCGCCGGTGAACTGTCCCCGCAACATCGAACCGCTGGCTTCGAGGCGCAGAAAGGCTTGCTCAATTTCCTGAGTCGCGATTCCGAGTACATCGCTGAGGATCCGCACCGTGACGGGACCGCTGTGCGTCATCCAGCCCGTGACGCAAGCGCACAACACTTCTTCGTGTGAAAGAGCAGCGGCCTGCGCACTATTTTGAAAATCGTGAAGCGCGCCATCGAAACTCGCAGCGGCGAAAAGCTGTGCGAACATCGATGCCTTTTCCGCCGCCACCCAATAAACCCTGTCACCGACACTCGCGCGGGCAACCCGGCGGTCTCCTCGCAGGACGGTAAAATAATTCTTCCATTCAGGAATCGACTTGCCGAACATTTGACCGAGTGCGGAGGTGCTATTCGAAGATTCCGGCAGAACGATGAGCGCCTGCAGCACGTCATGAAGTTCGTCCGCATCGCGTACATCGAGCCACGCCTCTTCGCGCACTTCCGCAATAGCCAAGGGGTCCAAGCGGCCAATTTCCGATAGAACCGCTTCCGGCAACATTCGCCGCATCTCGACAGCGCGCGCCCGACGCTCCTCCAATGGCGCGTCGTCCAGGTACGCGTACGGATTCGCGTTAAGGATCTCGTGCGAAAACTGCGACGGTACTGGCGTGTCGATGGCAATACAACGAATCTGTCCGGAAGACATCGCATCCAACACGTTTTTGAGTCCGTCGACATCCATCGCCTCGGTCAGCGCGTCTTTCATCGTTTCGCGCACCAGCGGATGATCGGGAATCTCGATCTCGCCGGAAATATTCTCCTGGCATGCCAGTGCTTGTGGGAATACCCCAGCCAGCAAATCGTCCGAACGCATGCGCTGGATTTGCGGCGGCACTTTTTTGCCTCCCTGGAAACGCAGCAGGGCCAGCGAGCGTCCGGCTGTCCAGCGCCAGCGCGTGGCGAAGATCGGCGAAGTGAGCACCGCTTGCGAGAGCAAGTCCTCCACGTTGGTCGATTGCAGAAAATGAAAAACGTCGGCGAGAGGAAAACTGTGCTGTTCACTCAACGAGATATTCAAGCCATTGTCAGTCGCCGCAGCCTGCAATTCGAAATTGAACGAGCGGCAGAAACGTTTCCGCAGCGCCAGCCCCCACGCCTTGTTGATGCGCCCGCCAAATGGAGCGTGAATGACGAGTTGCATGCCGCCACTTTCATCGAAGAAGCGTTCTGCGACAACAGTTTGCTGCGTCGGCACGGCGCGCAACACAGCGCGGCCCTCGACGATGTATGCCGCCGCCTGTTCCGCACCCGGACGGTCCAGCCCACACTCCTGCATCAGCCAGCCGATTGCCGCAGTAGCTTGCGACGCATCTCCGCGCGCAGCATTCGGCGAAATATTTTCAGTCAGCGAACTAATTTTCTCGCGAACTTCGGCGACTTGTTCAGAAAGCTCCGCCGTACGTGAAGGCGCTTCGCCGCGCCAGAAGGGAACGTTGGGGGGCGCGCCGTTCGCATCCTCCACCAGCACCGATCCTGCCTGCACTCGCCGGATCTGCCACGAAGTATTGCCGAGGAGAATGATGTCGCCGCGCAAACTCTCCACCGCGAAATCTTCATCGACCGTGCCGATGGTCACGTGCTCCGGCTCCGCAATCACTGTGTAGAGGGAATTATCGGGAATTGCCCCGCCGCTTGTGATGGCCGCCAGCCGGCCCCCGCGACGCGCGCGCAGCCGGTGATTTACGCCGTCGCGGTATAGATACGCGCTGTATCGGCCGCGACGCGATGCAATTCCGTCGGCAAGCATCGCAATAATTTCGTCGAATTCTTTTCGCGACAGATTCCGGTAAGGATAGGCGCGGGTCACGAGCGCGAATAAATCGTCTTCTTGCCATTCCCGCGCCGCGCACTCGGCCACAATTTGCTGCGCCAACACGTCCAGCGGGCATGCCGGAATCATGATGCGGTCGAGCAAGCCGAGCCTTATGGAGTGCACCAGCGCTGCGCATTCCAGCAACTCATCGCGCGTCGTCGCAAATAGCCGGCCCTTGGGAATCGCTCCGCGCCAGTGGCCCGCGCGTCCGATTCGTTGCAAACCCGTGCCGATCGCTCGCGGCGAACCGATCTGGCAAACCAGATCCACCGTGCCAATGTCGATTCCCAATTCCAGCGACGCCGTCGCAACCAGCGCGCGAATCTCGCCAGCCTTCAGCTTGCCTTCCACCGCCAGCCTTCGCTGCCGTGACAAGCTGCCGTGATGCGATGCGACCGCGTCTTCGCCGAGCAGCGTTGCCAGATTGTGTGCCACTCGTTCTGCCAGCCGTCGCGTGTTCACGAAGATCAGCGTGGACCGATGTTGCTGAACCAATTTCGCTATGCGGCCATAAATCTCGTCCCACATTTCGTTCGACGCCACCGGCCCAAGCTCGCTTCCTGGAACTTCGACAGCAAGATCGAACTCGCGTCGTTGTGCGATTTGCACGATCGTCGGCGCGGGCCGACCGTTTCCGGCGAGAAACTGCGCAACCAATTCGATTGGCTGCTGCGTGGCGGAGAGTCCGATGCGCGAAGGCCGCGCGGACGTAAGCGCGTCGAGGCGCTCGAGCGAGAGCGCAAGATGCGCGCCGCGCTTATCGTCAGCGACCGCATGAATTTCGTCAATGATCACCGTACTTACGGTACGCAGCAGCTCGCGGCTCTTCGCCGCCGTCAGCAAAATGTAAAGAGATTCTGGTGTCGTCACCAGAATGTGCGGCGGGCGCTTCTGCATTGCGCGCCGTTCGTGCATCAATGTGTCGCCAGTGCGCACGGCTGCGCGAATCTCGGGCATCAGAAATCCGCGCTCGCCGGCGAGTTGCAGAATCTCGTCCAGCGGAGTTTCCAGATTTTTTTGTATATCGTTGCCCAGCGCCTTCAATGGCGACACGTACAACACTTCGGTTTCGTCCAGAAGATCGCCTGCAACCGCCTTGCGCACCAGGCGGTCAATACAGGCAAGAAAAGCGGCGAGCGTTTTTCCGGATCCTGTGGGCGCGCAAATCAACGTGTCCTTTTGCGCGAGGATGTGCGGCCAGCCCTGCTCTTGCGGTTCGGTAGGCGTGCCAAATTTGTCCTCGAACCACTCGCGAACGAGCGGGTGCGCCCATTCAAGTGCAGAGGACGGCGGAAGATTCACAGCTGATGAGTTCACGGCACGACCTGGAGAAGCGATTCCTTATATAAATGGGAACGCTTCTATTGTCCTGAATTTTTTGTCCAAAAGCAAAACCACGCTAGGAAATCGCTCGTGAAATCTTTTTCAGGTCCGCGATGAAGCGTTTCATTTCCTCATGACGCGTTTCCTCATCGGGAGCGCGCAATATCGACGACGGATGCACGGTCGCCATCACAAACGGGGCAAGCGGCGATTTAAGGAACTCGCCTCGATGCAGCGTCACACGAAAGTCTCGGCCAAACAGCGCCTGGGCCGCCGTGGCTCCCAGGCAGACAATCACTTTCGGTTGCAATGCGGCGATTTCGGCATCTAGCCACGGACGGCATGCCGCTATCTCCGTAGCGTTCGGTTTTTTGTGAATGCGCCGTTTCCCGCGTGGCTCCCATTTGAAATGTTTTACCGCATTCGTCACGTAAACTTCCTTGCGATCGATTCCCGCTTCCACAAGGGCGCTGTCCAGCAATTTCCCTGCTGGGCCTACGAACGGCTTGCCCCGCAAATCCTCCTGATCACCCGGCTGTTCACCAATAAACATGATTTTCGCGCTGGGCGTTCCTTCGCCGAAGACAGTTTGCGTGGCGTTTTTCCATAAATCGCACGCTTTGCAATTTTTCGCAGTTTCCTTCAGTTCCGCGAGCGATGCCTCCGGTGGAATCAGCATTTTGCCAGCGTCCTTTGGCAGGTGTTTCACCATGAATTTAAGATGCGCGACGAATTCGCAGCGGCGCTTGCTCCTTAATAGTCATCCCTCACAAACATTCCCATACTCCAGCATTGACAACGCCTCTCTCCTTGCTCATAATCTCACATAGGCGAAGAAAAAGCGAAAATAAGTTCTTTCCCCTCCTCGCCTCAGGATTCCGTCATGGCCCAGAACCTCGCCGCCCTTCGCGCCAAAATCGAATGCGATCTTCACGGGCGTGCCTCCGCGCCCTTTGACTATCGCGAACGCAAATCCGTCGAAACGGTTTCCATCGGCATTCCGGAAATCGACTATTTGGCCGGCGGCTTGCCTCGCGGCGGCTTCACGGAAATTTGCGGCCCTCCCTGCTCCGGCCGCACCAGTTTTCTTCTTTCCGCTTTAGCTTCGCGAACGGCTCATGCGGAAGTGTGCGTCCTGGTCGATGGCAGCGATAATTTCGATCCTCATTCCGCTCAGGCGGCCGGCGTGGAGCTGAAGCAATTGCTCTGGGTTCGCTGCCGCAACATTGATCAGGCCCTGCGCGCGACGGATTTGCTTTTGCAGGGGCGCGGCTTCGGTTTGCTCGCCCTGGATTTAAGCGACATTCCTCCGGAAACCGTGCGTCATGTGCCGCTCAATGCTTGGTTTCGTTTTCGACGCAGTGTCGAGGATACGCAAACAATTTTTGTTGTTCTCGACCAGGAACCAAATGCCAAAACATGCGCTTCGCTGGTTTTACGGCTTGGCTCCGAGGCAGTGCAGTGGTCGACCACGATGGAAGCGCATACACCGGATTCTTTCGTGCATGCGTCCGTTTGGCTGCTCGATGGAGTCGACGTTCGTGCTGAAGTGCTTTGTTCGCGCATTCAGCAGGCAGCCGTGGGAGATTTTCACCGCGAATTCGCTTCAGCAAGCATCGGTGGCGATATGGGAATTTTCGGAACAAAGGCAATTTGGAATGATCCCGGCAATTTGCTGTTCGAATCAAAATCGAAGAGGCCGAAAAAAAAGGATGAGGATTTACGCTGTCGCCGTCACCGCAGCCATCCAATTCGCAAATGAATTTATATGGCTTTCGCTTCCGTCTACGTCCCCAATTTCCTCGTGCAATCCGTTGTGCGTGCCGAGGCTGCGCTTCGCGATTGCGTGATTGTTCTTTTCGACGGAACTCCTCCTCTCCAAAAAGTTGTAGCCATGAGCGAAGCCGCCGCACGCGCAGGAATTCAGTTGAGCATGACGAAATCGCAAGCCACGCAGTTCAGCGGCATTGAAATCCGCAGCCGCTCGCGAACGCAGGAAAAGGCTGCGCACGCCGCTTTGCTTGACATTGGCTGGTCTGTTTCCCCGAGCGTGGAAGATGCGGCGCAAGACACAATCGTCCTCGATCTTGCCGGGCTCGCTTCTTTATTTCACTCTGAAGAAAATGTTGCGAATGAATTGCTGAGGCGCGCCGCTGCCCTCGGTCTGCTCGTCAACGTTGCTATCTCGTCCAACCTCGAAGCAGCTATCCACGCCGCGCGCGGTTTTCCAGGCGTCACAATAATTCCTCCCGGCGAGGAGGTACAGCGCTTGGGCTGCATGCCTATCGGCGTGCTTTCGCCATCCCTTGAAGTTCTCGAAACCTTCGACCGCTGGGGCGTGCGCACTTGCGCGGAGCTGGCTGCATTGCCGCTTTTGCAGCTTTCCGAGCGTCTGGGCCAGGAAGGAGTTCGGCTGCATGAATTGGCGCGTGGCGCGAGCCAGCGTTCGCTTGTACTGGCGGAGCCATCGATTTGTTTTGAAGAAGAAATGCCTCTCGATTATGCCGTCGTGGAATTCGAGCCTTTGGCGTTCCTGCTTGGCCGCTTGCTCGATCAATTGTGTGCGCGGCTGACGGCGCGCTCGCTCGCTGCCGGCGCCATTCACTTGCGATTCGATTTAGAACGCTCTCCAGAAAATAATTCGCAATTGGATGGCAAGTCCTCTGGTGAGCCTACGCTCAGTATTTACGAAAAAGTTTTGAACTTGCCTGTGCCCATGCGCGATTCCAAAATGCTTTTGCGATTGCTTCGCCTGCAATTGCAAGCCAATCCTCCGCAGGCATCCATTATAAAAATTTATCTCGCGGCTGATCCAGCGCGCCAGCGTGTCGCTCAGGGTGGCTTGTTTCTTCCCAGTTCTCCCGATCCGGAAAAATTGGAGCTGACCATCGCGCGCCTTGCGAATCTGGTTGGCGATTCCCATATCGGCTCGCCCGAATTGATCGACACGCACCGGCCGGGAGAATTTCGCATGAACCGGTTCACTCCTTCGCGCGATGAGCCACTGAAAAACCGCAAATTCAGCAAACCAGCCACCGGGTTTCGAGCCTTCAGGCCTTCGCTGCCGCTGAAAGTTGAATTGCGTGAAGGGCATCCAGCACGCATTTCGTTTCGCGGCATGCGCGGAGAAGTAGTTGCAGCTTCTGGCCCGTGGCGCACTTCTGGAGATTGGTGGCAGGAAGATCCATGGCAGCACGATGAATGGGATCTTGAAATTCATTTTCGTTTTTCTCCGGCGATTCACCTGGAACGCGGCTCTACGTGCCCACAGCACGGCCTCTATCGTATTTATTACGACGCGCTTCGCGGCAATTGGTTCATGCGGGGAATTTACGACTGACCTGAGCCATGACCTACATCGAGCTACATGCACGCTCCGCATTCAGTTTTCTGGAAGGCGCTTCTTTACCTGAAGAATTGGCGGGCGTGTGCGCGGAGCTTGAAATTCCAGCCATGGCGTTGCTCGATCACGACGGCGTTTATGGCGCGCCGCGCTTTCATCTCGCTGCGAACAAAATCTCGTTACGAGCTCATATCGGCGCGGAAGTCACATCCGCTGACGGCTGGCGCTACCCATTGCTCGTCGAATCGCGTGCAGGCTACCAGAATCTTTGCCGTCTCATCACTCGCATGAAATTGCGCGCACGCAAGGGAGAAGGTTCTGTTTCGGCCGAGGAAATCGCGAAACAATCCGTTGGCCTTATCTGTCTTACCGGGGGCGAAGAAGGACCGCTGGCGCATGCGCTCGTCCACGGAGGAATCACGCAGGGAATGGAGTGCGTCGAGCAACTCTGCGAAATTTTTGGCCGCCAGAGTGTTTACGTCGAATTGCAGCGGCATTTCTGCCGTGAAGAAGAGGCCCGCAATCAAGCCGCAGTGGAGATTGCGCGCAAATTGCATTTGCCGTTGCTTGCGACCAATGGCGTCTCGCACGCACAGGCCCCGTCGCGCGAAGTGCTCGATGTCTTCACATCCATTCGTCATCATCGCACGCTTGCCACTGCTGGACGTCTCCTCGCGCGGAATTCCGAGCGCCATTTAAAATCCTCCGCGGAAATGTCGCGACTGTTTACGGACCTTCCCGAAGCCATTGCAAATACTGAAATTCTCTCTTCGCGCTTGAAATTCACTTTGAACGATTTGGGCTACCAGTTCCCGAAATATCCCGTGCCACAAGGCGAATCGCAAATGAGTTTTCTACGACAGCGTGCGCACGAAGGAATGATTCACCGCTACGGCCCAGACAACGAACGTGCGCGCCTCCAAATCGAGCGCGAATTGACGTTAATCGAAAAACTCGACCTCGCTGGGTATTTTCTGATTGTTTGGGACATCGTGCGCTTCTGCCGCGGTCACAATATTCTGGTTCAGGGTCGCGGCTCGGCGGCCAATAGCGCCGTCTGCTATTCCCTGGGCATCACCGCCGTTGATCCGGTTGGCATGGATCTTCTTTTTGAGCGGTTTCTTTCCGAGGAGCGCGGCGAATGGCCGGACATTGACCTCGATCTGCCGAGCGGCGACCAGCGCGAACGCGCCATTCAATATGTCTACGAACGTTACAGAAGATTGGGCGCGGCCATGACGGCCAACGTCATCACCTACCGCGGCCGTTCCGCGGCGCGCGAGATTGGCAAAGCTCTTTCATTTGATCCCGAGACTTTAGGCCGCGTCGCGAGTCTCGTCGGCGCCTGGGAATATAAAGACGACAACGACACGCTCGCGCGTCAATTCCGTGATGCGGGCCTTGACCCATGCCATCCGCGAATTCGCAAATTTCTCGAACTGTGCTTTGCCGTTCAGGATTTGCCGCGCCACTTAGGCCAACATTCCGGAGGAATGGTCGTTTGCCAGGGCCAACTCGATTCTGTTGTTCCGCTCGAGCCCGCGACCATGCCGGGCCGCGTCGTCGTGCAATGGGATAAAGAAGATTGCGCCGACATGGGCATTGTTAAAGTCGATCTGCTCGGCTTGGGCATGATGGCCGTGCTCGAAGATTCGCTGAAAATGATTCGCGAAGATTACGGCGAGGAAATTGACCTTGGCCGTCTGCCCGCGAATGATCCCGCTGTTTACGATGCTCTGCAAAAAGCGGACACCGTAGGCATGTTCCAAATCGAAAGCCGCGCGCAAATGTCATGCCTGCCGCGTCTGCGCCCGAAATGCTTTTACGACATTGTGGTGCAGGTCGCGATCATTCGCCCCGGGCCGATCGTTGGCAAAATGGTTCATCCTTATTTGAAACGACGTCAGGGACGCGAATCAGTGGAATGCCTTCACCCTTCGCTCGAACCCGTGCTTGCGCGCACTCTGGGCGTGCCGCTCTTTCAGGAACAACTACTGCGCATGGCCATGATCACCGCTGGCTTCACGGGAGGCGAAGCAGAGGAATTGCGCCGCGCCTTCGGTTTCAAACGCTCCGAAGCGCGCATGAAAGACATCGAAATAAAACTTCGTCGCGGCATGAAAAAAAACGGAATTGCTCCCGAAATTCAGCAAAAAATAGTCCAGTCCATTACTTCGTTCGCGCTCTATGGATTCCCTGAATCGCATGCCGCGAGTTTCGCACTGCTCGCCTACGCCAGCGCCTATCTGAAATGCCATTACCTCGGCGCTTTCACCGCTGCTCTGCTGAACAATCAGCCTATGGGTTTTTATCATCCCGCAACAATTATCAAAGACGCTCAGCGGCACGGCTTGAAAATCCGGCCCATTGACGTGACCTGCTCGGACTGGCTTTGCACGCTCGAACAATTTCAAGAGAAAGACGCTCAAAGCCTGGCTTTGCGGCTCGGCCTGCGCTTCGTCAAAGGCTTGCGCGCCGAAATCGCCGCAGAAATTGTCCTCCAACGCGCCATTCAATCGTTTGCCTCGATTGAAGATATGAAACTCCGCATTCCCGCAATCCATAAATCCGAACTTGCGGCCCTTGCGGAAA
>Ga0209168_10000868_pt1 | contig 26545 bp, 19 predicted proteins | sample Coa_R1_FD_187156 | JGI IMG/M metagenome (GOLD analysis project Ga0209168, IMG submission 187156) | Surface soil microbial communities from Centralia Pennsylvania, which are recovering from an underground coalmine fire - Coalmine... | ecosystem: Environmental > Terrestrial > Soil > Unclassified ...
AGCGAGGGTCATTAAGCGAGCTACTGGCCGAGACGAATGGACCCTACACCACCTCGGAACTCTCTTATTTTTTAGCGGCGACCTTTCTTTCCGACCTTCAGTTACCAGCAATCTACCCGGCATTTCAGTGATTCCTCAACAGCTTTGTCATGCAGAGCGAAACCGTGAGGAGAGCGAAGCGATCCTCGCGATGCAGTCGAAGCATCCCTACCCGCTTCCCAGACGCCGAGAAATCCGCGAATCCGCGACAAGAAGTTTCATGCCCAACCCCTCGCCTGAGTTCCGATCCGCCCTGCTTTTTCAGAATCGTTTCAGCCTGACCTGCTACATTGAACATCGACTTTTCACCGATGCCCTCGAGGTCCGTATGAGAATCAACCGCTCGCTTTCCGCCGCCCTACGCATGCTCGTCCTGATTGTGGCCATCCTCAGCATTTTTCCGCGTACCTGGGCGCAAAATTCCAGCGCTCCTCAATATCACCTGGTCAAGAAAATCGTCCTCGGCGGCGAGGGCGGATGGGACTATTTCGCCGTCGATCCCGCGACGCACCACATCTTCATCGGACGCGGCGAATACGTTCAGGTGCTCGACGCCGACGGAAACACGATTGGCAAGGTCGATGTCGGCAAGACCAATGAAGCCCACGCCGTCGCGCTCGCGCCCGATCTCCATCGTGCATTTACCAGCAACGGTGGCGGCAGCTCCGTAACTATCTTCGATCCCGAAACGCTGAAAGTTATTAAGGAAGTAAAGATCGCAGACCGCGATACCGACGACATCGAATACGATCCGGCCACAAAACGCGTCTTTACTTTTAACGGAGGGAAGGGAAGCGATGCCACCGCGATTGACGCCGTGAACGGTGTAGTGGTCGGCAAAATTCCTCTCGGCGGCAAGCCCGAAACAGCGCAGCCCGATGGCCAGGGCCACATCTACGTCAACATCGAAGACAAGAGTGAGCTAAAGGAATTCGACGCCAAGACGTTGCAGCTGATGCACACATGGCCCTTGGCGCCCTGCAAGAATCCTTCGGGACAAGCGATTGACGTCGCCCATTCTCTTCTCGTCATCGGCTGCCACAATGGCCTGATGGAGTTCTGGGATTACGCGAACAGCAAAGTTGCCGGAACCGTGCCCATCGGCAAAGGAGTCGACGCCAACCGCTTCGATCCCGGAACCGGTCTCGCCTTCGCTTCTTTAGGGGATGGAACGATCACGGTCGCGCATGTAGATGCGCCCGACAAGTTCACTGTGGTGCAGACCATTCAGACGATGAAAGGCGCGCGCACCATGTCCCTCGACACTGCCAATCACAATATCTATACCGTCAGCAGCGAATTCCTGCCGCCGCCGGCGCCCACGCCCAAGGATCCGCATCCCTGGCCCGAGATGAAGCCCGGCACCTTCACGCTGATGATCTATGCCCTGCAGTAACCTGGCGAGCAGTAGTCGGCGTGCGCTTGGGGCTGGCCTAGCTTTTCATAATTCTCAAGGATGGGGTGGCCCATCCCTTCGCGCCTTTTGCGAAATTGTGGGAACCACGAACCCCGACATCGTATGCCGCTTTCTTCAATCTTGCGTTTCTTCGTGATTGCAGAACAGTAATGCTCGTGCTATTTTGCCGCGACTTCTTCTCGCGGAGGTGAAAGTTGGCACACGAGCCGCATCATCCCACTCACACGCATCCCCACACTCATCCTGCGCCTGGGATGCCTTCCCGTCGCGATTTTCTTTCATCCCTGCTTTCTGCCGCGGTGCTGGTTCCGTGGGCCGTCGGCCAGACCGAGTCCCAGACTCCAGCTGAAATAGCCGAGCGTTTTCGCCGCATGTCCGAGGGTTACGAGAAGGAAGGACTCGCCGCGCCGTTCAAAGGGATTACCACCAGCGGCGAGGTGATGTCCGGTCTCTTTGAGATCAAACCCACCGGCGTTTCGACAGAGCCGGTGCGCAACGCAGCCGCTGCGTTCATCCAAACTCTCACCCCGCTCCAGCTGGCAAGAACCATGTATCCAGTGGATGACATCGAGTGGCGCAAGTGGATGAACCAACACTTCTATGCGCGCCAGGGGATTTGCTTTGCCGAGATGACTGATCCTCAGCGCGAGGCCGCTTTTGGTCTCATGCGCGCCTCTCTCAGCGCGAAAGGTTTCGATCTGACCCGCAATATCATGCGGCTCAACGAAACGCTCGCCGAGTTAGCCGACGATCATGCTTTCCTCGGAGAGTGGTTGTACTACATCCAGATTTTTGGCCGGCCATCTCCGACCGAACCCTGGGGATGGAAACTCGAGGGTCACCATGCCATCATCAATTATTTCGTATTGGGCGATCAGGTGGTGATGACTCCGCTCTTCATCGGTTCCGAGCCGGTGAAGGCGCCATCCGGCAAATACAAAGGCCTTGAGATTCTGCAACGCGAGCAGAATGATGGCCTCGAAACGTTGAAGGCGCTGCCCGAGGCGCAGCGGAAAGCAGCGATCCTCAACTTCTCGAAAACCGGCAATAACAATCTGACGGAAGCCTTCAAGGACAATGTGGTCCTGGATTATGCGGGGTTGCGGACGAATGAATTGGCCGGCCCGGCCCGGCAACGTTTCCGCGATCTGATTCACCTCTACGTCAGCAATATGGACGAAGGCCACACTCGCGTAAAGATGGACGAGGTGGACCGGCATCTGGATAACACCTGGTTCACTTGGATCGGCGGCACTCAGCCTGACAGCGCGTTTTATTACCGCGTGCAGAGTCCGGTCGTGTTGATTGAGTTCGACCACCAGCTACCCGCAAATCTCCGGAAGTTTGCAGCCGATCCCATGAAGCCGACCCAGCAACATATTCACTGCGTGGTGCGCACCCCGAACGGAAACGATTATGGAAAGGACCTGCTGAGGCAGCACTATCTCGCGCATCCCCACACTACGTAAGCCAGGTCTCGAGGTGAGTCCAGGTTTCTTGTTTCAAGATCCCGACCTCTCCCGCTCCAAAGTGGCAATCGTCGGGTGTGTCCAGTTTTTTGTCGCTTTTACTGCTTCAAAGTGGACTTTTTGTGCTTGCGCGCGGTTTCCTTCGCTTATATACTCCCCGTCCAACTGGGGCCTCTAGCAGCGCCAATCGTCGCTGATCTCAGAAAACAGGATGTAGAAAGGTTTCGCCGTGAAGAAGATCTCATGTGCCGTGCTCCTGCCTGCGGTCGTTCTCGCAATTCTCCCGACAGTTTCCGCTCAGATCCAGGGGCAATGGGTCAGTACCGGATCGATGCAATCCGCGCGTGAGTTGAATGCTCAAGTGCGGATGTCGAACGGCCGGGTCCTCAGCATTGGAGGAGTTGACAACAACGGCAATGTGCTCTCTTCCTCGGAGTTCTACAGTCCCAAGCCGGGCACGTGGACGCTCACCGGCAGCCTCGCCGAGGCACGCGAATCGTTCCCTGCCGTCTCGCTGGCGAATGGCAAGGTGCTGGTTTCCGGAGGCGTCGGCACCGGCAGCATCGTTTTGGGCAGCGCCGAGTTGTATGACCCGACTACGGGAGCGTGGAGTCCAGCCGGTTCCATGTCGGTGCCTCGATATGGACATACCGCGACCGTTCTTCCCAGCGGCAAGGTATTAGTGACCGGTGGCTGTACGGCATTTGGCTGCGCCACCGACACCGCGGCCAGCGAACTCTACGATCCGACATCTAACACTTGGTCGACGACGGGTAGCCTCAACACCGCTCGCACTTACCACACCGCTGTGCTGCTGAAGACTGGCATCGTGTTAGCGGTCGGAGGTTCTGGTCCTCTTACTTCTTGCGAACTCTACAATCCCTCGACCGGCACCTGGAGCTATGCTGCCAGCACGAGCATAGGCCGGTATCTCAACACCATAACCCGTCTTTCGGACGGGAAGGTGCTCGTCACCGGCGGCGCCAATGGCAAGTACCCGGTTAGCTCAGCGGAGATCTACGACCTAACCGCGAACACCTGGACACCCTCCGGCAACATGACGATCGCCCGCTACGCCCACAGCGCCACCTTACTTCCCGACGGCACCGTTCTCGTCGCCGGCGGATACGGCGTATCCATCAGCTGTGGCAAGGATTGCACCGGCTACGTCCCGACCAACAAGGCAGACATCTTTAACGAGGCCGCAGGCACATTCGCGGCGACCGCTAACTTGAGCCAGGCGCTCGCGTATTTCTCCATGACTCTGCTGTCTTCCGGACGCGCATTGGAAGCCGGCGGCAGTGCGACCACCAGCACCTGCTGCATTGTCGTCAATACTGCACAGGTCTACACTCCGCTGTCCCTGACGTTCTCTGCATCCAGCCTGAATTTCGGACTCCTGCAGATTGGGCTTACCAGCCCGCCCCAGACCGTGACGGTAGCCAATGTCAGCACTCACTCGGTGACCTTTGCCTCCATCGCCAGCACCGGCGATTATGCGCAGACTCACACCTGCCCGACTACACTGACCGCCGGACAAAACTGCACAATTACAGTCACATTCACGCCGACGGCTGCTGGCACCCGCAAGGGAGCCGTGACTCTCAAGGACAACGCTCCCGGCAGTCCTTCGCAAATCATTGCTCTGACCGGAACCGGTGAAACCCTCGCGCTCGGATTTTCTCCCGCATCGCTCAACATGGGCAGTGTGGTCGTTGGCTCCAGCGTCATCATGAGCGCGACTTTGACCAATGATGGTTCAGCCTCCGTCGACATCACGGGCATCTCCATCTCGCCCACGAACAAAATATTTACTCAAACCAATAACTGCCCGGCAACTCTGGTTGTGCAGCAGACTTGCACCTTTCAGGTCACCTTCACTCCGCCCGATGTCTTCACCTACAAGGCAACCTTGTCGGTCACCAATAGCGCCGGCGCGGCCGCAACTTTGCCGCTGTCAGGTACGGGGTTAAATAACTAATATCGGATGGCGATTCGAAGGGGCTGGCCCAGCTTTTCATAAAATTCTCAAAGACGAGGTTGCCCCACCCTTGCGGCGTTCTGTGCGGGAGGGTGGGCCTACGATGCTGTTGGCACGATCCCTCCGGTTCACGACGACGCAGGTCAGAAAGTGCAGAGGATCGCAGCTGTAATACCGCTTCAGCCGCCTCGGCATGTTCCCAACTTACGAGGAACTAGCTGCGAAGACACAGAGGAAATGAAGGATTCGGATGCCTGCAGTTTCAGTTTCGGGAATCCCCACCTTTGCCAATCCACAAAGGACGAGGCCACCCGCGGTAACTATTCGACACGAGACTGTTTTTCTCAGGCAACAACAGCTGCAAAAGGCATCCAAGTATCGCGATGGGGAAATGTGTGTTACCCGGCTGCCTATCTATGCCTCAAACCACGCAGCCGCTGGGAGCATGGGAGATGCTGAGTTGATGATGTCCGCTGTGGGTAAAAAGGCGGCATGGCTGACCGTCAAGCGATCGTTAAGAACGGTCTACAACGATGTTTATGACGAACATCTTTTCGTTTTCGCCGCCGGGCTGTCGTACTACTTCGTGCTCTCACTTTTTCCGCTGCTGCTTTCGATGGCATCGCTCCTGGGGCATGTGCCCATTCCTCACTTGTTTGAGGGTCTTCTAGGCCTAATGGCCAAGCTTGTACCAGGAGATGGAATGAGGTTGGTGCGCACCATCGTGTCTGACGTCAGTCATAAACACACGCATCTGCTTACGCTCGGGCTAGTGTTCACGATTTGGACGAGTTCCAGCGGATTTGCTGCGATCATTGACGGCCTTGATCTTGTCTATCGTGTCCGTGAAACCCGCCCGGTGTGGAAGACTCGACCGCTTGCGTTAGGACTGACGTTGCTCTCGGGATCTCTATTGATCGTTGCTGTCACATTCATGGTTGAGGGGACATCCCTCGGGAACTGGTTTACGGGCGAATTTGACCTGGGCCCAGCCGTACTCGCCGCCTGGCGTGATCTTCGGTGGGGCATAGCTGCAGCCTTTGCCGTGCTCGCGCTGGAACTGCTATATCATTTCGGACCCAATGTGAAGCAGCGCTTCCGCGATAGTCTTCCGGGTGCCATTGTTGCGGTGGTGGCCTGGATTGGTTTGTCGTACCTGCTAGGAATCTACTTCCAACATTTCGAATCTCTTGATAAAACCTACGGGCCGCTAGGAGCTGCCATCGGCTTGTATGTGTGGTTTTATTTGTCGGCTTTTGCCATTCTGCTGGGCGGAGAAATCAATTTCCTAGGGGGCGAGTTACGACGCCACAGACTTCGACAGTCGCCCGCACCGGCTGAGATCAACCATTTGAATCCTGCAGCCTGAGCTCATCCAACCGTCGGGCACCACCCCAACTCGCTCGCCTAACACAGCAAACCCCGGGTGGAGGGCGAATAAGCCTTTCAAGGGAGTGCTGTTAAGACGTGCGCTGGGCAATGCCGGGGAGGCGTGGCCTTTTGGCTCGCTCTTTATCCGTGGGGCCACCACGCTCTGCGGGCGGTGCGGAACTCTCGCGTGTTAGCTCGTTAGCATCGTTAAGAACAACGGTAAGCAGTGAATTGTGGACCTGCAAATTGTTGCCCGTGTCGTAGTGGATGAAGCCAAGCTTCCTGAATCGGTTCATGAAGAAATTGACCCGCGACCGTGTCGTCCCCACCATCTCTGCAAGAGTCTCCTGACTCAGTCTCGGGACCAGCATGTCGGAAACTCCTTCTTTACCGAATTGCGCCATCAGTAGCAGAACCCGGGCCAACCGTTTTTCGCTGGAATTGAAAAGTTGATCGACCAAGTCGTCCTGATATCGCGTGTTCCTCTTTAGCAAATACTTGACGAAGACTGCTGACAATTTCGGCTCCCGGCTCATTGCATCGATCATCGTCTTTTTCTGAATACGCAGCAGGACGCAGTCGGTCATCGCGATCGCCGAAATGATGTGAGTGAGCTGGCCAGCAAGCCCGCCTTCTCCGAAGAAATCGCCCTCTCCCAAAATGCCAAGTGTAGCTTCCTTCCCGGCTTCGGACACTACGATAAGCCGTATCTTTCCTTTTTGGACAAAGAATAGTCCGCCGGTCTTATCGCCTTGAGCGAATATGATGGATTTCTTGTCATACGACAGCATGTCCCTACCGTTCCCACTCGTCGAGAGAAAGATGTGGGGATTGAAGGCGCGTATTTTGCGCTTGGTCGTGATTTCGTTTCTCATGGAGCTGCCGTCATCTGGATGTATCCTTGCTCCATTGTCATCGAAAGATGATGCCTAGTCTGGTCTGTAAAGCTCACAAATAACATGGCCGAACCTTTTGAGTCCGGCCTGGTCCTTCGTCATCATTGAAGCGATCGTGAGGGTCGAACGCCGGGAAGTCCGGCATTAACCCATGACCGCTTCTTGGTCGTGAACTGAGCTAGCTTATTGCCTAAGCAAAACTAAGGCTGCTCAATTCTGCACATTTTTCAAAAATCTAATATCGCAATAGCGGGCACCCAGCGATGACGCGTTACTCAATATCCTCCATCCTCGCATTTCGTGACCGGTGCCCCCGGCTAATCGCTTTCCAATGGACTGGGCGACCAGCGCTATAATCAAGTGTTCCGGTCAATACAAAAAGAAGTCTTCCGGGGGAAACCCCTTGGACAGAGCTAGAGAATTGGTTTGGCTGGAGAATCCGAGTTTCGCAGCTTGGGGCTGTTCCGTCTGCTCGTGGATAATGCTCAACCCTGGGCGCACCCCCGCCGGCAAAGCCTCCGCTACCGTGCTGGAAGCTTTCGACAAGCACGAGTGCGCCAAATTTCCTCCTCATTATTCTTCACTGAAACAAGAGCGACTACGGCGTTAGCTACGTACTCGTGAGTCTTGGCCTGTGCACTACTGAACAGACCTTGGTTTAGGCGATTAATTACCCTAGGACTGTCCTCGTTCCGAGGGCACTATGTCCGACAGGCCAATCTGCGCTATCTGTAAAGAACCCGTGAACCTCGAAGAAAGCAAAACCGATGAACACGGGCATGCGGTCCACGAAAATTGCTACGTTTGGACAGTCGAACTGAAGAAGCCGCGAAGACGCATAACCCAAATGGACGCGCGCCCAGCATCGCCGATTTCCGAAGTCTCCAGTCGGAGAGATTAGGAAAGCCGTTGGCTTCGCTCTGTTCGCCCGTTTCTTGAGCCGCCGGTACTTTGAACGATCCTCCCAACTGAGCAATTGTGAGCAGACTCACGTCGCCTGCAAGGTGAAAATCCTTGGGCAGGGACTCCAACCTGGGAATCTAGGTCTAGCGTCTTCCAGTCGAAGATGTAGCGGAGATGTCCTGACACGAATGTGAATCGCAGAATGGAGCAATCAATGAAGAAAACCTTGGTGTGGTGTGTCGTGGCAGTATTGTCACTGATGATTGCTGTACAAGCTCAAGACAAGAGGGGCAGCGGAACCGAGAAAGCTGTCGCGGCACTGGAACAACAATGGCTACAGTCCCAGAAGACCAATAATCCCGACTTAGTGGCCCCTTTACTGGCCGACAAGTTCACAAATACGGGCAGCGACGGGAAAGTCAGTGAAAAGGCCGCGATGCTGGCGACAGCGAAAGCAACCAAGTATGACAGCGTCGATTACGAGGATTTGAAAGTAACGGTGTTTGGTAGTACCGCCATCGCTATGGGAGTCTTCAAAGCTACGGGCACCGATGAGTCCGGAAAGCCGATGGATCTCCGTGAGCGCTTTACCGATACATGGGTCGAGATGCCGGGTGGGAAGTGGCAGTGTGTTGCGAGTCAAGGCTCGCTAATAAAAATGTAAGCAGTCACATGCCGATGAATCGAAGACCGCCCGATGACTGGGCGGTTTTTTCTTTGGCATCAAGCCGAAGTGTCCGCGCGGCCGGGTGCCCCGGGACGTTTTGTAAAGCATGTCATGAGACTGGACACAAAAGACGCAAAGGATCGGCCACCCTTCCACTAGTCGGATGTCATCCTGAGGAGGGCGACAGCGCTGCGAGGGACCTTACGAAACATGCGACCCGGCAATGCAGTGCGTTAGGATCGTGCTCGCTCCATACATCTCGGGGCATCCAAGGAAGGCCGTTCGCCGGGTGGGGATTCGATGGGGGCTGGACCAGCTTTTCATAAAATTCTCAAAGATGGGGTTGCCCCCTTCCCGCGTTCTGTGCGGGAGGGTGGGCTTACGATGCTGTTGGCGCGATCCCGGTTCACGATGACACAGATCAGAAAGTGCAGAGGATCGTCGCCGTAATACCGCTTCAGCCGGCTCGGCGTGTTCCCAACTTACGAGGAACTAGCTGCGAAGACATAGAGGAAATGAAGGATTCGGATGCCTGCGGCTCAGTTTCGGGAATCCCCAGCCATTGCAAAAGACGCAAAGGATCGGCCACCTTTCCACTATTCGGATGTCATCCTGAGGAGGGCGACAGCGCTCCGAGGGACCTTACGAAGCATGCGACCCGGCAATGCAGTACGTAAGGTCGTGCTCGCTCCATACATCTCGGGGCATCCAAGGAAGGCTGTTCGGCCGCATGTTGGCTGGCCCAGCTCTTCATAAAATTCTCAAAGATGGGGTTGCCCTACCCTTCCCGCGTTCTGTGCGGGAGGGTGGGCCTACGATGCCTTTGGCACGATCCCGGTTCACGACGACGCAGGTCAGAAAGTGCAGAGGGTCGTCGCCCTAATACCGCTTCAGCCGGCTCGGCGTGTTCCAAACTTACGAGGAACTAGCTGCGAAGACATAGAGGAAATGAAGGATTCGGATGCCTGCAGTTCAGTTTCGGAAATCTCCACCCTTTGCCAAAGCCGCAAAGGATCGGCCACCCTTCCACTATTCGGATGTCATCCTGAGGAGGGCGACAGCGCTCCGAGGGACCTTACGAAACATGCGACCCGGCAATGCAGTGCGTTAGGATCGTGCTCGCTCCTTACATCTCGGGGCATCCAAGGAAGGCTGTTCGGCCGGATGGGGGCTGGCCCAGCTTTTCATAAAATTCTCAAAGATGGGGTTGCCCCACCCTTCCCGCGTTCTGTGCATACTTTGGGTGGTTCGACGAAAATAGCCTCTTCGGAGAGAGCGGCTTTGCATAGAAAGGGGCTCTCGGTGACTAGTTCTTGTCCAGGCGACAGCTTTTTGTGCAGGACGGGATTCCTTCCGTTTTTGTGCTAGACACTCAAAAGACTATGCTTCATGGGTCCAAGAATGAACCCTTGGCTCGGTCGGAGGTGTTTATGTGGGTGTGTGGGGCACAGTGTTCTTTCGGGAATACATGGGCGTGGCATCCGCCCGTTGGAGTATGGATCGGCATTCTCGGTCTATTGGGGGTTATCGTGCCCCTAATTCGAGACATAAACAACATTGGCAGGCGAGAGAAAGCAGTATGGACACTCGTTATGTTTTCGTTGCTGTTGCTTGAAATCAAGTCAGTCTATCAAGATCGAAATGAACACGACCTGCAACAGGCTGAGGCCCGAGCGTCAGAGGAAAGAAACTTCGAGGCAATTGCATCTGGCATCAAAGAAAGCATAGCCGAAAGCGACCGAAATTTTACCGAAACAATGAGTGGACTGGATGCAAGTGTTAAAACCTCCACCGGTGGTAGCAGTTTTTGTTTTATTAGATTTGTTTTTCGTGGGTCGTCGGCGGAACTGGTCTTGCTTCATCAAGGCGCGTACCCCTTGGCAGACGTCTCCGTTCGGATCTTTGATAGTGACAGTTTCAGATTCAATACACAGACCCAGCCAATACATGTGGGCACTGTACCCGTCCGAGGTTCTCAGGAATTAACACAGATCGTACTGCCGGACATGCTTGAAAAGAAATACATAGCATCCTTTACCGCACGAAACGGTGCGTGGGACCAACTCATTTTTCTGCGCAAGGATCATATAGGCTGGCATTTTGCCACGAGGGTACAAGAGAACATTGGACAGGTTAACTTTTCCAAATTGGCTCGTCCTCGAAGAGTAATTTACGAGAAGCCGGATAAAGGATTTCCGGGGCCGCTACCTAGCGAAACAGTGTGGGACTCATTTAACGGGATTCAAACCTTCTGCTTAGATTGCGACTGATTGGGTTTTCTCGTCGGTCCCATGGGTCCAAAACACAGGATCACGGCGGGTGCCCCATCACGAAGTCCGAACATCTCACGCGCGCAGCAAAAAAGTCATATAGCCCCGTAACGACTTCGATCTCCGCCTCAGAACTTTTCCACAGCCAGATTCGCATTCCTTGTGACATCCAACCTTGACCCTCAAATCCAAACCCTCACAATGGAAGCGTGCGCATTGCACCGCAGAGTCGTCCGGAGATTCGGTCCAGCTGGAAAGGCACGGTTCGGGTTCAGAAACCAAACCAGCTAAGTCCTTATCCTGGAATATTTTGCGTGTAAGTCCTTCTTTGACAATATTTTGCAAGGCATGCGGGGCGATCCCAATCGAGTAACTCGCTTGAAATCAATATTTTGCGCGGTGCAGCAGAAAATGACTTCTTCGGACAGAGCCAGGTAAGTCCTTCAAATGCAAGATTTTACCTGTAAAATATTTAGAATCAATATTTTGCAACCTGAAGAAGGGTACCTCTGAGGCTAACGTTAACAAAATCAATATTTTGCGCGGAAGGCCAGAAAAACACACTTGATGGCGCTAGCTGATCGCCTTCTTCTCAAACTGCCGCAGACCGAGCACCAGCAGCAGGATATCGAAGAAGCACAGCACCACCAGGATCGCAATCGTCGAAAGATGCGGAAACTGCGGCACCAGAGCGGCCCGCAGTCCTTCGCTGGCATACACCAGCGGATTAACCAGCACGGCTTTTTGCAGGATCGGAAACGTGTTGAGCGCGCTCCACGGATAATACGTGCAGCCGAAGAAGATCATCGGAGTGATGACCATGCTGAACATCAGGCCAATGTGCTGCTGATTCATGGTGCAGCCGAGCGCGAGCCCTCCGGCGGCAGAGAACAGGGCGACCAGCACGAGCATCACAACAAAACTGAGCGGATTGTGAACGCTGATGTCGACCCCGGGCCGCAGCACGAGCCAAGCCATCGGCAGAACCACAAGCCCGGCCAGAATCGCTTGCAGCATTCCGGCGACGACTTTCTCGATCGCGATCCACGAAATGTCGATGGGCGCGAGCAGGCGGTCTTCGATCTCGCGCGTCCATTGGAACTCGGCGATCAGCGGCATGGCCACCGCCCAGATTCCAGTGAACACCATGCTGATCGCGATGATGCCCGGCAGCAGCAGGCTCTTGTAGGAGACCGGCATGTATCCGCTGCCCACCATGACTTTCCCGAAGATGAAGACAAACAGCAACGGCTGCAGGAACGTCTGAAAAATAATTTGAACAATGTTGCGCCGGGCCACGTGGGCGTCGCGAGCGAGCATCGCGCCAAAGGCTTTCCAGTTCAATCGCGCAAACTCCTTCCGGTGTGGTGCAGGAACAGGTTTTCGAGACTCGGCTCGGAGATGTGGACGTCCGACAACTCCGCGCCTGCCGCCGCCGCGACCGATGCAACTTCGGGGATGAGCGAGCCTCCGCGGTCGGCGTATACATCGGCCCCTGTGGAATCCAGCGCACGCACCTCGCGCACTCCAGCCAGCGTTTGCAGCTGTTGCAGCAACTCTGGCGTCGGCTTGCCGAAGTGCAGGCGCAGCAGGAATCCACCGGGGATCGATCGCTTCAATTCCGTTGGACTTCCTTGCGCGATCACGCGTCCATGGTCGACGATGACCAGCCGCTGGCAGAGCGCGTCGGCCTCTTCCATATTGTGTGTGGTCAGCACGACGGTTTTTCCGAGCTGGTTGTATTCGCGAATGATCTCCCACAGCAGAATGCGCGTCTGCGGATCGAGCCCGGCGCTCGGTTCATCGAGAAAGAGAACTTGCGGATCATGCATCATCGCGCGTGCAATCGACAGGCGCTGCATCATGCCACCGGAAAATCCGCGGACCATCTGCGCCGCGCGGTCGGTCAGCTTGAATTTCTCGAGCAATTCGTCGGCACGCTTCGCACCTTCTTTTGGCGGAATGCCAAAGTATGCCGCATGAAAGATCAGAATCTCGCGCGCCGTCAAAGAAAAGTCGAGATTCGGCCGCTGCGGCACCACCCCGATCAGCCGCTTCACCTTGGCCTGTTCCTGCCAGACTTCATGTTCGCCGACCCAGGCATGGCCGCTGGTGGCGCGCACGCGCGTTGTGATGATGCCGATCGTCGTAGACTTCCCCGCGCCGTTCGGCCCGAGCAGTCCGAAGATCTCTCCGGGCTTCACCTCAAGCGACAGTCCGTCGAGAGCTTTGATCTGCGGCTTCGGCTGCTTCGATTTCTTGGCGTCAGCGCGAGCGATGAAGCCGCCCGTTGCTGCCAGCGGAGGCGCAGAGTTGTACACCTTGCGCAGATCTTCCGTGCGAACGCCAACCGCCATGTGTGAGATCCCCGGAGAAGTTACGTGCAGGTTCTGGCAGTATAACGCAGAGGTGCGCACGAAAGTTACGGAGCGATTGTGGTGGACGTCTTGTTGCGCGTCGCTTCGCGACTCGCCCCGGACGAATGTGCGGAGCTACGTGCGACAGGAGACGCAGCTCCTAATCGATATGCTCGCCTTCGGACATAAAGCTTTGTTCGGCGGGTGGGAGGCGGTCTCCCGGACGCGCCCAGAACACGTACAGCGTCGGCCACAAAATCACGCTGACCAGCAGTTCGACGATCAAGCCGCCGACGATGACGATCGCGAAGGGTCGCTGGGAATCAGATCCGATGTCGTGGGACATGGCCGCCGGCAGCAATCCAAGCGTCGCGACCAGCATGGTCATCATGATGGGGCGAAGACGCAGGGCCGCTCCTTCTTTGGCAGCGTCGCGCACGGGCATGCCACGCGTGCGAAGCTGGTTGATGTACTCGATCATAATGACGCCAATTTCGACAGAAACTCCAATGAGTGCGAGAAATCCGAGGCCCGATGAGACACTGAAATGTGTTCCCGTCAGCAGCAGACTGAGAAAACCGCCGAGCGGCGAGAGCGCCACAACCGCTAGGATCAGGAAGACCCATTTCCATGATCCGAAGGCAGAGTAAAGGATGAATGCCATGAGGAGCAAAGTGACCGGAACGATGATGGCCAAGCGCCGGTTAGCCCGCTGTTGGCTCTCGTATTCGCCGGTCCAGTCGAGATGGTAGCCTTCGGGGAGTTTTACCTTCTGCCCGACTTCTTCGATCGCCTGACGGACGGTGCTCCCGAGGTCGCGTCCGCGAACACTATATTTGATGGCGATGTAACGCTGATTGCCTTCACGGTAGATCGTTGACGCTCCATCATCGAGTGAAATCTTGCTGAGTTGACCGAGCGAGACTCGCTCACCGGAGGGCGCGAGCAGGCGGATGTTGGCGATGTCGTCGACGCTGCGGCGATACTGCGGTTGGTAGCGGGCTGTCATGTCGAAGCGTTGCTCGCCAATCAGGATCTGGCTCACAGCTTTGCCGCCGACTGCAGTTTCGATTGCATCCTGGATGTCGCTCACGTTAATGCCGAAGCGGTCTGCGGCGGCGCGGTCGACGTTGATGTTGACGTTGGGTTGACCCCGCACCTGGAATGTGCCGAGGTCGGCGACGCCGGGAATCTGACTCATCACGCCCTGAATCTGATCTGCCTTTTCTTCCAGTGTTTTCAAGTCACGGCCGAACAGTTTTACGGCAAGTTCGCCTTTGACGCCACTCACTGCCTCTTCCACGTTGTCTGAAATTGGCTGCGAAAAGTTCCAATCGATGCCCGGGAATTGCTGCAGCTTCTTGTCCATTGCAGCGATGAGTTCGTCTTTCTTGCCGTGGAAGTCCGAGCGCCACTCCTCGCGCGGGAGCAGATCGACGAAGAACTCGGTGTTATAGAAGCCGCTGGCATCGCTGCCGTCGTCGGGGCGTCCGACCTGGCTGACGACCTCCGTAACCTCCGGAAAGTCAGCGAGTACAACGCGAGCGCGGTTCGCCATCGCGATGCTAGATGATGGGCCGGTGCTGGGGGCAAGCGTGCCGCGCACCCAGATCGCGCCTTCGTCGAGGTGCGGCAGGAATTCGGAGCCGATGATGCCGCTCATGGCGAAGAAGATGATGAGCCCAAAGGCTAAGAGACCCATCGAGAGCGTGAACTTCATGTGGTCGAAGCACCAGTCGAGAGACGAGGCGTAATTGCGGTTCAACCATTCCAGAACGGGATTGCGCCACTCCTTCAATTCGCGACTGAAGAAGTAATTGCAGAGTACCGGTGCGATGAACAGTGCGAAGGCCAGGGCGCCCAGCAAGGCGAAGGCGACGGTCCACGCCATCGGCCTGAAGAGGCGACCTTCGACACGCTGCAGAGTGAAGATCGGCAGATAGGAAACGATGATGATCACGCGCGCGAAGAACACGGGGCGCTGCACCTCATGCGCGGCAACGCTCACAATCTCGCGGAATGTTTTTTTGTGGTCTCCAAAGGAAGTGTGGCGAAGGATGTTTTCGACCATCACGACTGAGCCGTCGACGACCATGCCGAAGTCGAGAGCTCCGAGGGACAGCAGGTTTGCCGGAATGTGGGCCAGATCAAGCAGAATTGCAGCGAAGAGTAGAGAGAAAGGAATCGTGACGGCAACGATCAGGGCACTCCGTACGTTTCCCAGGAAGAGGAAGAGCACAAGAGTCACGAGCACCACGCCGTCGGTCAGATTGCGCAGGACGGTGTGTGTGGTGTGGTGCATCAGTTCGCTGCGGTCGAGGTGCGGAATAAGTTTGACTCCGACCGGCAGAAGGCCAGCTTTGCCGTTCGTGCCATTCAGTTGGTCGATCTTCTTGTGCAGATCAGCGAGGGTGGTTTCGGCGACTGCTCCCTTGCGCAGCAGAACGATGCCTTCCACAACGTCGTCGTCATTGATGATCGTGCCGTCTTTTTTCCGAATGGTCTTGCCGAGCTGTCCTAGACGGACTTTTGGAGCTTGAACGACGTTGCCGAGATCGCGAATGCGAATCGGGGTGCCGTTCTGCACTTTGACAACGGTCGCAGCGATGTCATCGGTGGTCTGCATCAAGCCAACAGCGCGAACATTGAGTGCCTGCTCGCCGCGCTCAATGAATCCTCCACCGGCGTTAATGTTGTTGGCGATCAGAGCCTGCTCGATCTGTGGCAACGCTAAGCTGTAGGAAACGAGTTTGTTGGGATCGAGTTGAACCTGATACTCGCGAGTTGGCCCACCGAACGGATTCACGTCGACGATGTTCGGCACAGACTTCAACTGGTTCACCACGAACCAGTCATTAAGCGCCTTCAGTTCCATCACATCATATTTCGGGTTGGTGCTGGTCAACGTGTAGAACATGATCTGGCCGATGGGGCTATAGTCGGGCCCAATCCCTGTGTTCACGCCCGGAGGAAGAGTTACGTTCTGCAGGCGGTCGAGAACTTCCTGGCGTGCGTTGAAAGTAGTGATGTCGTCGTCATAAATAATGGTGATGACGGAGAGGCCCATCAATGAAACAGAGCGCAGATGTGTCAGATGTGCGACTCCGTTGAGCTCGACTTCGAGAGGGACGGTGATCTGTTGTTCAACCTCTTCGGCAGCGTGGCCTGGCCATTGTGTGATGACCTGCGCGTAGGTGTCAGCCACATCGGGATAGGCTTCGATGGGCAGGTTGTGAAATGAGATGATTCCCCAGACAAAAAGGACGACCGCTCCTCCGAACACGAGCAGTGGATTCGCCAGTGCGAAGTCGATGGCCTTGCGGATCATTCGCTACTCTCCTGCCTTCTTCTCGGCCACTTCGGTGGAGAAGTCGAGAGCGTTGGTCACTACTTCGTCGCCGACCTTCACGCCCGAGCGAATTACCTGCATGCCGTCTGGTGCGAGGCCGTCGGCTTCGACAGCAATCTTCCGAAAGCGATTCGCGCCTTCTTTGCGAAAGACCCAGTCTTTATCATGCAGCCGCATGATCGCTGTGGCAGGAACGACGACGCGGTCCGTCAGCTTGCGGGAGCGAAAGGTCGCGACGGCGAACATCCCGGAGCGCAGCGAGCCTCCGGAGTTCTGCAGCACAATCCGCACCTTTGCCGATCGCGTGTTAGGGTCGAGGACGCGAGAGATGTCAGCCACCTTGCCTTTGAATACGGTGTCGGGAAATGCGTTCATACGAATCTCGGCGGAATCGCCAAGATGCACTTCGCCGAGATCGTTCTCAAAGACATCGCATACAACCCAAACTTCGGAAAGATTAGCAATCGTGAAAAGGTTGGGAGTGTTGTCGAGGCTTTTGACGCCTTCGGCTCCAGCGACATTCTGTTCGACGATGGTTCCCGAGACCGGAGCCTTCAGTTCGATGAGAGCGCTGGGATGATCAGGATCTGCGCCAAGAATGCGGACGCGGTGATCGGCCGTCGAGACATCGACTTTTGCTTTGTCCTCGGTATCCTGCGCAACCTCAAGATCTTTTGCGGCGAGCGCTCCCCGGTCATACAACATCTGGACGCGTTCGAGTGCTTTGCGGGACAGTTGCTCGTCTGCCTTGGCCTTTTCATAGTCGGAAACCGCGCTCGCCAAGTCGGGGCTGGAGATAACTAACAGCGTCTGACCTTTCTGCACATTGTCGCCCAGCTTGACTTTGAGATCGACGACGCGGCCAGAGCCAAGCGAAGTTACGTGGATAGTGCGATTCACATCAGGTGTCACGACCCCGTTGGAGGTGACGGTGGTGGGAAGGGGACGCATCTCCGCTTTAGCGGTCTTAAACAGTTCGGGATTTTCGGCTTGGTACACATCGGGATCCAGTGTGACCGGGGGCCTGCTCGCAGCGGCCGGAGTTTCCTTGGAGCAAGCCAGTCCGCCGCCCATTACGCCAAGCAGCAGCATGAGAGGGATCCAGTTCGATGATCGCAAACAGCGACGGGTGGTAGTCCGAGGAAAGTTATGAACGTTCTTCATTATTGGATGACCTCACGTCCTACGGCCTGGTTCATCTGGGCGGCCGCGGTGAGATAGGCGCCGATCAGATTGACGTAGCTCAGTTGCACGGCGCGGTAATCGTTTTCAGCGTTCAGAAAGTCGATCAGAGCGGCACCGCCGTGCTGATAGGAAAACTGGACCGTGTCGCGCACGCGGACGGCTTGTGCCAAATATTTTTCTTTGTACGGTTTGAGCAACGCGATATTGGAGGCGATGGTTGCGTACGCGGAATCGACATCGCTGTAAACCTGTGTCTCGGTGCCGTCGCGCAACTTCTCACTGCGGTTAATGTCGATCTTGGTATGAAGTTTTTCGCCCTGATTGCGGTCGAAGATGCGCAGCGGAATACTGACACTGGCGCCCAACGTGTTCAACGCATCTGGATTGTTGAACGATCCGTTATGGGTAAACCACACACCGATGGTCGGATCGGTCGATCCGTTCGCCTCTGCGAGCTTGTAATTGGTTTCTGCCTGCTGGACCGTTAATACCGCCGCCTTCAGATCGGGACGGTTGTCGAGCGCGTCTTTGCGGTAATCGTCGATCGAAAGCAGATCGTCTTTGAAATCGAAAGGACCGTCGACGTCGAAGCTATCGATCGGACGGCGGTCGTCGAGGAGCGCCAGCAGATTGATTTTGGTGGTGCGCAGGTTGACCAGGGCGTTCTGTAGATCGGATTCATATTGCAGGCGCTGCAGTTCGAGACGATCGAGGTCGATCTGCGCAATATCTCCAGCCTCGTAACGATCGCGGCTGATCTTGAGGATCCGGTCGTAGTACTCGAGATTGTCCTGCGAAACTTTGACCACAGCCTTGGCCTGCAGGATTCCAACAAACGCACTGCGCACATTGAACAGCAGGGTACGCTCGGTATCGGAAGCCTGCGCGGCTCCGATGGACGTGCCTTGCTTGGCGGCCTCGAAGCGCAGGTTGCGCTTGTTGCGCCGCTCGAAAAGATAGCTAATCCCCGGGGAAACAAAGGTACCGGCGAAAGGCTGCCACACGCCGTGGCTGGGGGTGATTTGAGTGCCGTCGGCGGTGAAGGTGAAATCCGGGTTGGGGCGAAGATGGGCGGTGATTTCCTCGGCCTTGAGTTCGTCGATGTTCAGTTTTGCTGCCATTAAGCTTGTATTGTTCAACTCAAAGCGGTCCTTGACCTGGTCCCAGGTCCAAATTTCCGCGGCGGATGAAGTCGGGAGCTTCGGCGGAATCTGAGCGCAGAGGCTCAATGCGCTGAGCGCAACCGTGGTTCCTGCGATAAATGATCGCAATCGCATCCAACACTCCATTCCCGCAAGCGAAGTTCGTGCGGGGTTGATGTTCCAGCGGGGAGATTATTTGCCACAACCTGTGGCAACACTACTATCTCGTTTCCCGCGTGAATATTGCGTAAAGAAAGACCCGGGATCGCTGCTGATTTTCTTCTGAGACGGATAAGCGATCCGGAAGAAGCTACCTACCCAAGGGAAGAGTGAGGGGGCCCGCGAACTGCGCGAAATAATGCGGGGAATGTTGGGGCTGACAGCAGCGTCGCTACAACCAAGTGCCAGCCTTGCTCGCGTAAAGCCGTGGTATGTGAGTGCACCGCCAGGGCAGGCTGAGCCTGCGATCGGGAGGGGGAAGGATTCTCGTTGCTGGATTGTCCGATGCTGCGCTTGCTGGTGGGTGACTCTTCGATCTCGGCGCGCATGGCGCGAAGATCGTCGGTGGCCGAGATTACCGGGAAGAGCAGGACCAGCAGACAACCCAGCGCCAGCAGGCACTCGAAAGCGGTGAACTTGCGAGCCGCAGGCATGGTTCTGGCATCACGCCACAGCCAGAAGGCGGGCAATGCCAGAAGCAGCCAGGCGAGATTGAGCAGCAGTTCCATTTGCAACAACCAATGGTTGGATGCCGGGCAGGCCGGTATCGCTTGTACAAGGTATAGATGTTAGTTTTTCAGAAGGTCCGAATTCTAGTCAATGTGACCTCAGTTTGCTGGCGCAGCAACGCGCAAGATAAGCATGCTGGATCATTCCTATTGGGGCTGACGGCTAAGCATGGGATAGTAATCCAGGCGCAAGCAGAAGAAGCGTTGATGACACGGAGTTCTCGATGATGCGGCGATTGATTGGCGTTGTCATCCTTATGTGTGTGTGGGCGGGAAGCGCCTCCGGATGGGCTCAAGCGGTGGATAAGGCCGCGCAGGCTAGTCCGGATCAGAGCGCGTCGGATTTGACCGTTCTTAATGATTCGCAACTGCCCGATACGTATCCGCATGCCAATTATGAGTATCGATTCCACGGACGCGGGGGCGTGCCTATTCTGCGTTGGCGGTTGGAGAAAGGTACTCTGCCGCCGGGTCTGAAGCTGGAAGAGGACGGATCGTTGCATGGCCAGCCGGAGCGGGCCGGAGAGTTTCAGTTCACGTTATCGGTGAGAGATGGTGGCCAGCCACAGCAAGCCGTTCAGAAAGGATTCGTATTGCGGGTACTGTCCGCATTGAGCCTTAACTGGAAGAAAGAAGCACAGGTGGAGGGTAGCCGGATCGAGGGAAGCGCAGCAGTCTCGAATACGACGCCGGACGATATTGATTTGACCTTCATTGTGCTGGCTGTTCCCGCGAACGGGCGGGCAGTAGCCATTGGATATCAGCACTTCTTGTTACGGCGCGGGACCATAAATATGGAGTTGCCCTTTGGAGAAACCTTGCCACGAGGGGGTTATGTCGTTCATGTGGATGCGATTGGAGAGGTACCGTCCCGGAATGTGATCCATCGGGAGCGGCTGCAGAGCGCAAAAGCGCTGCAGGTTGCGGTCGGTCCCTAGGAGCTTTTTCGAGGAAAGCCGAGCGCGGGAGTCACTGGGGGTTGGTTACGTCTGTTTGTCGATCACATAAACCAGTGATGCGGATCACACACCGGTGTGAGGAAAATAACCCTTTTAGGCGTCCAGCGTGAGAAACTGCGTGGAATTCCCCTCCCAAACCGAAGCCAGCTAACCAGCTTATTATCAGCAATATACCGTATCGGTAACGTGGATTGGACCGTTCTTCGGGGAATGGTCAAATGCTTGCCAGTCCTCATAGTGGGTACAGGGCAAGAAGCCGTGGGGGCGTTGCCGATACCCGGAGGAGGTTTCCAAGTGCGAGCTCCTTATGGTTTGAATATCCTGGACAATTGCACGTCGTGCCCATCGAGGGTCGAACATCTTTTCTGCAATCTTTCGGTCCAAGGTTCACAACGACTAAATGAAATCAAGTCGACTGCCGTGTATCCCAAGGGGGCGATGCTCTTCATCGAAGGGCAAATGGCGCGCGGTGTGTTTGTGCTGTGCGGCGGGAAGGTGAAACTGTCGACGACCTCGCGAGAGGGCAAAACCATCATCACCAAGATTTCAGATTCCGGTGACGTTCTTGGACTGAACGCCGTGGTGTCCAACCGGCCATATGAAGTGACGGCAGAGATGATGGAGCCGGGACAGGCGAACTTCATTCCGAAAGATTCACTGATGCAGATGCTGAGGGACTTTCCGGATGCGGCGATGCGGGTATCGCAACAGTTGAGCCGGAACTATTACACGGCGTACGAGGAGATCCGCACGCTGGGACTGTCGGCCTCGCCGTCAGAGAAGTTTGCCAAACTGCTGCTCTCGTGGTCGACGAAAACGACGCAGGCCGATGACTCGTCGCAAGTGCGATTGACGCTGACGCACGAAGAGATTGCCGAGATTATTGGAACGACACGCGAGACGGTCAGCCGGCTATTCTCCGAGTTCAAAAAGAAACAACTGATGCAGTCGAAGGGTGCGATGCTGATGATTCGCAGCCGGATCGCGCTGGAGAAGATCGTGCAGTCGTAGCATCTAGCATCTCTGTGCTACAACCTCTGAGCAATTGTCAGTTCTTGCCGAGTGCGAGCACAATGACGCGGTCGGTTTCGTTCCGACTGGGCGAAGGCAGTTTCAGAACTACGCCGTCTGCGTTTTGCGTGAAGGTGATTGGTTGATTGTCGAGTAGAACATGGGCCGCAACGATCTTGTCCTGGATCGGGGGTAGAGCCAGCAGGGGAGCGGCCCAGTTCAGTATGTGGACGTAAATCTTTCCTTCCTTCTGGGTGGTAACTCCCCAATCTGCAGGAGTGAGCGGGCCGCCGCGGGTTCCGTAAATCGAATCTCCATATTTTGAGAGCCATTCGCCGACGGCGCGGAGCCGCGTCTGGAATTGCGGATCGATTTCTCCGTTCGGATACGGGCCGATATTCATCAGCAGGTTGGAATTGTTCCCGGCGGCACGGACCAGGCGGCGCTCCACTTCCTCGGCGCTCTTGTAATTGCTGTCGCCGATATTGAATCCCCAATTGTCATTGAGCGTGTCGGAGCTTTCGAGCGGAAGCTGGGTGCTGATGTAGGTTGTGTTGAATCCGGCAGAATTTTGGCCGGGAAGATCGCGCTCGAAGGTCTGGACGTCTTCTCCCGGGCGTGGAGTTTGATGGTGATTCGGAATGATCAGGGCCGCGGGCTGGAGGCGGTGAATCAGTGCGTATGTCTTGTCGAGGTGCCAGTCGGCGGTGGGTTTGTCCCACATGCCGTCGAACCAGATGCCGCCGATGGCGCCGTAGTTGGTGAGAAGTTCGGTGAGTTGGCCATCCATGTAATTGTCGAGGTAGGCATTGAAGTCGCCGTGATCGGGGCGGCCGTTTTTCCAATCAGTGGCGCCTCGCGGATAGTAGTCAGGATTGTGCCAGTCGAGTTGCGAATAATAAAAGAAGAGCTTTATGCCCTGGCGATGGCATTCGTCGGCGAGCATCTTGAGCGGGTCTTTCTTATAAGGAGTGCGCTGGACGATATTCCAGTCGGAAACTTTGGAGTCGAACATGGCGAAGCCGTCGTGATGGCGTGACGTGATGGTGATGTACTTCATGCCGGCAGCCTTGGCCAGCGAGACCCAGGTGTGGGCGTCGAACTTCTCGGGATCGAAGAACATCGGAAGGCGGTTGTATTCGTCGACGGTGAGCTTGCGATTGTGGAAGACCCATTCACCGTCGCCAAGGACGCTGTAGACGCCCCAGTGAATGAACATGCCGAATTTCATGTCCTGAAATTCGTGGCGAGCTTGCAGGTTCTCGGGGGAGGGCTGGTAGACGGACTGAGCAAAGATTCGCTCTCCGTCGAGAACGCCCAGCAGGAGAATTGCGATCTGAAGGTATTGAGCCAAACGAGACGGCAAAGAGTCGATCAGCATTTGTGTGTGTCGTAGATAGATTGAAAATTATTTCGCAGCCGTGGTCACGGTGTCGGTCAAAGGAAGTCCGAGGGTGCCTGCATTGCTCGATTTGAAATCATAAACGCCGGTCCGCAGGTAAGCATATCCTTTCGGCACATCGATTTCCTTGTGAATCTGCAAGCCACCTTTTCGGACACTCTCATATTCTTTGGCTTGCAGCACGACATTACCCTGCGTAACCACGAAGTTCAGTGGTTTGCCCTCGCGACTGTAGGCCAGGAGTACGACTTCGATGCTGCCGTGACGAGCGCCATCGGGAGCGGGATCAAGCTTCAAGTCGCCGACCGAGATAGCAAAGTCAACACTGTAGCGCGTGAATGGCCCCTTCAGCTCAGTATTGCTACCGATGTGAGGAGCGTCGGCCGCGGGTTGCGGGTTGGACGGTTGCACCAGGACCTTGTACAGAATCTGAGTGTAATCGGGGAGGTTGCGACCCATAAGGGCTAGCAGCGGATCAGAGGCCGGCTTCTGTCTCGCGGCGAGGGTGGTAGCAAGGTCGTCGGCATAATATCCGCGACGATATGCAAGGGTGCCCTTGCCATTGACGAGCTTCACTTGAATGCGGCGGAATGTGCCATCCAACGCGGCATTGGTGGGTGAGTATGCGAGTGAGTAATAGCGAGTGCCGTTGTTGACCACGCGAGCCAGAGCGCCGCTCAGTCCGTTCGTGTTGTAGTAGGCTTCGCCGCCAGTGTCTTTGGCCATGTCTTCCATGGCTGTGTGATTCAGATCGCGGCTCATCTGTCCCGCGTTCATTTGTTTTACCTGATCGCGCATGGCCAGCGATGGCCGCTTCTGTCCGATCTCAGTGTTATTAGCTTGAAAGGTGGTATCCGAGACCAGCCCTTCGGCAGCGATAGGGTAAAGAGAGAGCTGAGCGGAGGAAAGCAAATCCGTGGTCTTGCGGATTTCGTCGCGGAAGCTGGCCGCGATGTTAAAGGGATCAGGCAGATCGGGATCAGCAAAAATCGCCGTGGGGAATGATCCCGAAAACCAAATCACGTTCTTGCGGCCGGGCACGCCTGTCAGATAACGGGCCAATTGCTGCAAGGCTTGGAGAGTGATGTCGATGCGCTGTGTGGTGTCAAAAGCAGCTGTGTCGGCTATGAACTGCTTGGCGGCCTGGACGGGATCAACCGCCGAGGCAGCAAGTGTCTTGGGCGGAGGTCCCTTTTCCTCCTGGGTCAGGAAGTCGATCCTGCGCTGATTAGCATCATTCTCAACGTCGGAGGGTAGCAACGGTGACTGTTGCGCAGCCTTGGTGTTGTCGAGAGCAGCAAGCAATTCTTTCGAATCCGTGGAGAGCCCCTGCAACATACGCAATTGTGATGCGAGGGTGAAAATGGCCACGCGTGTGCCGGGAGGAATCGTCTTGAGATACTGGAGCATCTGCGATCGCACGTAGACCTGATCGCGGGATGGAGTATTCAAAGCATCGAGCAGAATGATGTTGACGGAGTCTGCCGCCTGAACCAGCGGGAAATTGGTGTAGACATGCGGTGGAAGCGGGGGCAACTGGATCTGCGTGATTGGGGTACTGTGATGCTCCTCGAAAGAGGAGATGGTCTGGGGCTTACCATCTTCGAGAATTGTGAAATCTTTTTTCTCGAGTCCGGTGATTGGCGCTCCCTTGTCATTCGTCACCACGACTTCCACCAAAACGAGCTGGGACTTGGTCTTGATAGTGGGGGTATTGTTGCCGGAGGTTTGGGACTGAAGCGGAGCGTCAATCCACGGAATAAACAGGAGGAGCGCAAGAGGTAAGATACGGCGGCGTGGAACCATAAGGCCTTCTTGAACCAGAACCTTACCACAACCAACCGTTGGGATGGACCGCAAAGTGAGCGGGTAGAAAGTGTTCCTGACGACCAAAGGCGGCGTCCTAAACTCGTTGCTTGCTGTTGCTCTGATCTGCCTGCCGCTCGCCGCAGCTTGCGTTTCACCGGGATGGTTGGCACCGCCCGTGCGGTTCTAAATAGCGGCTTGACGGCGATTCCGTTGTCTGGGCAATCCAGGATTTCGAGGCAGGAAACATCTTTCCGAGGTGAACGTATGGCAGCGAATGGGTTGATTGTGGTCCAGAGCAAACATTCTGTGGATGAGACAGTGCTTCGGTTGGAAGCGGCGTTTCGCGAAAAAGGCATGCAGGTGTTTGCTGTAATCGATCATAGCGGCGAGGCCGAAAAGGTTGGGCTGAAGATGGCTCCGACGAAGGTGATTCTCTTTGGAAGTCCGAAGGGCGGAACGCCGTTAATGATAGCGGCTCCGAGCCTGGCGATTGATTTGCCTTTGAAAGCGCTGGTGGCAGAGGACAGCGCGGGCAAGGTCAGCGTGACTCACAACGATCCGGAATATCTTCGACAACGGCATGGCGTGCCTGCCGATTTGATCAAGAATCTTGCTGGTGCAGGCGCGCTAATCACGAAGGCTATGGAATAATGCTGGCTTCAACGGAGTTGGTTTGAACGACGACGCGAAGATCAATCCGAACCGGGCTCGCGATCACCTGGCCAATGAACGCACGTTTCTTGCATGGGTGCGGACGGGCGCGGCGATCGTCGTATTCGGATTCGCGATCGGACGGTTTTCGATAGCGTTGCGACAGTTGACGGCGCTTCAGGGGCATCCGTTGCACCGGAGTGGACTTTCCGTGTGGATGGGAGCCACTTCGATCGTGTTGGGCGTCGTGCTCGTGGTCGCGGGCCTATTTCGGTACCGAAAGACGCGTCAGCGATTAGATGAGGGAACATTTGAGCCGGCAGGGTTTGTGCTGGATCTGGTGACGATTCTGACGGTGTTGTTCGGGTTGGTGTTGGCCGCATATTTGATTTACATCGAGAACAGCGTGGGTTGACGGACGGGGGCTGAAGCCCGAGTTTTCCCCCGGATTACGCGGCGCTGAAGCGCCGCGCTTCCACGCTGATGAGAGGGTCGGGCACCGCACTCAAAAATACGGCTTTCATGCAAGGGGTTAGGGTCAGGAATCTAAATTAACTATGGCGAACGATCAAGAAAAAGAAGCGGCGGCGCGGGCGAGCCTGCAGTACGTGAAAGATGGGCAGGTGGTGGGGCTCGGCACGGGATCGACGGCGGCTTATTTCATCAAGCTGCTCGGCGAGAAGGTAAGAGAAGGACTGCGCATCCGCGGGATTCCGACTTCGATCCGCTCGCGCGAACTTGCTATGAGCCTGGGGATTCCCCTGACTACCCTTGATGAATGCCAGGAAATCGCGGTGACGGTGGATGGGGCCGATGAAGTCGATCCGCAACTACGATTGATCAAGGGTGGCGGCGGGGCGATGCTGCGCGAAAAGATTGTGGCGTCGGCGACAGAAAAGCTGGTGATCGTGGCCGACGCTTCGAAGCAGGTACAGCGGC
>Ga0209168_10000872_pt1 | contig 26479 bp, 23 predicted proteins | sample Coa_R1_FD_187156 | JGI IMG/M metagenome (GOLD analysis project Ga0209168, IMG submission 187156) | Surface soil microbial communities from Centralia Pennsylvania, which are recovering from an underground coalmine fire - Coalmine... | ecosystem: Environmental > Terrestrial > Soil > Unclassified ...
TGTGATTCGCAGCCAGCGCCGCGACATATTCTTTATCCGTCAGCGGGCCTTTTTCCTGCGCCTTCAAAAATAAATCCTGCCCGAAGTAAGGCATCTCTTTTTCTTTGTTTTTGTCGTTGAAGGCAATGACGTCGGCAAGCGTGTGCACTTGAGCATCGGGTCGCGACGCGAGATATGCATTCAAATCTGCTTTCAACTCATACATCAACACCAGCAATTCCGTGTCGTCAAACTTGCCGAAGGATTCCAGGTCCGCTGGATCGACAATTTCGGCACCAGCCGACTTCATCTCATCGATCAGATGATTCATTAGCGCATCGACTGAATCGCTGAATCCAAAATACTTTCGTGCTACTCCAATTCGTGCGCCCTTCAATCCATTGGGATCCAGAAATTGGGTGTAGTCTTTCGGCAATTTCGCGTTTGCATGAGCCGTGGCCGGATCTCGCGGATCACTGCCTGCCAGCGCTCCCAACAGAATCGCCGCATCCCGCACAGTTCGCGCCATGGGCCCGGAAGTATCCTGGCTGTGCGAAATCGGAATGATCCCGGCCCGGCTGATTAATCCCAGCGTCGGCTTGATTCCCACAATCCCATTTGCCGATGAAGGACAAACAATCGAGCCATCAGTTTCGGTGCCCACCCCGACCGTACACAAGTTCGCCGATACTCCAGCTCCGGTTCCCGAGCTTGACCCACAAGGATTGCGATCCAGAGCATACGGATTGTGAGTCTGGCCGCCGCGTCCGCTCCATCCGCTTGTGGAATGACTGGAACGGATATTTGCCCACTCGCTCAAATTAGTTTTCCCAAGAATGACCGCGCCAGCCTCACGTAATTTCCTGGCAACGCCGGAATCCTGTGTTGGCTTCGAGCCGACAAGCGCCAGCGAGCCGGCTGTGGTTTGCATGTGGTCGGCGGTATCGATATTGTCTTTGATCAAAACCGGAATTCCGTGCATGGGTCCGCGCGGGCCTTTGGATTTGCGCTCTTTGTCGAGATCGCCAGCGATGGCGAGAGCATCGGGATTCACTTCAATTACCGCATTCAACCCCGGGCTGCTTTTCGTAGAGCGGCTATCTATTTCTTGAATGCGCGACAAGTAGGCTTTGGTCAGTGAGTGCGCAGAAACCTCTCCGGCTGTCATGCGGCGCTGCAGATCGGTGATTGTTACTTCATCAAATTCGAAAGCAGAAGCTGGTGCGGCTTTTGAGGCGGCTATGGCGCGTCGCGTCGACAACCCTGGCACAATTGTGGCGCTTCCCGCGCCTATTGCGGCGGTTCGCAACCATGCTCTGCGTGATATCCCACTCACAGCTGACCTCAGATTATCTTCGTTCTCCAACTTGATCCTCCGTCCCACAGATTGTGAACCGGAATTATAGTGCGTGGCTGCTCACCAATTTGTAACCGCTTCGTCCAATAACTCGGGCCAGTGTCTCTGCCACTATTGATTGGCGCAATCAGGGTGAATTCGATCTTTCAAAGCTGCTACAATCCCACGTTTGCCTATTGCTGGCCGGATGATTCCCGCGAAGCATCACTACTTGCATGAAGGAGTTTGCATGATCGCTAGTCACAGGAAGTCCCTTGTTCTTTTTTTACTGCTCGCGTCTTTTGCGTGTTCGAGCGCAGCTGTCGCTCAAGAAATGCAGGAAGGCCGCCTTATGCGCTTTCCTGATGTTTACAAGGACAAGGTGGTCTTTTTCTACGGTGGCAATCTGTGGCTGGCGTCAACCTCGGGCGGCGCGGCGCGGCGCATTACATCTTCTCAGGGCCGCGAGTTGTTTCCGAAATTTTCTCCGGATGGAAAATGGATCGCTTTCACCGGACAGTATGATGGCAACTTTAATGTTTATGTGATGCCCGCGGAGGGCGGCCAGCCCAAGCAACTCACTTTCTATCAAGGCGGAGCCCACCAGTTAAATGACCGCATGGGCATTCATGATGAAGTCATCAACTGGACGCCCGACAGCAAACACATCGTCTTCCTCTCCCGCCGTGACGCCTCAAACGGGTGGACCAAACGCCCATTCACTGTCAGCATCGAGGGCGGTCTGCCGCAGCCACTTCCCATGGATCAGGGCGGCTTGCTCTCCTATTCGCCCGACGGATCGAAGATCGCTTACAACATCATCTTTCGCAATTTCCGCACCTGGAAGCGCTACACCGGCGGCTTGGCGCAGTCGATCACGATTTACGACTTAAAGAACAACACCAGCGAAGATATTCCGCACACCGACTGGACTGATACGTTTCCCATGTGGCACGGCAACACGATCTATTTCACTTCCGATCGCGGCTCGGACCATCACCTCAATCTGTATAGTTACGACGTCAGCTCGAAACAAATCGAACAGCTCACTCATTACGACGAGTGGGATGTGATGTGGCCAAGTCTTGGTCCTGATGCGATCGTTTTTGAGAACGCCGGCTATCTTTACACTTACGATTTTCAATCCAGGCAGCCGAAGAAGCTCAGCATCGAATTGCCCGCCGACCACACCGCGGCCATGAAGCATTGGGACAATGTCGGCAGGCTGGTCACAGATTTCGACATCGCTCCTGATGGTAAGCGTGCGGCGTTCGCTGCGCGTGGCGACGTATTTACCGTTCCCGCAAAAGAGGGAAGCGTTCGCAATCTCACGCGCACGCCGGGTATTCGCGAACAAAAGGTTGCGTGGTCGCCTGACGGACGCTGGATCGCTTATATTTCCGACCGCACCGGCGAAGACGAAATCTACATCTCACCGCAAGATGGCCTCGGCAAAGAGCAGCAGATCACCAGCGGCTACAAGGGCTTCAAAATGCCGCCTGTGTGGTCTCCCGATAGCAAAAAGATTGCCTGGGCGGACAAAGACGTAAATCTATGGTGGATCGACATCACAGACAAGAAGCCGGTCAAGGTCGATCACGACGATTACGCGGAGATTACCAATTACAACTGGTCCGCAGACAGCAAATGGCTGGCGTATGACAAGCAGAGCGACAATAACTACGCAGTCGTTTATCTCTATTCGTTGGCGGATTCGAAGTCGACGGCGGTCACGTCGCCCATGAACAACAGCTACAGTGCGGTGTTTGATCCGGAAGGGAAGTATCTCTACTTCCTTTCCGACCGCGACTTCAACGAAGTCCTCGGCAACGTGGATTTCGAATTCGCAAATCCCAAGACCACTCGTGTCTACATCGTCACGCTTCGCAAAGATGAAGCCTCACCGCTCGGGGTACAAAGCGACGAAACCGAAGTGAAGAAGACGGAGCCAGCGCCCATTGTCACGGAACAGGACGCGGCGACCGACCCCAAAAGCAAGAAAGCCTCGAAAAAAGATCAGACAAAAGATTCCGGTGAGGAAGAAAAACCCAAAGACAAGGACAAAGACAAAGACAAGAAAGAAAAGCCGGTCGAGGTGAAAATCGATCTCGATGGCATCCAGGACCGCATTGTCGCTCTACCTACGGATCCTGCGGTGATCCGGACATTCGCCGCCGCCAAAGGTTTCCTGTATTACTCCACTGCGGCCGCCCAAGGACTTGACGGTCCACTCCCGGGCGAAGGCACAACGTTGCGTGTTTACGATCTGAAAGAACGCAAAGAGAAGAATCTGATCGAAGGCGTCGAACGCTTCGCGCTTTCCTTTGACGGCTCAAAACTTCTTTACGAGGGCGAGGGCGGTGGACCGCACGCCGCTCACACCTACGGGATTATCGACGCCAAGCCGGCTGGAGAGGCGAAGAAAGTTGGCGATGGCGCGCTCAGCTTGAATGGACTGCGCGCTCAAATCGATCCTCCGCAGGAATGGAAGGATATTTTTAATGAGGTCTGGCGCCAGGAGCGCGACTATTTCTATGAAGCGGAGATGAACGGGGTCGATTGGCAAAAAATTCACGACAAGTATGCCCAGCTTCTGCCAAGCGTCGCCGACCGCTACTCGCTCACATACATTCTGGGCGAGATGATCGGGGAACTCTCAAACTCCCATACTTATGTCGGCGGCGGTGATTATCCTGATCTTCATCCTGTCAACGTCGGGCTGCTCGGAGTCGATTATGAACTCGACCCGTCCAGCGGACGCTATCGAATCAAGAAAATCTATCCCGGAGAAAACTGGAATGCCGAGCTGCGTTCACCACTAACCGAACCGGGTATCAAAGTGAGCCAAGGCGACTATCTCATTGCAGTCAACGGCCAACAATTGCGAGCACCCCAGAATCCCTACGAGTTATTCGTGAACGCCGCCAATGAAACCGTGACGCTAACCGTCAATTCCAAGCCTTCGGAGGACGGCGCACACAATATTGTGGTCAAGCCCGTCAACGACGAGTACAACCTGCGCGAGCTGAACATGATCACCACCAATCGCAAAAAGGTGGATGAAGCCACCGGCGGCAAAGTCGGGTATATCTACCTTCCCGACATGGGTGCCCCGGGACTAGACGAATTCGTCAAGCAGTACTTCCCGCAGATTCGTAAGCAGGGCATGATTATCGATATCCGTTATAACGGCGGAGGCTTTGTAGATGAATTGATCTTCGAGCGTCTGCGCCGCATCCTTGCCGGCATGGATTCAGCGCGTAATTTCCAGAGCAGCACCGTGCCACCAAACGTGTTTAACGGATCCATGGTCTGCCTGACTAACCATTACGCTGCCTCTGACGGCGACATCTTCAGTTACATGTTCAAGTACTACAAACTGGGTCCGCTTATCGGCGAGCGCACCTGGGGCGGCGTTCGCGGCATTCGAGGAGAGTTCCCGCTTATGGATGGCGGCTACATCACCCGGCCGGAGTTTGCCCGTTACAACAATCAGAGCCAGTGGATAGTGGAAAACCGAGGGGTTCAGCCGGATATCGTTGTCGAGAACCGGCCAGAGCAGGTGGTCAGCGGCAAAGATCCGCAACTGGATCGCGCAATTGAAGAGGTGATGAAGGCGATCCAAGCGAATCCCAAGCAGCTTGCCCCGAGGCCTCCGGCGCTGCCGCCATACCCCGCGGGCCCAGGATAAGCACGATCCATGTAGCGGCGGGCGTCCACGCCCGCCCAGCAAATGGTTTTGTGGGGGACGGGCGTCCTCGCCCGTCCGAATCCCCACGCTATCGAAGGTTCAGGAACTGGTTCCCCCAACTTTCGTCTCATCTACTTACCCCCAAAAAATCGTATAATTGTTCCTTCATGCCAAAATATTCGATTGTTATCCCCCTGCATAACGAGCAGGAGAATGTCACTGATCTCTATGACCGCCTGAAGGTGGTAATGGAAAGCAGCGGCGATAGCTTCGAAATTGTTTTCGTCGACGATGGCTCGTCGGACGAAACTTTTCACCTGTTGCGCCAGATAGCCGGGGTTGACAGCCGGGTCACCGTAGTGCGCCTGCGTCGGAATTTCGGCCAAACATCAGCCCTGGCCGCGGGATTCGACAATGCGCGCGGCGAATACATCATCGCTATGGATGGCGATCTGCAGCATGACCCTTCAGACATTCCGCTTTTCCTCGAAAAACTTTCTGAGGGTTACGATATCGTTAGCGGATGGCGCAAACAGCGCATTGACAATCTATGGCTGCGCCGCATTCCATCGCGCTGCGCCAATTGGCTGATGGCAAAATTAAGCGGCGTGGATATCCACGACTTCGGCACGACTTTTAAAGCCTATCGCCGTGACATCCTGGAACAGGTCCCGCTTTACGGCGAGTTACATCGTTTCATTCCGGCGTTGGCATCGTGGCACGGGGCGTCGATTTGCGAGGTGCCGATCCGCAATATCAATCGCGAACGCGGAGCCTCGCACTACGGCATCTCGCGTACCTTCCGCGTTTTCTTTGATCTCATCACCATCCGCTTCCTGTTGAAGTATCTTGGCCGTCCACTGCACTTTTTCGGAACGGTTGGAATGATGGGAATCTTCAGTGGCGTAGGGATTACGGCGTGGCTGTTGGTTGAAAAATTTCTCCGCCACTCTCACGTGATGATGGAACACGGCCCGATGATGATCTTCGCGGCGGTGCTTCTGCTGGCGGGATTGAACCTGCTGGCGATCGGACTACTCGGCGAATTACAGGTCCGCCATTATCATGAACCCACTCGCCGCGCCCCATATTCGCTCGATCGCGTTCTCCGCGCCCACAGCGAAGAGCAAAGCGTACCGGAGTAAACCAGTGATCTGTTGAGGGTTACTAATCACTGAGCACTAACCACTAAATTTCTATTGGAATCCTTCTTTATTCACCACATACGGCATTTTCTTCACATCGCCTCCGTAGTTTTTCTCTAATACGTCAATCAGCCCCTGCACGCACCGTCCCGCCATCCCTTTGTTCGGATCGGGCGACAATCGCGTGATCTTTGCCGCGCTGGCAAAGTGCGGCAGCAATCTGCAACGATCTTCAATCGCCGGATCGCGTAGGGGAGAATCCGCTGGCAAAGGCTCTTTCTCGTACACGTCCAACGCCGCGCCCGCTATCCAGTTTTCTTTGAGCGCCCGAGCCAGAGCCGATTCGTCGATCACCGGCCCGCGCGACGTGTTGACCAGGAAGGCGGTGGGCTTCATCATCCGCAGCGTGCGCTCGTTAAATAAATGAAATGTGGGCGTGTCGCTTTCCCCCTCTCGCAACAGCGGCACATGCACGCTTACAAAATCCGCCAGCTTCAGCGCCTCGACAAACGGCACATATTTAATTGAAGTCTTTTCTCTTTGAATGCCGCGTGCATGGCGCAGATCCATCATCTCCTGAATCGCCTTTGTGTATTCGTGATTCTCGTAGGCAGGGTCATAACAGAGAAAGTTCATATCAAAGCCGGCGCACTTCTTGATCATTGCCAACCCAATTCGCCCCGTGCCAATGATCGCAATGGTCTTGCCGGTGACCTCATCGCCCAAAAATGGCAAATAGGGATGCCAGAATCCCCACTGGTTCTCTCGCGTCAGGTGCTCCGCCGGCCACATCTTACGTGCCAGCGCTCCCAGCATGAAGAATGCAAACTCGGCCGTGGCTTCAGTGAGTACGTCGGCGGTGTGTGTGAACGGAACTCTGTACCTATTCGCGTCGGCGCGATTGATGTTGTCGAAGCCGACCGCCAACTGGGCCACAACCTTGAGCGATCCTTTGCCCGCCTCAAACACTTCCGCATCGATCTGATCGCGTAAAGTTGTGATCAATCCGTCGATCCCCGAGCGCACTTTTTCCAGGATCAAAGATTTCGGCGGCGCCTTAGGGTCGGGATAAACTTCGAGTTGGTAACCGCGCTCGTGCAGGATATTCAGCGCCGGTCCGATGTCGCAGGTCGCAAAGACACGAAAATTGTTCGTCATGAGGCAAGAGTCTTTCCAAAACAAATTCCTTCGTGTACGTTTAGTGTCCTTCGTGGTTAATGAATTTTAGCCTTGCGTGAAAATCCACCGCGTCGCGCTGCTCGAAAATTTCTTCTCCCAAAATCCGAACACGATCATCGGCCGTAAACAAAATAGCGGATCTTTCAACGCGATCAGGTTCTCACCCATCTCGCCCAGCTTAAACTTGTATTTCTTCTCATAAAGCGGAACGTATTTACGAATCATATCCACGTTGCGCTCGGTCTCAACTACTCCTTCGACAATGACCGCCTCAGCCGCATTATCCGCGCACATCGTGCAATGCGGATTCTGTGCAAGATTTCTGGCCTTCACCGTTTTCGCCCCGGTGCTGAAGTAAATGCAGCCATTCATCCAGAGCGCCCAGACAACCATCACATGCGGCCGACCGTCAGGACGCGTTGTCGCGATCCAATATTCCCGGGTTTTCTTCAGTCGGTTCTCGGCCCATTTCCAGGGCAGAAGCCCTTTTTTGCTTTTCGGAAGCCCGTAATCGGGAATATTTGGTCGCGTTCCTTTGGGCGATTTGTTCTTTAGCGTTGTCATATGGATTAAAAAATCAAGAGCTTTTAACCGCAGAGAACACAGAGATCGCTGAGACCTTATTTCTAATTGTTTTGCTGTCCTTCGTCATTCTATTGACCGATAAAAGAATTTATTTGTCGGGCCCTCTGCGATCTCTTTGGTGTTCTCTGCGCTCTCTGCGGTTAAAAGCTTTTGACCTTCATAGGGTATGCCGTAATTGCCTAAGGGTGTGAAATCCACCGCTCAACCCGCCCCAACGCCTTACTCAAGTTGTCCATCGAATTTGCAATACTGAATCGCAAATATCCTTCCCCGAACGCGCCGAAGGATGTCCCTGAAAGGCAGGCCACGCCGGCTTCTTCGAGCAGGGCATCGGCAAGAGCTTTCGACTTCCAGCCCGTCGCCGTAATGTTTGGAAAAACATAAAACGCGCCTTTGGGCGTACGGCAAGAAAATCCTTTGATGCGATTCAGCCCCGCAACAAACATGTCCCGGCGCCGATGAAATTCGTCGCGCATGTGATCGACCGAGCTTTGATCGCCTCGCAGCGCCTCTATGCCCGCCACTTGCGAAAAGCTCGCCGTACACGAATTCGAATTGGTCATCAGCCTAGCAACCTGAGACGCGAGATCAGCCCGCATTACCCCGTATCCCATGCGCCATCCGGTCATGGCATACGCTTTCGAAAAGCCATCGAGCAGGATAGTGCGTTCCTTGAACCCCGGTTCGGCAACGATGGAATGATGACTGCCGTCGAAGATCAGGCGGCTGTAAATCTCATCCGAGAGAACGAAAATGTTTCGGTCGCCGACGGCCTCAGCAATCTGCTCTATGTCGCCCTTGTTGAGCACGCCGCCGGTAGGATTATGCGGCGAGTTAATGATGATCAGCCGAGTGCGGTCCGTAATGAGTTTTTCCAATTCGCTCACATCCAGACGAAAATCTCTTTCCTCGCGTAGCCTGATGGGCACGCCCTGTCCGCCGACATAATTAATCATCGACTCGTAAATCGGAAAGCCAGGATTCGGATAGATGACTTCGTCACCTTCATCAACCAGCGCGAGGATGGAAAAGAAGATGATCGGCTTGCCGCCGGGAACTACCACCACTTCTTCCGGCTGAACGCGAACCCCGCGACTGTGGCTTACTTCCTCGGCGACAGCTTTGCGCAGATCGGGCAGCCCAGCCGAAGGGCCATAATGTGTCCAGCCAGCATTTAGCGCGCTCACGGCTGACTGAATAATGTTTTCCGGAGTATCGAAATCAGGTTCGCCAATTTCCAGATGAATAATGTCTTTACCTTGACGTTCCAACTCGCGGGCGCGATTCAGCACTTCAAATGCAGTTTCGGTACCCAGTCGCGACATGCGCTTGGCCAATCGCAATTCAAACTGAACGGCACGGGACATAGGACAAAACCGGTTATTGTACTACCGCAGGCGAAGCGTAACTAGAAGGCGTCATAACCAAAATCTGGAGTGTCGTGTGCTGAGAGCAGCTAGTTCAGATTCTCAAAAATTCCCGCCGCACCCATGCCGCCGCCGACGCACATGGTGACCAATCCATACTTCGCGTTTCGCCGTTTCATTTCGCGAATGATGGTCGCGGTCAATTTCGCGCCAGTGCAGCCTAACGGATGCCCCAAGGCAACCGCACCACCATTTGGATTCACCCGCTCGAGATCAAGCCCAGCTTCTTGAATCACTGCGAGCGATTGCGCGGCGAAGGCTTCGTTCAATTCGATGACGTCAATCTGCGATAACTTTAAGCCCCCGAGCTTCAGCGCCTTTGGGATCGCGAACACCGGCCCCAGTCCCATCTCTTCTGGTTTGTATCCCGCAGTTGCGAAAGCCACGAATCGCGCCAGCGGCTTGATTCCGAGCGCTCGCGCCCGCTCCGCCGACATGACCACGGCCGCAGCAGCGCCGTCCGACATCTGCGATGAATTTCCGGCAGTCACCGTGCCCTCCACGTGGAAAGCAGGCTTCAGAGACGCAAGCGCTTCAAGAGAAGTGTCCGCGCGAGGCCCTTCATCAATCTTGAAAATTATTTCTTCCCGCTTCAATTTCCCCTGAACATGTGGGGACAGCCGCCCCCGGCTGTCCGACGCCGGCCCATGTGCATTTCCATTCGGAATGGTGAAACTCACAGGGACCGCCACCGTCTCCTCATCAAACCTGCCAGCCTTGATCGCCGCAATAGCCTTCTGATGGCTGCGCAACGAAAATTCGTCCGCGGCCTCACGCGTGATCCCAAATCTCGTCGCCAGCCGCTCCGCCGTCAACCCCATGGAAAGATAGGCATCAGGATAATGTTCCACCAGCCAGGGATTCGGCGAGATCTTATTTCCGCCCATAGGAATCATGCTCATCGATTCAGTTCCACCCGCAACCATCACTTCGGCCGCTCCGGCCATGATTCGCTCCGCCGCATTTGCGATTGCCTGCAGTCCCGAGGAGCAGAATCGATTGATGGTGATAGCTGAGATCTCGACCGGCAATCCCGCGCGCAGGGAAGCGATTCGCGCAACGTTCATGCCTTGCTCCGCCTCAGGCATGGCGCAACCGATAATTACATCTTCAATTTCTTTCGGATCCAATTGAGGAGCGCGATCGAGCGCGCCTTTAATGGCGATGGCCGCCAGTTCGTCTGGGCGAGTCGCACGCAGCGTGCCCTTGAATGCACGTCCAATCGGGGTTCGCACCGATGAGACAATTACGGCTTCTCGCATAGTGACTCCAAATCTGTCAGCCAGGGAATCAGTTTTTATTACTTAGTCTGCTGTACATGTTACGACTAGATCTCGTCTTTATCCGGCTCGTTAAAGATCTGGCGCTCGGAAGTGGTCGGTTGTTCGCGGTCAAACAAGAAGGGAACGGAATTAAATTTATCGAGCTCGAACCACCTCTCAGTTTCGGGGCTGATCCCTGTGCGCTTCTCGTCGGTCCTCTTCGGCATAGCTCACCCGCCATTCCCATACGTCGGGATCCCTTGCTGCACCATATACAGCAGCCTTTGTGCTCTTGGTCCCCAATCACTGGTTCCTGCCTGAGCAATCGCCTTCTGCGCGTCCGCGAGCGCATGGCCCCGGGCTTCGTCTGATTTCTTTTCCTGATCTTCCGCCTTATAAATTTCGATCAGCGCAGACCACCGGTAGGCCGCACGATACAAGGCTTCCGCAACAGCCGGCGATTGTGAATACTGTTTCGCGTAATTCTCGTAAATCTCCGCCTCTTTCTGCGGGCATTTCGATTGTCCCTGCCAGTCACCGCAGAGCTTGTTGTCGATCATCTGATATGCAGCGAGATAAGCCCATTTCGTGCCCGGGAACTTCTTCATGACTTTTTTGAAATAGTCCTCGTTCATCCCTCTGCGCAGATAAGCATCCTGCTCTTTTGCCGACGGCAAAGACATCACATCGACTTTCTCGATCTGCCAGCGAATGTCGGCCGAACGGTACATGCCTTCCGCCGCAAGCGGAGACTGCGGAAAAATCTCTGCCACCTCACCGTACAGTCGCATGGCATCCTGCGCGGCATAGCGGCGTCCATTGCGCTGGCTGGCCTGGTCTTCTGAATCGACGGCTTCACCAAATAAAATTTTGTCTCCATCGGGAGTGTTCGCCTGGATCAGTCCCTTGGTCTGCATCCATCCGGTGACAATGCGTTCTTCCGTCAGATTGGCTTCTACTTTGACCCAATCTCCGCTGGTCTCAAGGAATATGAGTTCGCGTCCGCGATCCACGTCAGCAAGCTTTGCCGACGATGTATCAGGGGAAAGATAAATGGGGGCAACGCGAATTGTGGCTGCGCGAACTACATCCGCCAGTACCGGTGCCGAAGCCACCAATATCAGCAGGAGAACTGAAAAAGAAAAATGGTACGACTTCGCCATACAACTATGGTACAGGCAGTTATCGCTTGGGCAAAACCAGGAACCCTGACAACCTCCGGCAAACTGCAGCATTGAGGCGTCGAATACGGCTCTGGAAGCGGGAACCCAGCCCTTAGCTCCCTTAAGGTATTGCCGACGAGCGTCGTACATCTCGACGGACATCGCCGTAAGTTGCTCCTGCATCTTTTAGGCGAGTATCAGGAGCTCTTATGAAAATACGCTCTCTTTCAATTCTGGTTACTTTTTGCGGGCTGCTAGCCGCAGGAGTTTCGGCCCAAACCTCAACGGCAGTGGCTTATCAATACTCGGCCTTACATTATCCGGGCTCTTTTGAAAATACCACGTACGCCTACGGCATTAACAACAGCAACGTGATTGTCGGTTCCTATTACACGGACACGCCCAGCACCACCCACGGTTTCAAATACTCATCTGGCAAGTACACCACCATCGATTTTCCGGGCGCAGGCATAACTGTGGCCACAGCGATCGCCGATACGGGAGACGTTGTCGGGTGGTATCAGGTCTCCTCCTCTTCCTATAGCAAGGGCTTTCTTCTACATGATGGAAAATTTACAACCATAGATTATCCGGGAGCTTCGTCTACCATGCTTGCCGGAATTAACACTATCGGCACCATCGTGGGCAACCACGACAGCAATTACGGCTTTGTCTACAAAAACGGAACTTTCACCGACTATAACGCTCCCTCTCGGGCTGGCCTGCCCACATACTTCACCTCTTTGAATGGGATCAACAATCCGGGCATTTTCGTCGGTTGGGCGCAGAGTGGTGATTATGGACAAGGTGTCTGGGTCAATGGTAATGAGACTGACTTTCTGGAGCCTCCGACATACTTCAGTAATAACACTGCGAATGGAATCAACGGACGTTCTGACATCGTGGGCTGCCTGAACTCTGGTGGTTTTGTTGCGTTCGCCGTCGAAACAGCGGAATCTAGCGAAAGCACGGAGTCATTTCCCAGCTTGCAACCCCTTACGAATCCTTACATGGCTGGTTGGTGCCCATCAGCCATCAACTACTCTCGAGTTATTGTGGGCGGCGCATACCTCGCAGTTCCGGTGTTGACACTGAACGTGACCAGCCCAGCAAACCACTCAATCCATAGCAACCCGGTGCACGTCGCAGGAACTGCTTCCGGAGTGAACCCAATCTCGCAGATACAGGTGTGGGTGAATTCCAAAGAGGTCTATCACGTCAACAGCGGGACTCTGAACGCTTACATCACCCTGCCGGTCGGAAACAACGAACGCTTCGTGGTGCAGGCTGTCGACTCGAAAGGAACGATAGCGAAAGTGGTGGATTCGATTACCGTGAAGTAAGTGTAGCGCGATCAGATGAAAGCGCCTTCTTGAGTATTTCCGGATCGACGTTGCCGCCGCTAATGACCGCGACGGCAGCGTTCGATGCGGGGAGCGCATCGCCGTGAAACAGCCAGGCTGCTGGCGCTACAGCGCCGCTGGGTTCCGCCGTCGTCTTGGGATTCTTCGCCAAAACTCTCACCGCACTGAAAATGTCCTCTTCGCTGACGGTCACTACATCATCGACATAGCGGCGAATGTGCTCGAAAGTGATGGTGCCGACGTACTGCGACCGCAGTCCATCGGCGCTGGTCGATAAAACTTGCTCAGGAGGGAATTTCACAATCTCTCCCGCGCGAAAACTGGCCTGCGCGTCGGCTGCCAGTTCGGGTTCAACTCCGACAACCTTCACGTTGGGCTTGGATAATTTTATTGCGGTGGAGATCCCGCTTATCAGTCCGCCGCCGCCGATGGGCACCAGCACCAGGTCAACTTCCGGCAAATCCTCCAGGATCTCGAGGCCTGCCGTGCCTTGTCCGGCAATGATCTTTTCGTCGTCATAGGGAGGAATGATCACGTAACCGCGCTGCTCTGCAAGTTCTTCGGCTTTTTCTTGCCGCTCGACCCCGCTCGGTCCGACAAAAACAATTTCCGCCCCCAAAGCCGCAGTCGCTTCCCGTTTGATGGCCGGAGCATTTCGCGGCATCACAATTACCGCTTTGGTTGCCAGAGCGCGCGCCGCATATGCCACACCCTGCGCATGATTGCCGCTGGAATAAGTAATGACGCCACGCGAACGTTCTTCATCATTGAGAGATGCAATTTTGTTGTATGCGCCGCGCAATTTGAATGCGCCGATGGGCTGCAGATTTTCCGGTTTGAGATAAAGCTTCCGCCCATTCCATTCGAGCGGAATCAGAGGAGTGCGAACGGTAATCCCGTCCAGCCGTGTTCGCGCTTCACGAATATCGTCGAGGGTAACGATTTTTGCACTCCCGGTTTAAAGTTGAGGCATCCGGCAACACTGCTTTACTTCGTGAACCGAAGCCTGCCCTGAGCGAAGTCGAAGGGTGCCCTTCGTGGTTGATGCCTTGGCTTTAGATTTCCAGTATCACGGGCATAATGAGTGGCCGCTTCTGTGTCTGCTTAGAAATATATCGCTTCAAGTCGGCACGAATTTTTTCCTTGATGACGCCGTAGTCAGCACGTTCTTCTTCACTTGATTGGCCGAGGGTCTGCACCACGATGTTACGCACTTCATTCATGAACCCATTTTCGCCCGCCGAGAATCCACGGGTCACAATCTCCGGAGAAATCTCGACTTTCCCGGTCAATTTATTGATTGCAATAATCGGCAGCACGAAACCGTCTTCGCTCAGGTGCCTGCGATCTTTGATCACCAGGTCCTCAACCACGTCTGCGCGCGAGCCGGAATCGATACAAATACGTCCCACATTCACCCGCCCAGCTTTTCTCGCGCCCAGTTCGTCAAACTCCAAAACGTCTCCGCTCTCAATCAGCATGACACTTCCTACGGAACCATGCATCGATGCCGCTAGTTCCGCATGCAGTTTGAGCTGCCGGTATTCGCCGTGGATAGGGATGAAGTATTTGGGCTTGACGAGATTGATGATGAGCTTAAGTTCTTCCTGGCTGGCGTGTCCACTCACGTGAATCGGCGGGCTGGATCCGTCCTCATAGATTACGTGCGCTTCACGGCGAAAGAGATGATCGACCATGCGATAGATCGCCTTCTCATTGCCGGGAATAATGCGCGACGAAAGTACAACCGTATCACCCTTTTCGATGGTGGCGTGCTTGTGATTGTCCACCGCAGCGCGCGACAACGCAGACATCGGCTCGCCCTGCGTCCCGCTGATCAGCACGCACATTTTTTCCGGAGGAAAGTTTTTGATCTCTCCCGGATGAACCAATAGTCCTTCAGGAATTTCGATGTATCCCAGATCCTCGGCAATCTCGGAGGAACTGATCATCGAGCGGCCCACGAATGCGACCTTGCGGCCGTGCTCCCAAGCCATTTCGACCGCCAGCTTGATGCGATGAATCGAAGAAGAGAAACAGGAGATAAAAAGACGCCGTTCGGTGCGGGCAAATACTTCGTCGAACTTACGTCTCACCGCGCGCTCACTGGGCGTGTACCCGCGACGTTCAACGTTGGTCGAATCTTGTAGCAATGCCAGCACGCCTTCTTTTCCGTATTCGGCGAAAGCGTGTAAATCGAAGAGCCGATTGTCAGTGGGCGTGGGATCGACTTTGAAATCACCGGTGTGAATCACAACACCCAGAGGCGTATGGATCGCCAAGGAAACGCAATCGACAAGGCTGTGTGTCACCTGGATGGGATGGACCGTAAACGGTCCGACCTTAACGCGCTCCCCTGGCCTTATTTCCCTAAGGTCTGCATTATCAAGTAATCCATGTTCGTCTAACTTGTCTTCCACATACGCCAGCGTGAACTCAGTGCCCCAGACCGGCACGTTCAGCTCCGACAACACCCATGGCAAGGCCCCAATGTGGTCCTCGTGTCCGTGGGTGAGCACAATGCCCCGCACCCGCTGCCGATTTTCAAGCAGATAAGAAATATCGGGCACGACAATGTCAACGCCAAGCAACTCAGCTTCCGGAAACATAAGTCCGGCATCGACGACCAGAATGTCGTCTCCCCAACGAATCGCCATGCAGTTCATGCCGAATTCGCCAAGGCCGCCGAGCGGCACTATATTGAGTTTTCCGGTGGGCATTAAAGACCTAATGATCGTAGCATAGGCAGCTTTTCTCGCGCCCGAGTCCACGGTTTGAGCACCACGAGCCGGCTATTGCAAATACCGTGCACTTTGCCGCAACTCAGTTAGACAGAACTGTACGGGTTAGTGAGTTGATGTCGCGGTGAACAATAGACTAAGGCAGAACTGAAGTACTCACGATGCTGGGAACCCGGCGACTGCTATCCGGTAAAATATACGGGTGCAAAGTTCAAGCGGAACCATTTCAGCTCCCAAATCCTGGCTGCGCCGCCGCACTGAAAAAACGCTTTCATCGGCTTTAACTCGCGCTTACAAAACCGTGCGGGTTGAGCCTGACCGCTTCCTCCTTGAACTCCGCTCGAACCATGGTCTCGCGGTCGGTAGTTTTCAGGGCATGTATTCCGTGGATGTTGCGATCCTGGATGAAATCGCCGAACAAATCATTCACGGCGGAATGAAGGTAGCTGCCGCCGAGGGTGCGGGGTTTGGGATCGGCGGACTGCTAACCATCGTGCCCGATTTCAGCATTCTCGCAGGCATTACCATGCGCATGATTCAGAAACTTAGCTTGATTTACGGCTATGAATACAACAGCGATGACGAAGTCGCGGAACTATGGATTGCCGCGGCCAGCGCCGCCGGAGTCGACCTTAGCCGGGACTTGCTGGAGAAGAATGTCGTGAATCGGCTTATTCCGCGGATCATCCAGCAAATGGCCGCTAAGGCCAGCGCCGAATTTGTCGAGAAGTGGACTGGGAGACTTATTCCAGTCGCAAGCTCAGTGATTGGCGCAGTGCTGAATTATTATTTCGTGCGCGGCTGGGGTGAAAGAGCGCACGCTCACTTTCGTAAAAAGCATCTGGAGACGCGCCGGCGCATGCATCAGGCCGCGCTCGCGGCAGCGCACCCCAGCATCGTCAGATAATTCACGGACGCAATGAAGATTGCCGCCTTTATATTAGTTTTGATTCTGGCTGTTCCATCTCATGGTCAGGAGATAACCATCGCGGCCGCTGCCGACCTGCGTTCTGCTCTGAACGAAATTACCTCCCATTTTCAATCTCAGACCGGCATCCGGGTGAAAGCTGTTTTCGGTTCATCGGGAAATCTTTTCCAGCAAATTCAGAATGGCGCGCCTTTTGATCTTTTTCTCTCCGCCAATTCCGATTATCCAAAAAAACTGGAGGCCACCGGCTTGAGCATTCCCGGGACCTACTACGAATACGCTCGTGGGCATATCGTGCTACTTGTACTGTCCAGCTCCAGCTTGGACATACAGCAAGGACTTAAAGTCTTACTTAAACCTACTGTGAGGCGAATCGCCATCGCGGACCCGACCCATGCTCCTTATGGGCAGGCTGCGGTTGCGGCTTTAAAATCACAGGGCATATATGACCAGGTCTCGCGCAAAATTGTCGTGGCCGAAAACGTTGCGCAGGCAGCGTCTTTCGTTACTTCAGGAGCCGCGGACCTTGGAATTATTGCCAAGTCGCTTGCGGTGCTTCCTTCCGCTCGCGCGCAAACCCATTTCATTGAAATCCCTGTAAATGAGTACCCGCCGATTCAGCAGGCTTGTGTTCTTCTGAAATCTTCCACAAAACAAGAAGCTGCACGCCGTTTCCTGACCTACATTCAGAACCCTGAGGCTTCCAACATATTGCAGCGCTATGGCTTCGACGTCTCTTCAACCAAAGCAGCTCAGTCTCTACACTAGTTTTTCGGCGCAAAATACATAAAATCGCCCACGAAATTTCTGCTCGCTCCGGCAATTCTCGTTTTGCGGAAACCCGCGTATGTGCTTCATTCTACGTTTTGGCACTGCTCATGCATTTCTGTCTCTTGTTGACGGAGACGATATCCATGACCAGCAGCACACAAGATGAACGCTGGAAAGAATTGTGCCAGGCAATCGTGGAAGAGTCCGATTCGAATCGGCTGATGGAATTAGTCAATAAATTGAATCGCGTTTTGGAAGAAAGAGAAAATAAACTTCAGCGGCGAAGCAACGGGCAGGCGCTTGGTCAAGCACGAGATGACTAAGCTTACAACCAGCCTTTAGTTCTTGCGATTCGCGAGGCTTCCACTCGATTAGCGGCGCCGAGCTTACTCATTGCTTCAGACAGATAATTCCGGACCGTACCTTCTGAAAGGCTTAACTTGTCCGCGATATCCACGCTTGCCATTCCATCTCCGGCCAGTCGCAACACCTGGCGCTCACGATCGGTCAACGGATCGGCTTCCACCCATGCCTCTGCCGCGAGTTCGGGATCGATCACCCGCAGCCCGCTGTGCACGCGGCGAACCGCATCCGCCAGTTTTTCCGCCGCCATATCTTTTAATAGATAACCAGCCGCCCCAGCATCCAGCGCGCGTCGCAAATATCCCGCGCGCGCAAAAGTAGTAAGCATGATTGTCTTGGTTGAGCATCGTTTGCGCTTGAGTTCGGCTGCAACATCCAGGCCACTCATTTCCGGCATTTCAATATCGGTGAGGAAAATATCGGGCTTATGAGTGAGCACTGCATTCAACGCTTGTGCGCCGTTTCGCGATCGAGCCACTACGGCAATATCGCCTTCAATCTCCAGCAGTGTGGCCAACGCGCCCAATACCATCCCTTGGTCCTCCGCCACCACCACGCGGATGGTTTTGCGTCCTGCTTTTAAGGACGGGTTCACCGGCTTGCTTCCGTCACCGTCAATGGAAATTCAAAACTGAGCTTTGTCCCCGCGGCAGTTCTATATTGGAGAGTTCCGCCCAGCGCCTCCACTCGTTCCCGCATCCCGCGTAATCCATTACCCTCGCTGGCGAACCCGCCGCAACCATCATCCTGGATCTCAAGAATACAGGCGCCATCACTGCGCGCCACCCGCAGCGAACAATGCCGTGCCTTCGCATGCCGCACAACGTTGGTCACGGCTTCACGCATGATCAGCGCCGCAACGCTCTCCTGAGCAGGCGTCAGGGGTACTTCGCTTGACTCCGTATTTACTGCAACTCCCGCGCTCTCCAATGCCGATTGCGCACGCTGCAGTTCATCACGAAGTTTGTAGCTGCTGTAGCCACGCAGCGTGTTGCGAATTTCCGCCATGGCTTCGCGCGAGACTTTTTCTATATCTGCAATTTCGTTTTTCGCCTTTGCCGGATCTTTATCCAGAAGCTTGCCTGCCAGCGTGGATTTCACGCTGATAAGCGTAAGCGTGTGACCGAGCACGTCGTGCAGATCGCGAGCAATCCGTTCACGTTCTGCGACTTTCGCCAGGTGCTCGATCTCCTCGTGCGCCATCCTTAGTTTGCGATCAGCTCGGTTGCGTATAGCAAAGTGAGTGTTGGATAACCCCACCCCGAGCGCTACAACCAATGATGTGACCGAAAATCCGTTTGCTGGATGGAATATCCACCAATGTATCAAGATGACGATTGCCAGAACCGACAACGCTATCACTGCTATTTTGGTGCGCTCCAAAACCCATGGAATAAATGCAGCCGTAAAAATAACAAAGACCGAAGCTCCCGTATTGCTGGCTCCCAGCCCCAATCCCATGGCCGCCATACCCACTAAGAACGCATAATTGAAAGGTGCCCGTACCCAAAAAATCCCGAAATAAAGGACCAGAAAAAGTGCGACCTCAGCATTGGTCAGCAGAAGCGATTGCCAGGACGCATGTTCAGCAATAGGCTGGATGTAGAAGAAGACCAGAAATATCAGCCAGGCAAAAGGCGCCGAGCCATGGTCGCGATTTTGGGGAAGCAGCCTCATCTTTTCCGCCTATATTCTACGCTGGAGGTTCCAGCATGACGGAAGACGAGCATCGCCACCAAGATCGAAACCGGCGCTACGATTGCCAGCAGATCTAGTCGCCTGTCTACGATCAGTAGCACTACCGCCGATGTGATAAGTGAAAACGTTGCCCAATTCGAATTCATAACGCCTCCTTACGCATGCGCTCTCTGGTCTCGGTGGTGTCCTGCCCACGCGATTCCCAGGCAGATCATTGCGCACCCAACCAATGCTTCTTCATGCACTCGGCCCGAGCTACCGTTTTTCCCGCGCCAACCAGAGCAAGCGTCAACTGGTGCCCGTTCTGCGGCCGCTGCAGCGAACGCTTGTGCTGTTACCATCTCTGTTCTTTTTCCATCGCACACTCATCATGTGAGATTGCAATTCCGCGCGCCAGTGCAGATCATCACCATCCGGGTCTGACAAATGTCAGCTCGGCAATCGCGTATAATTGCCAACTTTTGGGAGCGATTTCGCGATGAAACTTCGTCCTGGCGTGGAGTTTGCCAGCCTCACCGACGTCGGATGCCGGAGGGAAAATAACGAGGACAGTTACGGCTACTGGGAACCTGCCAACGACGCAGATTTCGCGGAATCAGGCAGGGTCGCCATTGTCGCCGACGGCATGGGCGGGCACGCAGGTGGCCAAATCGCCAGCCGCCTCGCGGTCGACACAATCATTAAAGCTTACGCCGCAGCCGCTGGCTCCAATCCGCAAAAACGGCTCCTCACTGCGGTAAAAGATGCGCATCGCCGTATTCAACAGCGCGCCAAGCAAGATCCTCACCTGAGTTCCATGGGCACTACCTGCACCGCCTTGGCTCTTATCGATACCCGCCTCTACTTCGTTCATGTTGGCGACAGCCGGCTTTATCTCCTGAGGGAAGGGAAGCTTCGGATATTGAGCCGCGATCATACTCTAATCGCCCGCCTTCTGGAGAAGGGACTCATCCAGCCTGATCAAGCCAATGATCATCCACAAAAGCACGTTCTCACTTCAGCCCTCGGAGTGCCCGAGGATGAAATCGAGATCGACGCTCCGCCAGAACCGTTGCCAATTCTTAAAAAAGATGTCTTGATGATCTGCACCGACGGGCTGTGGGGCCAAATGGAAACTCACGAAATCAAGGAGGCCCTCGCCTCTACATCCCCGACGGATGCTTGCCGCTCACTTGTCAACCTCGCGAAACAGCGTGGTGGCCCCGATAACATCACTCTGCAAGTGCTACGGATTCACTAAGCCTGAGTAAATAGTTCTCGTTGAATTGTAAAAAGTTGCAGCCTTATTCCGCTTGCTCAGTGCCTCCGCCTTCGGCAAGCTCGCCAATTTGCACCTTTCTTACTAAGAGTGAATGGCAATATTCTTGCTATGTCGTCAATGTCTATTAACAAGATAGGGTTTATGGTATAGTACCTCCCATGAAGATCTCCCAAAAAGGTTTGTACGCTCTGCAGGCCATGATGATGCTTGCCCGGCACCATAATCAGGGCGCCATTCGCATCCGCGATATCGCTTATGAAGAAGAGCTGCCGGAAAAATTCCTCGAACTCATCCTGCTCGAACTCAAGAACGCTCGCATGGTCGAGAGCGCGCGCGGAGCCAAGGGGGGCTACCAGCTCCGGCGACCGCCGTCCGAGATTCGCCTCAGCGAAATTATTCGCCTGATTGACGGACCGTTAGCTCCTTTCGGCGACGCTGATCAACTGCGCAGTCTGATTGACCGGGATGCCGCACATCGCGCTCTTTATCAGGTATTTCTCGATGTCCGCGATGCTGCTGCGAAAATTCTCGAGAGCACGACTATCGCCGATATTGCTGATCCGGCGCCTTCGCCGCGTCACAAACGCCGAAAGAAAAATGAAGCCACATTATTGCCCATGGTGGTGCACGGCAATATCCAGCGGACCGAGAAATGAGATTTAGAGCGCTGATGCTGTTCGTTCTGACTTTATTCATCTCGGCCGCTCTCAATGCGCAGACCACGACCGTCATTCGGGTCGGCGCTTTTCCGAACATCACCCACGCTCAGCCGATGATCGGTAAGGCCAACGGCTGGTTCGAAAAAGCCATGGGACCAAACGTAAAAATCGAATGGAAGAGTTTCAACGCCGGTCCTTCGGCAATCGAGGCCCTCTTTGCCGGTGCCATCGATATGACCTATGTTGGACCGAATCCCGCCATCAATGGCTATGTGCGCTCCAACGGCGAAGCGCTTCGCATCATCGCTGGCGCAACCAGCGGCGGAGCGGCCCTGGTTGTAAGGGGCGATTCAGGAATCACCAAGGCGGAAGACTTTCACGGCAAGCGCATCGCCTCTCCGCAAATGGGCAACACCCAGGACCTTGCTCTTCGTGCCTGGCTGAAATCGCAGGGCTTAAAAACCCGCGATAAAGGCGGCGACGTTACCGTAATCCCCATCGCCAATCCTGATCAGCTCACGTTGTTTCTGAAGAAAGAAATCGACGCCGCATGGGCGCCCGAACCGTGGGCTTCCAGGTTGGAACACGATGCGGGCGGACGAATCTTTCTGGATGAACGCACTCTCTGGCCCAAGGGTCAGTTCCTAACCACTGAATTGGTTATTAGTACGAAGTTTCTTCAAGCGCATCCCGACCTCGCTAAGAAATGGCTACAGGCCCATGTCGAACTCACGGACTGGATCAATAGCCACGTGACCGACGCCAAGAAGATTCTTAATCAGCAGATTCAGAAAGAAACTGGAAAGGCCCTTGCACAGCCCGTTCTTGACGATTCGTTCGCCCGTCTGCAAGTAACTTACGACCCGCTACGGGAAGCGCTGCTACGAGCCGCCCAGCTCGCATTTGATGCCGGCTTTCTGGGACGCCAGCTGCCTGACCTCTCTCGCATTTATGACCTTACCTTACTGAATCAAGTTTTGAGCGCAGAAGGGAAGAAGCCGATCCAATGACCCAGTCAGTTCGCAAGCCGGTTGCTTCTGTCGAACGTCGTACTGCTCACCAATCGGTAGCATCGCACAGAGCTGAGCTGGCCGCGGTTTCTACCATCGAGCGTAGGCTTCAGGTTCCGAAGTTAGCCTTGAGAAACGTTTGCCTGGACTACGGTACAAACTCGAACCATCGGCTCGTCGCGCTCAAAGATATTAGCCTGCAGGTTCAGTCTGGCGAGTTCCTCTGCATTGTCGGTCCTTCCGGTTGCGGGAAGTCCACGCTGCTTCATTTGATCGCCGGGCTTCACGAGCAGTCTTCGGGCGATGTTTTGGTCGATAACTCGCCGGTACAAGGGCCTGGAACCGATCGCATTTTGATTTTCCAGGAACTTGGGCTTTTTCCATGGTTGACGGTCGCTCAGAACGTCGAGTTTGGAATGCGAATGAAGAAGATCCCCAAGCCCCAGCGCGAAGCCCAGGTCCGAGATTATCTTCGCCTGGTTCATCTTCACCAATTTAAGGACAGCTACGTCCATCAGCTTTCTGGTGGCATGCGGCAGCGTGTGGCTTTAGCAAGGGCGCTCGCTACAGAGCCCGACGTGCTGCTAATGGACGAACCCTTCGCCGCACTCGATGCCCAAACTCGTGATCTGCTTCACGATGAACTGGAGCGCATCTGGGCGGAAACCCGCCGCACCATTATTTTTGTCACCCACAACGTTCGCGAGGCAGTTCGCCTCGGAGATCGAGTAGTGCTGCTTACCTTCCGTCCGGGCCAGGTTAAACGAGAATACGACATTAATCTCGCCAGGCCCCGTCATCTCGAAGACACGAACGTTGCCGGCAGCGCGCGAGAAATTCTCAACGACCTGCGTGAAGAAATTAATAAATCGATCGAGGAGGAGTACGGGCTTGAAGCGAACGCTTAGATATGCCCTCTTCTATTCCGCCCTCATTGGATTATGGGCACTCCTGGCCAAGCTTCACGTCTGGCCACCCTACATCTTTCCAACCCCTTGGGGCGTTGCTGAAACTCTTCGCTCCGGTTTCGCAGACCACAGCTTCTGGATTGCCATTGCCGTCAGTATGAGACGCATGCTGATTGGCTATGGTATTTCAGTCGTGCTCGGTTTGGCCCTTGGTCTGGGCATCGCCAGCAATAAATTTCTTGAACAGACCATAGGCGGACTGCTGGTCAGCCTGCAAAGCCTGCCAAGCATCTGCTGGCTGCCTATCGCGGTGCTATGGTTTGGGCTGACAGAGAAAGCCATCCTCTTCGTTGTCGTGATGGGCTCGTTGCTCTCAGTAACTATCAGCATGGAGACAGGTCGCAAGCAGCTCCCAAAGATTTACACCATGGCGGGACGTAATCTTGGCGCTCGCGGAGTGCGATTATTCTGCCATGTAACTCTGCCGGCCAGCTTGCCATATATAGTCACCGGGCTAAAGCAGGGTTGGGCGTTTGCCTGGCGCTCGTTAATCTCCGGCGAAATGATTTTCGTTACTCTTGGATTGGGTCAGCTGCTGATGATGGGCCGGGACCTGAACGACATGAGTCAGGTGATCGCGGTGATGATTCTCATCGTTGCTCTGGGCTATTTCGTGGACGGCGTGTTTTTCAGGACAATCGAAAAGCGGTTGCAGCAGCGCTGGGGATTGGCCCCAGCAGCATAGCCAATCTCAGTAATTACGATGGGAAACTTTTCATATGAAAGTCTACTAAGTCAGTAAGGATACTTGAACTGCTGTTGCGCCGACTATCCGCACCAAGGAGAGCACTAGAAATGAACAGGAGTTTCCGTCCGTTGGTTAATGTCATGATTGCAATTGCGCTGAGCGCGCCCCTTTTGGCGCAAACTGTTGCTACGCCGAAAAAGAAGTTGAGCAATCCTGTACCTCCTCCAGCCTCGCAGCAGGATATACAGGCCTTGCGCGAGACCGTGCAGGCCCAGCAGAAGCAAATTGAGGCGCAGAGCCAACAGATGCAGGATCTGCAGAATCAATTGCGCCAGGTGTTGGACGCCGTGCAGCAGGTGAATGCCAACTCGCAAAAAGTACAAACTGGCGCTGACCAGGCCCAGACGACCGCCGTTCAAGCGCAGCAGGCCGCAGCCCAAGCACAAATGGCGGCCGCCCAAGCGGACTCAACCGCGGCTTCAGCGGCTTCTGCTACAAGCGCACTGCAAAGCCAGGCAAAAGACGAGCAGGCCCGTGTCGAAACCCTGCAAAACATTCTTGCCCGTTTCCGCTTTTCTGGAGACGTGAGAATGCGCGGGGAGAACTTCACCCAGGACGGAACTCAGGACCGCAATCGCGCGCGCGTTCGCATCAGGCTAGGTGTCGATGGACAACTCAATGAGGATTTCGTTGGAAGCGTTGCATTAGCCACAGGTTCGATCGGAGATCCGACCACCACCAACGAAACCCTGACCAACGCCTTTGATCGCAAGACGATTGCGTTGGACCGCGGCTACATCGCCTATAGTCCAGTAGCCCACCCTTGGCTGGCGCTCACCGCGGGAAAGTTTCCTTACCTCTGGCAGCGCACTTCCGTGACCGGCGATCCCGATCTCAACCCTGAAGGCTTCGACCAGAAATTTTCCTTCAATCACAACGGCTTTCTTCAGAATTTCACCGTTCAGGCTCTCGAGCTTTTATACAACGAGAGTTCTACCGGACAGGATTCCTATGTTCTAGGCGCGCAGGCCCAGGCCCGTTTGAAGGCTGGTCCATGGACCGCAACCGCCTCGGTATTGAATCAGCACTGGAATCGTCCGGATGCTCTGCTTCAGGCAAGCGCATTTGCAGTAGCAGCCACGACCACGGCGTCGTCAACTGCCGGATCTTTTCCGGTCCCCGGGGAAGGCCAGGGCTGCTCAACCAATGGCAACTTACCGAAGTTTGCGCCGTGCGCGTTAGCTCCCAACGGGATGACCAACGCCACGTTTATCGATGCAACTGGCAAGCCACACTTCTATTCTGGTTTCGATTTGCTGGACTTCATTGTCAACAATCAAATTCAGACCGGAGCCAGCAAGTTCCCGATAAACCTGATCGTTGAATACGAGCAGAACCTGGATGCATCCACCCATCCGCTCTCCGCCACAAAAAATAATCCGGTGTTGACCAACCTCGGTAGCCAGAATAAAGCCTACAGCGGCGATTTGAGCGTCGGGCGTTCCGCGCGCAGGAATGACCTCTTGTTCGGGTACGCCTGGTTGCGTCAGGAACAAGACGCTGTCCTCGCCTCTATAGCAGAAAGCGACCAGCGCGCCCCGACAAACATTCTTCAGAATCGCACGTACGCAACCTGGAAGGTGCGCTCAAATACTCTTGCCAGCTTTACCTGGTGGTATGGGCGGACCCTGAATACGGATCTCGAAAACAATGCCGCCATCTTCAACAACTGGGGTGGCTTCGTCAGCAACGCTGCTGTGACTGGAAAGAGCACGATTGCCGCACCGGGTCAACAGGAACCGTGGCTCAATCGTTTCCAGTTTGACCTGATCTACACTTATTAATGCGTCGTATGAACGGAGAAGTTTTATGAAACGCATCCTTATTGTAATCGCGATATTTTTTTTCTTAACATCTTTGAGCGCAGTGGCACAACAATCATCTGCGACAAACAATGCTGGAGCTGACAATTCAGATCGCGGTACAATCACCGTTCGCGGCTGCCTTCGCAGCGAGCGCGGCAACTACATTCTGATTGCGGACCGGACGGGCGAAGTCTATGCCTTGCAGGGTGTCGGCAACAAACTGCAAGGTTTCCTGCGCAAGGAAATTGAGGTAACTGGCGAAAGCAAGCTGGGCAGCGTTAAGACTGGCGTCCGGCCGGAGAAGGCGGGAAGCAATCCCAGCGACACAGTTCACGGAGTTGATGGCGTCCCCCTGCAGGTGAAAAATATCGAGAAAGATATTCGCGTCACAGCCAA
>Ga0209168_10000873_pt1 | contig 26468 bp, 22 predicted proteins | sample Coa_R1_FD_187156 | JGI IMG/M metagenome (GOLD analysis project Ga0209168, IMG submission 187156) | Surface soil microbial communities from Centralia Pennsylvania, which are recovering from an underground coalmine fire - Coalmine... | ecosystem: Environmental > Terrestrial > Soil > Unclassified ...
AACTCTTCGGGCTTTCGTTGCCGGAGCGGTCCACTGCGGAGACGCGGTAGTAATACCGCTTGCCGGGCAGTACGGACATATCACGAAACGTCGGGCTGGGCAATATTTCCGTGTTCACGCGCTCGCGGGAAGCGTCTTCCGTCTCACCGCGGTACACGTCATATCCCGCCAAGTCCGGCTCCGGATTGATTGCCCACGATAGTTCGATGTAGGCAGGGGCCTGTCCGGTTGCGGGGATAGTTGTAATTTCCAGTTCGGTCGGCGTGGCGGGAGGAAATATATCCCGTGGCGTAATTACTGCCGGTGCGGAGTCGGAAGATTCGACGAGGTCGGCGCCGAATCGCGCAGCGCTACGTACCGTGTACACGTACGAAGTCCCGAACTGGAAATGCGGGTCGCGAAATTCGGCGGAACGCGACGATCCTGCCAGTTCCAGAGGCGTTTTCAGCTTGGCCTGGGAAATATCCGCGGGCGGATTCTCCTGGCCGGGTTCGAGGGCTCCGCGATAAACGCGATAGGCCAACGAGGAAGCCGCCGCCGGCGCGGATACTCCCGCCCAGGTCACGACGACCTCGGATTCCGTGGCCTGCACTTTAACGCCGCGCGGCGCATCGGGCGCCGCGAAAATTCGCGCGACCACGACATTCGAATCCGCCGAAGCCCGCGCTTTCACCGCCCTGGTTCGAACTTTGTACGCCATCGCTGACCCGGCGGGCCGGGCCAAATCGTCCGCGTTGAGCGAATCGTGAAATTCAATCTGTTCGCCCTTCAGGTCGTGGTCTACCTGTTCCGAAGGGACGGTATAGGCCAGCCGCCAGGCGGTTTTCTTGTCCAACATGGAACCCGCCGGAATTGCGGCGCGATAGATTTCCAGCGCAGGGTGCTCGGCTAGCGCTTCGCGATCCGTAGAACGCGTGGGCAGAGTGAACGTGAGGGCGACGGCGTTTCCATACTGTCGCGCAGTGAGGTCGGTGATAGCAACGGGAACGACGGGGTGACGTGCGACTGGATCTCCGGGCGCAGCGCAGCCGGTAATTAGTGCTCCTGCCGCCAGGCAGAACGCCAGAGCCCACCGTGCCACTGCACGCAGCATCGATTCACCCGCGCTGGATTCCATCGCCGAGAATTTTGCCGCGGCGGGATTCACCAATGCAGCTTTACCAGCGGGGCTGCGCCATGGAGGCTTCACCATGGCATCAGAGGATATACCGGCTGAGGTCCTGATTCTTTACGATGTCGGCCAACTGCTTGGTGACGTACGGGCCGTCCACCTTCACATTCTTTTTCTTCAGATCGGGCGCCTCGAAGGAAATTTCGTCCAGCACTTTTTCGAGAATGGTGTGCAGGCGGCGTGCGCCGATGTTTTCGGTCTGCTCGTTGACCATCACCGCATAGCGCGCCAGCGTGGCGATGGCGTCTTCGGTGAAATTCAGCTTGAGGCCCTCGGTGTCCAGCAGCGCGATGTATTGCTTGATGAGCGCGTTCTTGGGCTCGGTGAGGATGCGCACGAAATCGGCTTCGGTCAGCGCGGTGAGCTCCACGCGGATGGGCAACCGGCCCTGCAACTCCGGGATCAGGTCGGAAGGCTTGCTGATGTGAAAGGCTCCCGCGGCGATGAACAAGATATGGTCGGTGCGGATCATTCCGTAGCGCGTGTTCACTGTCGTGCCTTCGACGATGGGCAGAATGTCGCGCTGCACGCCTTCGCGCGACACGTCCGGGCCGTGGCCCGATTCGCGCCCGGCAATCTTGTCGATTTCGTCGATGAAGATGATGCCCATCTGCTCGGCGCGTTCCACCGCCAGGCGGGTTACCTGGTCCATGTCGATCAGCTTGTTTTCTTCCTCCTGGATCAGGTAATCGAAGGCTTCCGCGACGGTCATCCGGCGGCGGCGCTTCTGCTGGCCGAAAATTCCGGAGAGCATGTCCTTGACGTTGATGTCCATCTCCTCGACGCCCTGGCTGGAGACGATTTCAAAGGCCGGAGTGGAGCGCTCGCGCACCTCCACCTCCACCAGGCGCTGGTCGAGCTTGCCGTCGCGCAGCTGGGCGCGGAGTTTTTCGCGCGTGCGGTCGGTTTGTTCGCGCTTCGGCGCTTCGATTTGCGGCGTGGAGGAGTTGTTGTTGCTCGAATCGGGAGAGTCCGTGGATGGCGGCGTGGCCGGAAGCAGCAGGTCGAGGACGCGCTCTTCCGCGGCGTGTTCGGCGCGCTCGGCGACTTCGTCCAGTTTTTCCTCGCGCACCATGTCGATGGAAGTTTCCACCAGATCGCGCACCATGGATTCCACGTCGCGTCCCACGTAGCCGACTTCGGTGTACTTGGAAGCCTCCACTTTTACAAACGGGCAGCCGGCCAGGCGCGCCAGGCGCCGCGCGATTTCCGTTTTGCCCACTCCGGTGGGCCCGATCATCAGGATATTTTTGGGCAGGACGTCTTCCGCCATGTCCGGCGTAAGTTTCTGGCGGCGCACGCGGTTGCGCAGCGCCACGGCCACCGCGCGCTTTGCCGCGGCCTGGCCCACGATATATTTGTCGAGCTCGACGACAATCTCCCGCGGGGTGAGTTCGTCGAACGACGGCTCGACCGCGGTTTCAGGTTCGTGATGCTCGCCGGGAAGATAGATCACCATAAATTATGTTTTACTCCGCATGAGTCCATTGCGCCACCCGATTCTGGTCGCACAGCCAGTCAGGCGACTCTGATTGACATCGGCAAAAACCGCACGGCCAGGAGTGGCTGTGCTACTACAACTCCTCGATCGTGAAATTCGCATTCGTGAAAATGCAAATTTCACTGGCAATGCGCATCGCTTCCTGCGCGATTTCCTTCGCGCTCATCTTGGTGTGCTTGGCCAGCGCCCGGGCCGCCGACAGCGCGTACGGTCCGCCCGAGCCGATGGCGCAGATGCCATCGTCCGGCTCGATCACGTCGCCGTTGCCGGAAACGAGAAACGTTGACTTCGGATCGGCCACGATCAGCAGCGCTTCGAGGTGCCGTAGCGCGCGATCCTTGCGCCACTCCTTGGCCAGCTCGACCGCGGACTTCGCCAGATTCCCCTGGTGCTCCTGGAGTTTCCCCTCAAAGCGCTCAAAGAGCGAAAGCGCATCGGCCGTCGATCCCGCAAATCCCGCCAGAACTTTTTCATTGAAGAGCCGCCGCGTCTTTCGCGCCGTGTGCTTCATGACGTGTTCGCCCATGGTGACCTGGCCGTCCGCGGCGATCACCACTTTGTTGTCTCGCCTCACGCACAAGACGGTGGTGCCGTGCATCCGTGTTGAATTCCCGCTCATTGGCATCCGTACAGTATACCGCGAAGTGGGCTGTGCTTCAGCCTGGGTGGTCTGAGCAGCGTGCAGATAAAGATTGCGGAAGTTTTGGAACCCAACAGAACTCACAACATTAGCGCAGGAGAGTCGGGCGCACTGTGTTGGACACTTCGGGGACCGGCGTTGCGGGAGCTTCAGGCTCCACGCCGCGCCAGCCAACCGAGCGTCCCTGCACCGCCCCCATCACCGAGCGGAACAGCACGTAGTACATCATTTGCCGGTAGTAGAAGCGCTGCAAGAGGAGCGGCCACAAGAGCGACCAGTCTTCATGCCGTTCGAGGGTGAAGGCCACGATGCACGTAAGGAAATCGATCAGCATGAAGCCGATGAAGAAGATCAGCGAGCGCTGCACGTCCGCCGAAGTGTAAAACTGCGGCAGATGCGAGAAGTGAAACTGGGAAGCGCCGTAGAGCACCAGCGAACCGAGAAACAGCAGATCGATGACGGGAGAGAACAGCGGCAACAGCAACTGAAACAAAAACATGTTGGGCAGCGCGATCCATCCGAGCGTTCCGTATTTCGTGCGCGCCAACGTGTCGCGATGTTTCCAGAAGGCCTGCAGCGTGCCAAAGGTCCAGCGGAATCGCTGGCGGATCAGCGTGGAGGCCGTTTCAGGCGCGTTGGTCCAGCCGATGGCTTCTTCCTCGTAGTCGATCTTCCAGCCGGAGCGGCGGATGGTAATCGTGAGGTCGGTATCTTCCGCCACGGTGTCCGCGCTGAAGCCGCCGGAATCGTTGATGGCTTCCGCGCGCCAGGCGCTCAGCGCTCCGGGAACCACGGGAATGCAATTCAGCAGATCGAAGGCGCGCTTTTCCAGATTCTGGCTGGTGACGTATTCGAGGGCCTGCCAGCGGGTGAGCCAGCTGATGCGATTGCCCACCTTCACATTTCCGGCCACCGCGCCGACTCGCGGGTTCACGAAATGGCGCACCAGTTTGCTGATGGCGTCCGGTTCGATGGCGGTGTCGGCGTCAATGGTCACGATGATGCTGCTCGAAGCTTCCGCCAAAGCGTGGGAGAGCGCCGCGGGCTTGCCGCTGTTGGGCTGGTGCACGATGCGCACGGCGGGATTGCGCCCGAATTGCGAGTCCAGCAATTCGCCCGTGCCGTCGTTCGAACCATCATCGACCACGATCACTTCGAGCTTCGGATAATCGGATTCCAGAACGGAATTCACCGTGTAGACGATTACATCTTCCTCGTTGTACGCGGGAATCAGCACGCTGACCACCGGCTGAAAATCCGGCTGGTCGGGCGGCGAGGGACGGAACTTCTCGATAATCGCCAGCAGCCCCACGATGATGGCGCGGCAGCTGACCAGGCCAATCCCCAGGACAAAAATAAACGCCACGCTCAGCCGCGACCATTCGTAGAGCGTGAAGATCAGCCCGTCGGCATGGGCCACCAGGCGCTCGCGGAAGGTCAGCGGCGGCATGAGCTGCGCGCGCGTCTGCCCGACGAGGTCGGAGACCGGAACGATCTGGAATCCGGCGGCGCGCAGCCCGTCGATAATTTCGGGCAGGGCCAGCACGGTCTGCGTGCGATCGCCGCCGCCGTCGTGCAGCAGCACGATGTTGCCGGAGTGCGCCTGCTCCAGCACGCGCTGCACGATCACCGACGCGGGAGCCGGCGGAACGCCATTGGGTTCGCCCCAATCGTGCGGATCGATGCGCGCGCCGACGATCAGGTAGCCCATGGATTGCGCGATGGGCAATTCCGCGACCTCATCGGCCGTTTCCGGCTGGTGGTCGATGCCGTACGGCGGGCGGAAGAGCAGCGTCTTCACGCCCAGCGTGCTGTTCAACAGGCGCTCGGTAACGTTCAGCTCAACGTCAATCTGGGTGCGGGAAATTTCATTCCAGCGCGGGTGCGTGTAGGTGTGGTTGCCGATTTCGTGGCCCTCGGCATATTCGCGGCGAATCAGGCCCAGCGCGTCATTGGCGCTGCTGCCAATTACAAAAAAAGTTGCCGGCGCTTTTTTCTGTTTCAGGACATCCAGAATTTTCGGCGTGAAGGTGGTATCCGGCCCGTCGTCAAAACTAAGGGCGACTTTGTAAGGCGCGGCGCCCATCTGAAATATTCGGTACGACGACGGAACTTTTTCGTAGTTGTCCTCGACAATGTTGCCGCTCGCGGAATCGAACCGGATGGAGCGCTGCCCTTTTTGCGGAGTATCGGCAAAGCGCCAGATGTCGCCGTCGCCCTCGAGGATCAGGTCGTAGCCGGGAGGCATTTCCTCAAGCTTGGCGCGGTCGGCGTCGTCGGGCCGTGCGTTGTCCCAGATGGACCAGACCGAAGGATCTTCCGAGCCCAGCCGCCAGATAGCCGTGCCCTGCACGCCCACGCGTTCCGCTGCGCGCAATTCGTTGTAGGCGGTCACGCCGTCCAGCAGCCAAACGCGGTGAATGACGTTATGCTCATCCGAATAGGAGTAGTACGGATTCAGGGAATCCGAATCAAATTGCACCTGGGCTTCGGACTCGACCGAAGTCACCATCGCTTCCTGGAAACTCTCCACCTTGGCGCGTTCGTGGGCCTTCGCTCCGGCCTTGCCGGGCCAGTCATAGGCGTAATTCGCTACGCCCATCACCAGCTTTCCGGCGGGAATCAGCTTGGTGATGGCGTCGATATTTCTTACATACCAGTCCTGCGCGGCGATCGGGCCGGGCGCGGACGTGAGCCAGTGCTGGTCGTAGTTCATCAAAATCACGGCATCCGCGGCTTTTCCGATTCCGGCGTAGTCGTAAACCCAGTCCGCGGCCGGCAGGCAAACCATCAGCTTCAAATTGGAGTTGTGCAGATCGCCGGCGAGTTCGGAAATGAACTGGCTGAAATCCTTCTGGCTCTTGTCGGGAATCAGTTCAAAATCGACAACCAGCCCGGCGAAATGATTTTGTGTGAGATATTGAACGGATTGCTCGGCCAGGTGCCCGCGCGCTGCAGGGCTCTTGAGCATGACGGTCATTTCATCGGTCAGCCACGTGGTGCCGTCGGAATTATTCAGCAGCGGCATGGTGGGAATGTGGATCGGCGGATTCTGCTGCTGCAGCGTCTGCTCCCAGGCCGCGAGCTTCGGATCGGGCTCGATGTCCAGGCGGCCCGTCGCGGTGATGGAATGCAGGCGTTCGGGAATCAGCAAGTCGATGTCCCGGAAATGCTGCTGCAAAGCCGCGAGAGAAGTAGGATCCCAGCTGACGTAAAATGCGGCGCGCACGGGATCGTAGGTGGCCGGCATCTGGCCCAGCGACTCGACGCGGCGCTGCCGCCCGGTCCGCTTCAGCGTGATCTTGGCGCGCGTTTTTTGCAGCACCGGATGCAGCGCAGTGCGGTTGGTGGGAAGCAGCGGAACGGGCAGCCGCGGGCTCACGAGAATATTGACGAGAAACGTGATCGCCAGCAGTGTAAACAGCGCGCCGCTGATTTCCAGAATCCGGCTGGTGCGCCGCCAGCGGCGGCGTTGCGCGTCGTAGAATATGGGCTTGCGCGGCTTCATACGTTCATCTCAAACGAAACGGCCGAAAACAGTATCCAGGACGCAATAAATGAACAAACTACCCGCCGCACAATCACTCGGCCGGGAAGCCACGATGATACCCGGAGGGGGCAGCGGCGTCACGGCACTTCGCATTCATGCGTTCCTAGCCATCATCGTGGCTCTGGGGCTGCGATTGCTCTTCGTTTTGCGGTTTCCCGGGTCGGCCGGCGATAGCGACCTGTACTTACAACTGGCGCGGAACTGGTCCGACCACCATGTCTATGGGCTGTGGCTCAACGGGTATCTGGTTCCGACGGACCTCCGAACGCCGGGGTACCCGGCCTTCCTGGCCGGAGTGGCTCTGCTACTTGGACGCTCCGTACGGGCCATTCTGTTGTCTCAGGCCGTACTCGACGTCCTGACCTGTTTTTTGACGGCTGCGCTGGCCGCAGCGTTAGCGCCCGCCGGCCTGCGCCGGCGCTCTTCAATTATAGCTCTCTGGCTGGCGGCAACTTGCCCCTTTTTGGCGAACTACTCGGCGGTGGTGCTGACGGAAACGCTGGTAACTGTTTTGGCGACTGCGGCAATGTGCTGTTTCGCGCTGGCGCTTGGCGCGGATTTCACGGCGGAATTCACGGCACTGAAGTTTCTGGACCAGCAGAAGCATGCGACTCCCTTCGCACTGGCGCTCCTTGGAGCATTCTTTACCGGATTAGCCACCCTGGTGCGGCCCGAGATGCCGCTGCTCCTGGCCGTCGCCGCTCCGGCGTTTGTGCTTCGCGGGTGGAAGGCGCCGGGCGCGCGCAAGATGATTTTCGCGGTAGCGGCAATCTGCGCTGTGTTTTTGATTCCTCTGCTGCCGTGGGCCGGGCGGAATCGGGTGACGCTAAAAAAAGTGCAGTTTATCGCGCCGCGCTACGCCAATCTTCCTGGCGAATATGCCCCGGTCGGATACTACGCGTGGACCGCGACGTGGCTCGAGCGCTATCGCGACGCTTACCTTTCGCTTTGGAAAATCGGCGAAGAGCCCGTGGATATCAACGACCTTCCCCCAGGCGCTTTCGATTCTCCGGCGGAGAAGGCGCATATTGCGGATCTCTTTTGCGAATACAATGACAGCGCTGACCTCGATATCTCGCCCGAAATGGACCGCCAATTCGCACAGATCGCGCGCGAAAGAACGCGGCGGCATCCGCTGAGAACTTACGTGAGCGTTCCGTTTCAGCGCGCGCTGAGCATCTGGTTCACCCCGCGCACCGAACTGATGGACATCGACGGCAAATTCTGGCCGCTGCGGGAACAGTGGCAGGATTCCCACGCCAACGTGTTGATCACCGGCTCGTTCGCCGTGCTGGGCTACTTGTATGTGGGGCTCGCGCTCGGCGGCGTCTGGATGGTGTGGCGTCATGCGACGGCTGGCGAGTCGTCGGATTTGCTCGGCAGGCCCAATCTTTGGGGCATCGGATTTCTGCTGGCTTATCTCCTGGTGCGAACCGCGTTTTTGACTACGGTCGAAGCGCCCGAACCGCGCTACGTACTGTCTTGCTATCCCGTGGTGCTGGCATTCATCGCGCTCCGAATCAAGTAGGACAGGCTTCAGCCTGTCTGGTTTAGATTTATGCACAACGCGAGCCAAAACCAGACAGGCTGAAGCCTGTCCTACCGGTATCGTGATATGTTTTTGTAAGCCTGGGCGTGAGGTGACCGCATGAAGAAACTCAAATCGAGCGTGGGCGCGGCCGGGATTGCGCTTCTGCTGCTGGCATGTCTCGCGCCGATGTTGCGGGCGTGGGAGCGCGAGCCGCTGAGCGTCTTCGCCGAACGCCGCGCCAAACTGATTGCCGCGGTCAACGCTCCCGTCGTTCTATTCGGATACACCGGCCACGAAGAAGCAAATCCTTCGTACGTCTTCCTCCAGGAAGAAAACTTTTATTACCTCACGGGCCACGACGAAGAGGGCGCCGCGCTGCTGCTGGTTCCCGAATCCGCGGCGCAGAAAGACTGGACCGGACCGCGCGAAATTCTGTACCTTCCACCGCGCGATCTGGCCCAGGAGCGCTGGAACGGCCCGCGCATGGGGCCGGAAGATCCCGGGATCTTGGAAAAGACCGGCTTCGCGCGAGTGGAAACGTTTGCGAAGCTGCACGACACTCTGGCCTCGCTGGCCAAGAGTTATCCCGAAATCTACACCGAACTTCCCGGCCCGCACGACGAGGGCTACCCGCACGCCGCCAACTGGTCCAAATGGGTGAAGGAAGCGGCGCCGCAGGCCACGGTCAAGGATGTTTCTTCCGCGGTGGGCACGCTGCGGGCGATCAAATCCTCGGGAGAGCTCGCCCTGATGCAGAAAGCCATCGAGCCCTCCATCGATGCCCAGCTCGCGGCGATGAAAATGATTCGGCCCGGGCTGTACGAATATCAGGTCGCGGCCCGGATGGTGGAGATCCATGGATATGCCGGCTGCGAAACCGAGGCGTACTCGCCGATCGTGGGAACCGGGTTTGACTCGACGGTGCTGCACTTCAACAAGCTCGACCGCAGGATCGATGATGGCGACGTGGTGCTCATGGACGTCGCCGGACAATATTCCGGCTACGCTTCGGACATTACCCGCACGGTTCCGGCCAACGGGAAATTCACCGCGCGGCAGCGGGAAATTTACGAAATTGTACTGGGCGCGCAGAACGCGGCGATGGCCGCGCTCAAACCCGGCATGACGATTGGGGGCAAGGACTCCAGCAGCCTTCAGAAAATTGCCATGGACTACATCGATTCGCACGGCAAGGATCTAGAGGGCCACTCGCTGGGGCGCTACTACATTCACAGCCTGAGCCACCACGTAGGGCTGAATGTCCACGATCCGAGCGGGCCGAACTATGGCACCCAGCCGCTTCAGCCCGGCATGGTCATCACCATCGAGCCGGGAATTTATATTCCGGAGGAAAATCTCGGCGTGCGCATTGAGGACGATGTGCTGATCACGCCCACCGGTTACAAACAGCTCACCGCGCGCCTGCCGCGCTCACCCGACGAAATCGAAAAGATCATGGCGGAAGGGAAAGCGGAACGCGAGAAGGCGCCGCGGTAGAAAATAACCGACTTTGTCATTCTGGGCGGAGTGAAGAATCCCTCTTCGATCGAAGTATAAGCATAGAACAAAAAACAACGAGAGATTCTTCGCTTCGCTCAGAATGACAGCGCTTGGAGTTGTTCCGCAGCCTCTTCTGACGGGACGTCAGCAAATTATCTTTTCCGATTTTTCTTTTCCGCAAATAAAGCGGCGTCTTCCACTGCCTTCGCGATGCGCCTCTCGCGTGCCTCCTGGCTCCGGCAATGGAAAATTCCATAGAAGTGTCCGCGGCGCCGCGCTACAGACATCGCCTGCCACCCTTCATGAGCCAGGGAATTTTCCGCCAGCGCCATTTGCAGCGCGGGAGGGGTGTCGCGTTCCGCTTCCATCGTCGCCATCAAGCATTCGGCCATCACCTCGGCGCGGCGCTGCCGAACCGCTGGATTTTTTGTCTGGGCCACTGACCGGCAAATGTCGTTTCGCATGGAGTAGCTAAGGGCGTTGAACCAGCGCAGGAGTGCACGTTCCCCGGAGAGCGCGCGGCGAAGTTCCGCGGGCACCGTGATCCCGCGCGGCGCCTGGTCCGGCTCCAGCCGGAAGCGCGCCGCCATTCCCGGCGCGGTCTTTGCGCCGCGCTGCATCTGCTTGTTGACCAGCAACCGGTGTCCGCCCTTGCCGTCGGGAAAAAGCGAAGTGCGAAACGCGAAGCCGTTGATCTCGCCCTTCACTTTCACCTGCCCGCGTTTTCCCCAAACTTTGCCGGCGTCAAACGGCACACGGACCATCACCCACTTCAGCGGCGAGTCGATACGTTCCAGGGTGGCGCGAAAGGTTTTGGAGACCGGCGTGGGCATGAGTCTCTTGCGCGGCGCTCGGGAGCGCAGGCTCGCGCCCGAGCGAGAGCGGTTGCAGGGACTACTTTTCCTTCAGCTTCAACCTGCTTTTATTTGATTCCAGAAATTCCCGCAGTTGCGGCGCGGCTTCCAGCAGGCGGTTCCACTGCTCGTAATAGAGTGTGACGGGAAAGCGTCCCAGTCCGTAGACGCTCACTCCGCCTTTTTCACCGACTTTGAAGTCCAGTTCGCCGGTGCGGCGCGCGCCCTTCTTTTCTAGTTCCTCCAGGCGCGCTTTCAATTCCTCATAGGTCGGTTCGGCCATCGTTGCCTCCGTTTGCCCGCGGTGAGATCGCAAGGATTGTACTCCACAGCAAGCGCGATCTGCACGGGGCTCCCGCGCACTCAGGAGGTCCGACCTTTAGGTCGGACGAACCGAAACGCATGTGTAGGCCTTCAGGCCCTGAAGCTTCAGGGGCTAAAGCCCTCGTTTACCCAAGCCCAAACGTCGGGGCTAAAGCCCCGACCTCCTAACAACCCGAACCACAGTTTCTCGCCGGGATCGTGCCAACGTGCACGTACCTTACATTGACCGCCTATCCACCCGGCGTCTATAATCGTGCTTCGGTGGGCGGCGCACTGTGGTTCGCGAATCCCTCGCACCGCCCAGACTGCGCGAATCGAAATTGCAGCCGAATGGAACCGCCTGCCGCAAGACCCCGTAGGCATCAGGAGCGAATCGAATGCGAGCAACACAACTGCGTCCGGGAATGATCATCCGCCATGACGGCGATCTGTATTCGGTGCACGCCGTCGAGCACCGCACTCCCGGAAACAAGCGCGCGGCCATGGCCACCAAGATGCGCAACCTGCGCAGCGGATCGATCATCGATTACCGGTTCCGGGCGGAAGACGACATCGAGCGCGCTATCTTTGACGAGATCGAACACGAATACCTGTATGCGGACAACGAAGGCTACCACTTCATGAATACCGAGTCTTACGAACAGTTCCAGCTGAACGCGGACATACTGGGCGAGGCCGTGTACTACCTGATTCCCAACACCACGGTGATGCTGGAGTTTTATGAAGGCAAGGCCATCGGTGTGGTGCTGCCGGACACCATGGATCTGAAGGTGGTCGACACCGAACCGACCGTACAGAAAGCCACCGCCAGCGCGGTGATGAAAGCCGCGAAGCTGGAGACCGGGCTGACCATTCAGGTGCCGCCCTTCGTCAATACCGGAGACAAGGTCAGAGTGGATACTTCGGAAGCGCGATACGTGCAGCGCGTGTGACGCTGGTATTTTTCCCCGCCATTACTGCCGAAAAACCCGAATCACGCGTTGGCCATGGAAAATAGCGTTGGGGATTCTGCCAGCATTCCTTGCAGGGCGGAGACCAGTTCCCCGTCCCACCAGCCGCGCCGTGTTTCTTCCCACATGATTTCCAGCGCCTTTTCCGGTGAGAGCGCCGCGCGGTACGGGCGATCGGTGGTCAGTGAATCGTAGATATCCACGGTTTGCAGAATGCGCGCGATCAGCGGAATCTCTTTGCCTTTCAGATGGTCCGGATAACCCGAACCGTCCTGCTTCTCATGGTGCCAGCGGATGACTGGAAGGACATTGCGGAACGACTTCAGCGGCGCGCAAATGCGCTCGCCGATGATGGTGTGCTCTTCCATGATTTTTCGTTCGGTGGCGTCCAGCGGGCCGGGCTTCAGCAGGATGAACTCGGGAACGGCAACCTTGCCAATGTCATGCACAATGCCGCTGCGCCGCAAGTCATTGCGATCCTCCCGCGACATTCCGATCTTGCGGGCCAGCGAAACGGCGGAGCGCGAAAGCCGGTCGCAGTGCCCTTCGGTGTACGGATCCTTGGCTTCGATGCTGCGCGCCAGCGTGCACAGCACGGTCTCCGCGTTCTCCAATTCATCCGTGGAGCGCTTCAGCCGCACGAGAGAACGCACCCGCGCCAGCAACTCTTCCTTCTTCACCGGCTTGTGCAGAAAATCGTCCGCTCCTGCTTCGATGCCGCGAATGCGGTCTTCCGCGCAGGCCAGTCCGGTGATCAGAACCACGGGAAGAAACCGCGTCTCCGGCCGGCCCTTGATGGCGCGGCACACCGAGAAGCCGCTGGGTCCCGGCATCATGACGTCGAGCAGCACCATATCCAGCGGCTGGGAGCAAGTCTGCTTGTACGCCTGATCGCCGTTCTCGACGGCAATGACCTGATAGCAGTTCAGGCGCAATAATTCGATCAGCGGTTCGCGAACGGTCTGATCGTCATCGGCAACCAGAATGGTTCCCTTGACGGATGTAATGGATGACACGTTTTCCCCCATGGATGGCGGCGCCGGAGAAACCAATCCGGTTCGATTTCGCACGCGACCCAAACTGTTCGGCTAAAAAGAGAAGGGAATTTCATCTTCGGCGCGCGCGCCGGTGGTGTCAAGGCTGGAGAAAGCCAAATTTGGGGAAGCGGTTCAGGAAGAAACAGTAGTCTGCGCCAAGCTGAAACATCCAGCCTGCGACGACTCGGGTTTGCGGGCGCTACACAAACGTGATTTATTTGAACACGCGATCGAAAATCGCATCCACATAGCGCAAATGGCGGTTCAGATCGAATGTATTTTCCAGCGCATTGCGGTCCAAAAAAATCTTGATGCGCGGGTCGCCGACCACCCGCTGGCGGAAATTTGTTTCCGTTTCCCACGCCGCCATGGCATGTTCCTGCACCCATTTGTAAGCGTCCTCACGAGGCGCGCCGGCTTCGATCAGGTCCAGCATCAGCTGGCCGGAAAAGACCAGCCCACCGGTGGCGTCCAGGTTGCGGCGCATGCGTTCGGGAAAAACACGCATGCCGGAAACGATGTCGGTCATGCGCGCCAGCAAATAATCGGCCAGGATGGTCGAGTCCGGCAGAATCACGCGCTCCACCGAACTGTGCGAAATGTCGCGTTCGTGCCACAGGGCGATGTTTTCATAGGCCGCGGTGGCGTTGGCGCGCACCACGCGCGCCAGGCCGCAAACCTGTTCGCTGGAAACTGGATTGCGTTTGTGGGGCATGGCCGAGCTGCCGCGCTGCTCGCCGCCAAAGGGCTCTTCGGCCTCGCGCACTTCGGTGCGCTGCAGGTGGCGGATTTCCAGGGCGATTTTTTCCAGCGTGGCGGTGAGAATCGCCAGCGTGGAGATGTACTGCGCGTGGCGGTCGCGTTGTATGACCTGCGAGGCCACCGGCGCGACGTCCAGCCCGAGGCGTTTGCAAATCGCCGCCTCTACTTCCGTCCCGAGGTGCGACGCATTGCCCACCGCACCGGAAATTTTCCCCACCGCCATTTGCCGCGCGGCCTGCCCGAAGCGCTCCAGGTTGCGGCGATTTTCGGCGAACCAGTTGGCCACTTTCAGTCCAAAGGTAATCGGCTCGGCATGAATGCCGTGGGTGCGCCCAATCTGCGGCGTGTGCTTGAATTCATGCGCGCGGCGCTCCAGCACTTCGCCGAAGCGCACCAGGCCGTGCTCGATCAGTCGCGAAGCCTCGCGAACCTGCAGCGCCTGCGCGGTATCCACAACATCATTGGACGTGAGCCCGTAATGCAGCCAGCGCGCGGCGTCAGGATCGCCGATCGTTTCGCCCGCCGCCATGGTGAAGGCGATCACATCGTGCTTGACCTTGGCCTCCAGCTCGGCGATGCGCTTCACCACTCCTGCGTCGACGCGCGCTTTCTCTCGAATCTTCGCGGCCGCCGTGGCCGGCACCACCCCGGTAGCTGCCAGCGTTTCCGTTGCCGCCAGCTCCACTTCCAGCCAGCGGCGAAACTTGCCCTCCTCGGTCCAGACTTTTCCCATCTCTTCGCGCGTGTATCGTGAAATCAATCGAAACTCCCTCGGAGCACACGCCGGCAAACGCGGGCGCGGCGGATGAATTCAAGAAAATTGAATGGAAAATCCCACTTCCAGATGATAACCGAATTCTGTTCCGCGTGTCGCGGCGGGCCGAGCGGCACGCGCTTGCGCCTGTGGATTTTTGGCAGCGCAACGGTAAATCCCGTCCAGCGCTGCTCTCAACTGCCGGGGCAAATGGTCTCGGCGCGAGGCGCGCTTGCCACTTGGGTTAAACTCTAGCGAATGCCGAATCGCGGAAGTGTTGCTCCTCTGCTGCTTCTTATTTTGGTGATCACCGCCGTCGGGTGGTTCGCGCGCAGGCAATCTTCCCCATCGCCCGGCAAACCTCCGCAAGCGGCCGAAGCAATTCAACCGCGTGTCGGCCCGCGGGACATTTATCCCGATCCCGAGCGCACTCCCGGCGCCACCAATCCCGACATCACTCAGCAAAATATTCGCGAGACCATCTGCAACCCGCGCTGGAGCACCCGTTCCGTCCGCCCCGAAGAAAGCTACACCCATCGCCTGAAAATCCAGCAGATCCGCGAGTACGGCTACGCCGACACCCGCCTGCGCGACTACGAGGAAGACCATTTCATTCCCCTCGATCTCGGCGGCAATCCGACCGACCCCAGAAATCTTTGGCCTGAGCCCTATGCCGCCTCAATCCCGGACGGCGGAGTGGCCGCGAAGGACCAAGTGGAGAATTATCTGCACGCGGAAGTCTGCTCCGGCGGCCTCACCCTCGAGCAGGCCCAGCGCGAAATCGCCGAAGACTGGTATCGCGTCTACCGGACATCTGTGCCGCACTGACAGCGCCTGCGTTTTCCAATCATGGGATCTCGCAAATGTGAAGCAGGAGTAAAATACACACATGACTGGAGTTCGTTATGTACGGACGACGGCGTCGTGAAAAGCGCATTCCACTGGACAAGGTAAAAACGAAGCTCATAAAACGCGGCAAGCTTTCGAGTGAGTAGTCCGGTTTACAATTCAAGCGTATTCAGCGGAGTGTCCTGCGAGGCCACGATCAGTTCTCCGGCAAACGCGGCGGCGCCGGTGCGGCGGCCGAGCGCTTCGGCGGCGGAAATTCGCGCCACGTCGGGATTGTTGTTGTTTTCGGAAAGGTGCGCGAGGATCAAGTAGCGCGCGTGCGCGTCAAACGCTTCCGCGTCGGCTAGGAATTCGCTGACCGTATGATTCGAAAGGTGCCCGGTGCGGCTCATCACCCGCTGCTTGATGTGCCACGGGTACGGCCCGACCTTCAGCATTTCCAGGTCGTGATTGGATTCCAGCATCAGGCAGTCGGAATCGCGCAGATGCACTTTCACCAGTTCGGGCAGGTAGCCGAGATCGGTGACGATGGCCACTTTCAACCCCGCCGCGCGAAACGTGAAGCCCAGCGGATCGACGGCATCATGGGGGATGGCGATCGGAGAAACTTCGATGTCACCCACCACAAAGCGCTGCCCGGCGCGAATGTGTTCCACGCGTTCCAGGCGCTTGTGCGAAGTTTCCGGCAGGATGCGCAGCACTTCGGTGTGCGTGGCTTCGTTCAAGTAGACCGTGGCGCGCCACTGGCCCAGTACCTGCGCCAGCGAGCCGATATGATCGCTATGTTCGTGGGAGATTACGATGCCGTCGAGCCGGTCGACGTCGCGGCCCACCGCGGCCAGGCGCCGCAGCGTTTCTTTCTTGCCGAGTCCCGCATCCACCAGAAGCCGGGTCGTGTCCGTCTCGAGCAGCGTGCAGTTGCCCGAACTGCCCGAACCCAGAATCGTTACGCGCAGACTGATAATTTCCCCCGGCGGACAAGCGCGTCATTCGAACGAAGCAGCAAAGCGAGCGCAGGCCCAACGAATGATGACAAACGGGAGCCCGCGAGTCAATCCACCAAATGTGGCCACCAATGTGGCGCATGCTTCAGCTTGCGGAGTTCCATTGGAAGTAGCAGGCGTTCATTGAAGTCAACTCTTCAAATCCATGCCAGGGGCCCCGGGTCTTCACGCCAGCAATTCGCGCGTAGCCCGAAACCCATTCAAGCTGCCCAGCACCGTGAGCGTAATGCAGTCCGGCTCGAAAAAATCGCGCGCGATAGCATGCACTTCCTCGCGTGTTACTTTTTCAATGGACGCCAGCATTTCGTCGAGCGAGATGAACCGGTGCAGGTACATAGCCTGGCGCGCCAGGTTGGACATGCGCGCGCTGGTCGACTCCAGGGAAAGCATCATCGAGCCTTTCAGATGATCCTTGGCACGGCGCAATTCTTCCGCGCTCACGCCGTCGCGGCGGACGCTGCGGAATTCGTCGCACACCGAACGGATCAGCTTGGCCGCGGATTCGCGCGAAGTTCCGGCGTACACGGAAAGCACTCCCGAATCGGTGTACGGCGAGAGATCGCTCTCAATCGCGTAGGCCAGCCCTTGCCGCTCGCGAATATTCTGAAACAGCCGCGAGGACATTCCGCCGCCGAGAATCACGTTCAGGAGTGAAGCGGCGTAGCGGCGTTCGTGGGCCAGCGGGTAGGACGGCACGCCGAGCACGATGTGGACCTGCTCGAGCTCTTTCTTGTCGCGCTGCTCGACGCAGGCGTGCGTGGTGGGCGGTGCAGGCTTAGCGGCGGTCGCTGAGCGCTTCGCGCCGTCAAATTCGCGCGCCACCAGATCCACCAGACGCCCGTGCTCCAGATTCCCCGCCGCGGTAACCACCACGCGATTCGGGGCGTACCATTCCGAGTAACATTCAAAAACCGCCTCGCGTGAAAAGTGCCCCACCGTTTCCGGAGTCCCCAGGATCGGCATCCCCAGCGGATGCCCGCGCCAGAAATTCTGTGTGAACAATTCGTGAATCAGATATTCGGGGTTGTCCTCTTCCATCTTGATTTCCTCGAGGACCACTTGTTTTTCCTTGGCGATGTCCTGGGCGTCAAAGCGCGGGTGGCGCACCAGATCGGAAAGCACATCCACGGCGACGGGCAGGTGCTCGTCGAGAACTTTGGCGTTGAAGCAGGTCATTTCCTTGGCGGTGAACGCGTCGAGCATGCCGCCGACCGAGTCCACGGACTGCGCAATTTCCTCGGCGCTGCGTTTTTCCGTGCCCTTGAACACCATGTGCTCGATAAAATGCGCGATCCCGTTGCGCGCGGACGATTCGGCGCGCGATCCGGTAGCCAGCCAGATGCCCACGGAGACGGACCGCACATGGGGCATCTTCTCGGTCACGATCACCACGCCGTTCGGGAGTTCCGCTCGTTGAATGTCGCGTTCCGGTTGGCTCATGAATCTATTGTGGCACAGTGGCGCATGCTTTAGCTTGCGGGGTTTCGGAGTGGTGAGCGCGAAGCCCCGGCGAACGCATGTAACACTTTGCAACTGCGACGGTGCTGGCGAGCCTCATCGCGGACTGCGCGTGGGACGCTTGCGGGTTGCCGGATCCCAATCATCGGGCGGAAAGGCTAGCCCCCAGAAACGCGGTGAGGCTTGCGAGAACTTCAACCCGACCGGGGTTTTGCCGTTTACGGCGTTGCCAATGCTGACTACGGTGCAAGGAATTTCTTCGTTGGTTTTCGTGTTCGTCAGCCAGAGCGCTTGATCCTTTACCACTGGAGTGGTCATTTCCACTAGGCAGCCATTGGCATTGATCGCTACGGTTTGGGTGATGTCCTGAAACGGGGCGCCGGAGGCTTCGCTCCCGTAGATAAACACGGGAATAGCAAAATGCAGACGTGTCGTTCTGGTTTTTGTTGTTTTGGTTTCCACCATGGCCTGACCATTTCTGGCACCTTTGTGCGCGAAGTTTCCGACCCGAACATGTTACTAAGATCGTCAAGCCTGTGCGAAGCAGAAGTTCCGAGGGTGTTCAGAAATCGTTATCGCGTTTCAAACTTGCACAACGGCAAATCGGAGCAAAAGTGCCAGGCGCGCGCTTCCTGGCGCGTGCCACGGCGGATCGGTGAAGGCCGAAAGCGCGTGTTACCATAAGAAAAAGCGTTCAGGAGATCGCGCGTGCCGGTTGAATTGCTCGGAAAATCAGCGGAGGAACTACGCGAGTACGTTGCGTCGCTCGGCGAGCGGGCATTTCGCGCCGCGCAGCTTTATCACGCGCTGTATGCCGAGCGCCGGTTTGATTTTTCGGCGATGAGCAATATTCCCGCCGCGCTGCGCGAGCGCCTGGCGCGGGAGGCGCGAATCACGCCGCCGCGCATTGCGCGCCGCTTTCCGTCCGTGGACGGCTCGATTCGCTATCTCTTCTCGATCGGCGTGCCCGCGGACGATGCCGGCGGGCGCAAAGAGCCCAAGCCCGCGCAGATCGAATCGGTGTTCATGCCGCGCGACGGGCGCCAGACGATCTGCATTTCAACGCAGGCCGGATGCGCGGTGGATTGCCACTTTTGCCTCACCGCGCAATTGGGCCTGATCCGCAATCTCACGCCGGGTGAAATCGTGGGGCAGGCGTTGGTGGCGCTGGAGGAAAATCGCGAAACACTCGCCCCGCAGACGAACGTGGTTTTGATGGGCCAGGGAGAGCCGCTGCTGAATTATGACGCGACCATGGCCGCGGTGCGCATCCTGCTCGATCCCAAGGGAGTCGCGCTGGCTCCGCGGCACGTCACGCTCTCAACCAGCGGAATCGTTCCGGGCATCGAGCGCCTGGCGCAGGAAAAAATCCGTCCCAGCCTGGCGATTTCACTGAACGCGTCGAGCGACGAGCAGCGCGACGCGCTCATGCCCATCAACCGCAAGTATCCGCTCGGCGTGCTCCTCGAAGCCTGCCGTAAATTTCCGCTGCGCCCGCGCGAATATTTCACGTTTGAATATGTGCTGCTCGGCGGCGTGAACGATACGCCCGAAGACGCGCGCCGCGTGGTGCGCCTCGTCGCGCGCATCCGCGCCAAGGTCAATTTGATTCCGTGGAATCCCGGCAATCTTCCCTATCGCGCGCCCACCGCGGAGAGCATTGAGGAATTTCAACGTATTCTGGTCGACAAAGGCGTGCCCACGTTCGTGCGCTACTCGCGCGGGCAGGACGTCTTCGCCGCCTGCGGCCAGCTGGCGCTGATGGAAACGCCCAGCCCGTTCGTCACTTTGTAGAACAGGCTTCACAGCCTGCGGAAAAATGTCTTGATTGTCATTCTGAGCGAAGCGAAGAAACTCTCTTCGATTGAAGTACAGCGAAGACCCAAGGAAGGATTCTTCGCTTCGCTCAGAATGACACTGCTTTGAGTGTTTTTTCGGACTGTTCAGCCTGGGGGCTTCATCCGTGCCTGCCGCAATGGAAACCAACAGGCTGAAGCCTGTTCCACTGGAGCCCGTCCTACTTAATTCCAATCACCGCCATCATCCGCCCGGTCTTCGCCCCTTCGCGACGGTAGCTGAACAGCAAATCCGTGCGGCACGCGGTGCACAAATCGCTCACTTCGATCTGCTTTTCCGGCACTCCGGCGTCCAGCAATTGCCAGCGGTTGGATGCCCGCAAATCGAGTTGCACGCGCGGCGGCGGAGGCACATGTCCCGGCGGCATCATCGTGAGCCATGGCAGCCACAACGGTTCTTCGCCGTGTGCCAGTTGTTCGAAAGGCCCATCAAACCATTCCGCTGCATTCGGAAATTGCGCCGCGAATGCCTGCGCCACTTCGGGGCCGACTTCATAGCAGCCGCCGCCAATCGCCGGACCGAGCGCCGCGACGACGTCCCGCGATCGCGTCCCGAATTCCATGCGCATGCGGCCCAGAGTTTTCGGAACGATGCGCGCCAGCGTGCCGCGCCACCCCGCATGGATTGCCGCCACCGCGCGCCGCCTTGTGTCGGCCAACAGGATGGGCACGCAATCCGCGGTCTGCACGCCTAGCAGCAGGCCGGGAGTGTGCGTGATTAGCGCGTCCGCTTTAGGGGGCTCGCCAGTCTCGGCGGCCTCCGCGGCAATGAAAATCACGTCGGAATGAAACTGCCGCATCGCGACCAAAGGCATTATCTTGGCGCCCAGCGCAATGAGGAATTTTTCGCGATTGGACTCCACGCGCTCGCGCTGGTCCCATTCCGTGAAGCCTAGATTCAGAGCCGGCTTTTCCCCAAGCTTCGATGCGCCGCCGGGCCGCGTGCTGAACCCATGGACCAGCCACCCGAGCTTTCCGAGCGCGCGCGACTGCATTATCTGCAAGCCGCGAGCGCGCCGAACCGTCCAGGCGCTGCGTTCGTTGCGCCGCGATGCCGGGGTCTCTCCGCGCTTCGCGGAGTTGCGTCCCGAAGTCCGAGTTTTGATCGCTCGTGCCATCCCTGTCCAAACCGCCGCCACTCACTTTATCGTACCGCCAACGTTTCTGTCTGCCGCTTCGCGCGCGTGAGTGAACTGGATTCCCGATGTTGGGACATCCGGTCAAAACGAAGGACCGAGCCGCCTGGGGCGGCGCGGTCTTCCGCCCCACGTTGCGCGAGATGGAAAGCGGAGCGATGCGGCCAGCCGGTCGTCCCGGCCAAAGGCGCTATAATTTAGTGAATCCGCAGCAGGCTGCCGAAGTGATGCCGGAGTGCACGACAAAGGAGTGCGAATGATTGTCGGACTGGGCGTGGACATCACCCAAGTGGATCGCATGGAAGCGGCCATCGCGCGCCGCGGCCGCGCCATGCTTCAGCGCTTGTTCACTCCATCTGAAGTCGCCTACTGCGAGCGGCACCGCAACCGCGCGGAGCGCTTCGCCGGACGCTTCGCCGCGAAAGAGGCGGCGATGAAGGCCCTCGGAACCGGCTGGGCCCGTGGCGTGCGCTGGGTGGACATTGAAGTGGTCCGCGAGCCCAGCGGCAAACCCACGCTGAAATTGCACGGCGCGACGCGAGCCATCGCGGACAGCCTGGGAGTAAAAAATATCGCGGTCACCATCACGCATGACGGCAACACCGCGCTAGCCCAGGTGATCTTCGAGTCGTAGATCGCGCCTCCCGATTTCCGGCTGGCACAGCCAAAGGAGGACATATTGTCATTCTGAGCGAAGCGAAGAATCTCTCTTCGATTTAAGCATGAGCAAAGAACCCAGGAGGGATTCTTCGCTTCGCTCAGAATGACAAATGTTTTTCCGCAGCCTGCAAAGCCGTGCCTTCCTGGGTCTCTCTGCATCGCCGCTGAATTCGCCACCTGCAAATCAGTTCTTGGACATGGCTTCTAGTGAAACATCGCGCCGCTGGGTTATATTCTCTCCCGGCGGAATTCTTTGGATTGCTCCATAGTCTAGGCATCCATCCATAAGGATTCATTGAAACCGACCTGCCACGATTATCCAGCCGGGCGCAGGTCCGCAGCTCGCGGCAGTCCAAAAAAGATTCGAGAGGAAATACGATATGACCGCAACATCGGCTAGCACGGGCGAAGGCGCGGCCGGCGCAAAAGCCATGCCGGTTTCCGACGCCGCCTGGAAATGCCTTCAGGGCGCCTACGATTTGCAGGTGCACGTTGCACCGGACGTGATCGAGCGGCGCGTCGATGACCTGGACCTGGCCAAAGAATTTCTCGGGCGCGGCCTGAAGGGTTTCGTCCTCAAGTCGCATTATTTTCCGACTGCCGAACGTGCCAAAGTGGTGACCAAGGCCGTGCCGGGGATCGCCGCTTACGGCGCCATCACCCTCAATCATTCCGTTGGCGGATTGAATCCAGTAGCGCTCGAGCTAGCCGGGCGCTCCGGCTGCAAGGTCGTCTGGTTTCCGACTGTCGACGCCCAAAACGAAACCGCCGGGCGCGTCGATGGCCCCAGCACTAAGCTGCCGTTCTGGGCGAAAATTCAGCGCGAACTCGCCGCGCAAGGAATCGCGCCACCGCCGCTCACGGTGGTCGACGATGAAGGCAAAGTCACCGAGATTACCCGCCGCTGCATCGAGCTGATCGCGCGGCACAACATGATTCTGGCCACCGGCCACCTCGGCCGCGTGGAAATTTTTGAGCTGGTGAAAACCGCGCGTGAGATGGGGACGCAGCGAGTCCTGGTAACGCACGCGGAATTCCCCTCGCAAAACCTGACGGCTGACGAGCAGCAGCAGCTTGCCGACATGGGCGCGTTCATCGAACACTGCTTCACCACCATGTACACCGGGAAAGCCCCGTGGGAGGCGGTGCTCGAAGCGATTCGCGTGGTGGGTCCGGAGCGCTGCGTGCTCTCCACCGACCTGGGCCAGACCATCAACCCGCCGGTGTCCGACGGCTTCGCGATGTTCGCGCAGAAAATGCTGGACAACGGGTTCACAGTCGACCAGGTCCGTCGCATGACGGTCACCAATCCGTCCGCACTCGTGCAGTAGGATCTCAGTAGGACAGGCTTCAGCCTGTCAGGTTTAGATTTGAGTGCCACTCACATCAAAACCAGACAGGCTGAAGCCCGTCCTATTCGAGCCAAGGAGAATTTTCCATGAAGCCAAGAATCGTCCGCAACATCGAACGCCCCGACCCCGAGGTCTGCCGGAAGCTCGGCGAGTTCGGCACCGCCACGGTGCACGAAGCGCAGGGCCGCACTGGCCTGATGCTTCCCTACATGCGGCCGATCTATCCGACGGCGCGCATCGGCAACCCGGCCGTGACCGTGCTCTGCCATCCCGGCGACAATCTGATGTTCCATGCCGCCATCGAAGTGTGCAAGCCCGGCGATGTTCTGGTCGTGGCCACGCACTCTGATTCCACCGACGGATTTTTCGGCGAACTGCTGGCCACCTCCTGCCAAGCGCATGGAATCAAGGGACTGGTGATCCACGCCGGGGTGCGTGATGTCGCCGATCTGACCGCCATGCAGTTTCCCGCTTTTTCGCGCGCCATCTCCGCGCAGGGCACGGTGAAGGAAACGGCCGGTTACGTGAACATCGACATCGTGTGCGCGGGCGCCATCGTTCATCCGGGCGACGTGATCGTAGGCGACGTCGATGGCGTGGTCGTCGTTCCCCGCCAGCAGGCCGCGGAAGTTGTGAAGCTGAGCGAAGCGCGCCTCGCCAAGGAAGCGAAAAACCGCGAGCGGCTAAAGGCCGGCGAACTTGGCCTGGACATGTACGGCCTGCGCGAAAAGCTGAAGAATCTGGGCGTGGAGTGGGTGTAGTAGGACAGGCTTCAGCCTGTCTGGTTTTGTCGAGTGTCATGCGCGAATCTAAAGCAGACAGGCTGAAGCCTGTCCTACCAGACTTGAAACATGCGGATCGCCGCAATTCCCGCCGCGCCGGCGGCCAGACAAGAATCCAAATTTCCTGAGTTCACTCCGCCGATCGCCAGAACCGGAATCGCCACCGCCGCGCACACTTCCCGCAGCCGCTCAACTCCCTGCGGCGAGCCGAATGCCGCCTTGGACGGCGTCGCGAACACCGGACCAAAAAAAATGTAGTCCGCCCCGCCGCGTTCCGCCGCGCGCGCCGATTCCAGCGAATGGCAGGAAACGCCGATCAAAAGTTCCAGGCAGCCCGAGGATCGCCGCCACTCGCTCACCCCCTCCAGCGGCAAGGAATTCTCTCCAAGGTGCACGCCCGCGGCATTCGCTGCGAGCGCCACATCCAGCCGGTCATTGATCAAAACGCGCACGCCTCTCGCGCGCGATTCGGCCACTGCGAAGCGCGCCAAATCGAGCAGCACGCGAGCGTCCAGATCCTTCTCCCGGATTTGAATCCAACTGGCGCCGGCCGCGGCGGCGCGCCGGATCGCCTCGTGCAGCGAATCCGTCTGAAGCTTCGCCGCATCGCCGGGCGAAGAGCCGGACGAAGCGGGATTGGGAAAGGCCCGCCGGTCCGTCACATAACAAAGAATCGGTCTAGGTATGGGTAGCAACGGAGTTCGCTCGTCCGCGGAGCATGCTGGAGGCCAGCAGCAGGTCCAAACCACCCAGTCCGGTCACTGCTCCGCGCACGGAAGGATGCAAAATTACGGGAATCAGTACGGGAAACTTATCGAGAAAAAAATTGTGATCCCAAAAACCCATCCACGGCACCAGGATCAGCATTACTCCGAGCAAAAACACATCGAGGGCGAGCAAAACGTGCAGGAAAGATTTCATTCGAGGTGTAACTAGCGCGCCTTCCCGAGAAGGGCGATTCGCTCGGACACGTCACGATAATCGATGTTCATCGCGTAGACTTGCGAAAAACTGCCGAACGCGGCATGTGTGTCGCCCGCCAGTTCCTGGGCTACTCCCAGATCGTAGCGCAGCGCCAGTATCGATTCTTGATCCAGTCCAGGCGTCTTGAGGGCACGTTCATACCAGATTGCGGCGATGGCCGGTTGCCCCTTCTCCATGAATGCCAAGCCCAGCAGCGTACTACATTGCATGGCATATCGGAAAGCGGGCCCCTTGTCCGCCGCGCTGGCCACTTTCTGAAACTCGCTGATGGCCTCTTCCAGCAAGCCCATTTCGCGGTACGCAATTCCCAGGTTGTAGTGGGTCTCCAGGTCTTCATCATCCTGGTTGGACTCTCCCAGCTCGGAGCGGAATTCTTCGAATAGATCGCCCAGCGGGCCGCCAATGCCGACGCCGGATTCCGGTTTGGACGCGGCGCCATTTCCAGCGCTGGTGCGGGCAGGCGGCGCGCTTGCAGTCACGGGCGCCGAGACGGAATTTTGCGTCGCTGCCACCAGAACTTCGGCGGACCCGCCGAGGTTCGAGGTGATTGACTCCAGATCGCCGGCCAGGTCCGCGAAAAGCGCATCGGCCGCCATCGTTTCGTTCTCGGTGACTTCCACCGGGCGCACGGCTTGAAGTTCCAGATCGAACGACGGAGCCTCCGCGCTTGCTGCGATCTGCACTTCCGCCGGATCAACGGGAATCAACATTGGAGGCGCGGCCTCGGCAACCTCGCGCGCCGGCGCAGGAACTTCGGCGGCGGAGGCAGGAGCAGGCTCCTCCTGCATGGCGCTTTCGAGCTGTTGCGACAACGCCGCCCATTCCTCGGAGAGATCCACCTCGTGGACCACGGACTCGTGCACGGCTGCTTCGGCGGGCATTGGAATGCCCATCGGCGGCGCCGCGGGCACCGGCGCAGGCGGAGGCTCTTCGGCAACCGGTTCGTCGAGCTGCGCCTCAATCACTGGAACGCTGAATTCCGGCGGCGCGAGCGGCGCGGCGGATTTGGCTGGCGCGGCTGCCGCCGGGGCCTGTGCAGGCTTGGCCGGTTCGGCGGCCGCAGGAATTCCCGAGGCGCGCTGGAACCGGCGCCGCAGCTCGGCAAACCTTTCCGCGCCCGCGCGATCGTTGCGCTCGGTGGCGATGCTTTCCAGAACGGTAGCCAGCTCGACGGTGCGCCGGTCGTTGCCTTCGCCGACCGACATATCGAGAAGACGCTCCAGAACCGGTGTGTATCGCGGCGCGCGTGTCAGGACCGACTCCAGCAGGTCGATCGCTTTTTGTGTCAGGCCGTAGCTGGAAAACAAATCGACGTCCGTCAGCGCCTGCGTGATGTAACGCTGCGTTTCTTCGTCCAGGTCGGGTTCGGCGGTGATGGGAGGCGCAGCGGCTGCCAGCTCCTCGGTTGGCGCCGTTTTCACCGGAGGCACAATTTCGCCGGAAATCGGTTCCAGTCCAGCTTGGTTGCGCAGGCGCAAATATTTGCGCCGCGTGGTTTCATCCTCGGGAGTGCGCTCCAGCAATTTTTCGTACGTGGCCAGGGCTTTGGCGCTATCGCCCGCGGTTTCGTACGCAAATGCGAGCTGCGCCAGAGCATCCGGCAGGCGGAAAGAATCGCTGGCGCGGCCATACAGATCCACCAGCCACTCAAGCGGCACCAGCTGGCCCGGGCGGCGCTCGATCAGGTGCGAAATGGTTTGCGCCAGCAGTTCGTGGTCGCCCGAATCGATCATGGTGTCACGGATCAGCGCGAGCATCGCTTGCGCCTGCTGCAGATCTCCGGCATCGAGCAGCGCGACGGCCACACGGTGCG
>Ga0209168_10000877_pt1 | contig 26288 bp, 22 predicted proteins | sample Coa_R1_FD_187156 | JGI IMG/M metagenome (GOLD analysis project Ga0209168, IMG submission 187156) | Surface soil microbial communities from Centralia Pennsylvania, which are recovering from an underground coalmine fire - Coalmine... | ecosystem: Environmental > Terrestrial > Soil > Unclassified ...
GCAATGTCCGTGCGACATGTATTCGCACAGGCAGACATCGCCAATCAAAACCATCTCCGGAACTTCGGCCTTGATTGCACGCGCTGCACGTTGCACGATTCCGTTTTCGTCCCAGGCGCCGCTGGCTACTTCGTCTTTCTTTTCCGGCAGGCCAAAGAGAATCAACGCCGGGATACCGAGCGAGTGGGCTTCCCGCGCTTCTTTCACGCTTTCATCTACTGACAGATTGAAAACGCCCGGCATGGAACGGACTTCCTTGCGGACGGCTTCCCCGGGACAAACGAACAGAGGATAAACAAAATTCTCAGGGGTAAGCCGGGTCTCGCGCACCATAGCACGCAAAGCGCCGGTACGACGTAACCGGCGAAGGCGTGTAGCGGGGAAAGGCATGCTCAAATTCTAGCAGGAGCTGGGAGCGATATTAGGTCAGGCTGTTACGACTTGGGCCTTGGCCGGAGCCGGACGCGAACGCCACAGCTCTTGCACTTGGAGAACGATATCCGCCGACAGCAAAGAGAACGCCAGACACGACCAAACAATGGTTTCTGTTGCGGCAATCCCTAGATTTTCCCAGCCGGTGACGCCCTGCACTACCCGCACTTCAAGAAAAACCAGGGCAACAGCAAAGCTGCGAGTCATCCATTGACGGTGCTGTTGGACTTTTCCGTTGAGGATGAACGCAAACGCGATTCCGGTCGTCAACATCAATAAGGCGGCGTCAACCACTCCGGCAACGCTGAAAGAACGAGGAGCTCCCATCCGCTCCTGGAAGTACTGGATATAGGCGCCCAGTGGAGCAAGGATCATCGCGCTCGCAACGTAGATTCGCCCAGCCACACGATGGAATTTTGTGAATCGCTGGCGCAGCCGATCTGAGAACTGCAGCGGTCCAAGCAGAAGTGCGCAGGCGCCGGCGATTCCGTGGGGCAACAACCACCACCGGAACGGATGATAGTGCTGCCAGACCCTGTCCTGAGGATGAATAAGGAAGCTTTCGTTGTGGCGGAGAACGTAGGCCATCATCAGGCCAATGAATGCGAAGAGAACATACTTTGGGCGCAGGGCAGCGTTTCTTTGCCTTTGCGCAGGCATTGTCGCGGTCGCCATGGATGGCTCCTAAGTGAGTGAGATTTTCGGGCTGGAACTCTCGGACAACAACTCGGGGGAGTGCCGATCAACAGCGCCGATTACAGTAACATGGAACCGTGCCGGATGATATGACAAATTCGAGCGCGCTGGTGCTGGAGTTCGAGTCCTTGCGCGACCTCGTGCGCGGATATGCCCTCTCTGATCTGGGACGGGCGCGGGTTTCCGCTCTGTGCCCGTCCGTGGATTTGGCGTGGATTGAGAAGCAGCATCAGCTCACGAGTGAAATTCGCGAGTTCCGGCGGGTGGGTGGAAGCTTCGACTTTACGGGACTCATTGACGTCTCCAAGCTGCTGGATAAATCCCACATTGCAGGCGCGGTACTCGATTCTCTGGAGATTCGAGATGTTCTTGCCATTATCGAGCGGGCCTCGGAGTGGCGAGCTATTGCAAATGCTCCTCCTCAGGGGATGAAGACCGACTGGGCGGCAGTTCGCGAGCTTGCCTCAGGCATCGCCGATTTCGACGATCTGCTCCGTGGATTGCGGAACAAAATTCTTCCCGATGGCACGCTCGATGACAAGGCGTCGCCCCAGTTGGCGGGCATTCGGCGTGAAATTGAAAAACAAAGACGCGCGATCCAGCAATCGTTGCAGAGTTTTTTGCGACGGCTGAGTGAGGGCGGGGCTGCTCACGATGAGGTCGTAACACTCCGCGGCGAGCGCTTTGTAATTCCGGTCAAAGCCGAGCACAAGCGGCGGGTGCAAGGCGTCGTGCACGGGGCGAGTTCCAGTGGGCAAACGGTCTTCGTCGAGCCGCTGGAAACCATCGAGCAAAACAATGAGCTGGTGCGGCTTCTCGAAGACGAAGTGGCAGAGGTGCATCGCATTCTGCTGAAGATGACGGGAGACATCGGCGAGCGCGCTTCAGAAATTAACTCCGCCCTCGATATCCTGGCAGAACTTGAATTGCAGTTCGCAAAAGCAAAATTCGCAGAAGAATACGATTGTGTTGCGCCGATCTTCAATGCCGAGGCTGCCCCATCCTCGTCTCTCCCGGTTTTGGAGAGACAGGGTGGAGATGTTGACGTCGCGCTCAGCTCCCGAACTCTGATTCTGACGCACGCACGCCATCCTTTACTCGAACGAAATCTGAAGTCAAAAACCCCACCCTCTCGCAAACAACGCGAGAAGGATGGGGCACCCTCGTTAAACTTGTCGGACAAGAGCGTCCGAGCCGCACAGTCTGTAGTGCCGATATCGATCGAACTCGAAGGCGATCGGCGCGAACTGATCATTACAGGTCCGAATACGGGAGGGAAAACTGTCGGCCTGAAGACCGCCGGCCTGCTGGCGTTGATGGCGCAATCGGGAATCCCGGTTCCAGCAACTCGGATGGAAATGCCAGTGTTTGATTCGGTTCTCGCGGATATTGGTGACTATCAATCAATCGAACAAAATCTCTCGACATTTTCGGCACACGTTACCAACATCGACCGGCTTTCGCAGACTGCAACCGAGCGGTCGTTAGTGTTGCTCGACGAGTTGGGCTCGGCTACCGATCCCGAAGAAGGCGCGGCGCTTGCGGTCGCAATTGCGGAGCATTTTCTAAGAATCGGCTGCTTCACCATCATTTCCACCCATCACACCTCGCTTAAAGTATTCGCCGCGAACTCAGCGGGAGTCGTAAATGCCGCAGTGGGGTTCGATGAAGCAACACTGCAGCCCACATATGAACTCCGCCTCGGAGTGCCCGGAGCTTCGGCGGGAATAAACATCGCGCAGCGCTTGGGATTGAATCCGCAGATCATTCAATCCGCGCGGGCGCGACTGGGGTCACAGGCGCGAGATGTCGGCCAATTTCTGGATCGTCTGCACTCGGAACTGCGCGAGGCAGAAAATGAACGCCGCCGCTTGCGATCTAAAGAAGACGAACTGAAACGCGAACAGGCGCGGCTGGCATCTGAAGGCAAACGCGAGCAGCAGGAGAAAACACGGGAGCTGGAGAGGAAGCTGGACTTTCTGTTGCGCGACTTTGAATATCACGCGCGCGAAGCGGTCAGCGCTATTCAGGACAAAGCAGCGGCGCAGAAAGTTTCGAAAGATGCCGAGCGACGGATCGCTAAATTGCGCCGCGACTTTCGCGAGCAATTCGATTCTTCAGTTGTGGCGCATGTGAGTGGCGCAGACCGCGACGATCCTAACGCCCAACCCGGTCTGGTGCAGAATGTTTCCGAGGGGGACTTCGTAAAGCTGAAGTCTATGGGACGGAATGCGAGGGTGATGCGTCAACTCGACAACAAGCATTTCGAAGTCGAGGTCGGCTCAATGAAGATGCGGATCGCGCGCGAGGACATCGCGTCGGTGGTCAGCCGGGCGGCGGAAAATCCGGTAGCGGCGGCACGGTCGAAAGGCGTTTCCGTGGCGCTTGAAAGCGAACGCGAGAGCGTACCGTCGGAGATCAACGTTATTGGCCACACCGTCGACGACGCTACACGCGAGGTGGAAAAATTTGTGGATCGTGCATTCCTGGCGGGACTGCCGCGAGTCCGAATTGTGCACGGCAGCGGCATGGGAATTTTGCGGAAAGCGCTGCGACAATATTTGCAGAAGCACCCGCATGTCGAGTCCGTGGCAGAACCTCCGCAACAGGAAGGCGGCGGTGGCGCAACCGTGGCAGAGTTAAGAGTGTAACCGTAAATGTGGGGCGGGTGCCCCCGCCCGGCTGGCAACATAAATGAATAATCTAAACATCCATCCCGCAACCCGCACCGATGTTCCCGCGCTGCTCTCCCTTATTCGCGGCCTTGCTGCTTATGAGAAGAAGCCGCACGCGGTTGTCGCAACCGAACAGGATTTGCTACGCGACGCATTCGGCCCACATCCCAAATTCCGCGCGCTAATGGCTGACTGGAAGGGCGAACCCGCGGGATACGCTTCGTTCTTTCATTTTTATTCCACCTATCAGGGAAGGCTGGCGCTATTTCTCGAGGACTTATTCGTGCTCGATAAATTTCGAGGCAATGGGATTGGAATGGCCCTGCTATCTGCAGTTGCGAAACTCGCCGCCAATGAAGGCTGCTTTGGATTGCGCTGGGAGGTGCTCGACTGGAACCATCCGGCGATAGAGTTTTACAAAAAGTTAGGCGCGAGTTTCTTGAATGAACGCAAGGTGGTGGCATTCGACGAGAGTGCAATGCGCCGAGTGGCCGCGGAATTCAAAAGCTTTTAACCGCAGAGAACGCGGAGCAATTCTAGCGAGATTGCAGAGAAAAGCAACCCGCCCACGCACAATCCACCACTGAAACACTGAGCAAGCAATCGAACCGGTCTTCTTCAAGAGAACCTCTCATAATGATCGTGCTTTCTCAGCGACCTCTGGGGTTAAAATCTTTGAAGGCTGTGGCTGCTGACGACAAAAGCTTTTAACCGCAGAGAACGCAGAGTCTTCGCAGAGATCGCAGAGAAGATCCACCAAAGCTCATTTCACCACTGAGACACGGCGAAAACAAGGTTCAGGTAAACGGAATAAGCCTCAGCACGGATTGTGGTTGTCTCAGCGCGCTCGGTCGATTTTCTCTGCGACCTCTGTGGTTAAAATCTTTCGAATGATTCCGTGGTGAAAGCTTTATGAAGAAAGTCAAAATCATCGGAGCGGGCCTGGCTGGATCGGAAGCAGCGTGGCAGTGTGCGCGGCGCGGAGTAGCGGTCGACCTCTACGAGATGCGCCCGATGCGATCGACGCCTGCCCACCGGACCGGGGATTTCGCCGAACTCGTCTGCTCCAATTCTTTGAAGTCCGAATCGGAGAACACCGCGCCATGGCTGCTCAAAGAAGAAATGCGCCGCGCCGGTTCCCGGCTTATTGAAATAGCGAAAACCTGTGCGGTCCCCGCTGGGCATGCTCTGGCCGTCGATCGCGGACGGTTTTCAGCACGGGTTACAGAGTTGATTTCGAATGAGCCGTTGATTCACGTTTGGCGCGAAGAAGTGGTTGAAATCGATGAAGCGCAGCTCACGATTATCGCGACCGGACCGCTGACCTCGGACGCGCTCTCACAGGAGATTGGAAGATTGAGCGGCAGCTCACATCTCTTCTTTTACGACTCCATTAGCCCGATTGTTGAGGCGGACTCGATCGACATGTCAAAGGTTTACCTGGCCGCCCGCTATGACAAGGGCACGGCCGATTATATTAACTGTCCGATGTCGAAAGAAGAATACGACCGCTTTTACGACGCGCTGGTTGCCGCCGAATCGGTCGAAGCTAAAGATTGGGAGAAGCTGAATTACTTCGAGAGTTGCTTACCCATTGAGGAGATTGCGCGGCGCGGACGAGACACTCTGCGTTTCGGGCCAATGAAGCCAGTCGGTCTGAGAGATCCGCGGACCGGCAAAACTCCGTACGCGGTCGTGCAACTTCGTCAGGAGAACCTGCGTGCGGACTCCTACAATCTCGTCGGATTCCAGAACCATTTGAAATTCGGCGAGCAAGCGCAGGTAATGCGATTGATACCAGGCTTGGAGAATGCGCGATTCCTGCGCTTCGGGCAAATTCACCGCAACACGTACATCAACTCGCCTACGCTGCTTACTTCGACGCTGCAAATGAAAAAATATCCTGCGATTTTTTTCGCAGGACAGATCAGCGGAGTTGAAGGCTATGTGGAGTCAATCGCGACCGGCATGCTGGCTGGAATTTTCGCTTCCCAAGTAGTAGCGGGAGAAATAGCAACCGCGCCGCACCGCGCCACAGCCTTGGGATCGCTGCTGAATTACATCACGCATGCTGATCCGAAGAAGTTTCAGCCGGCCAACATAACTTACGATCTCCTGCCGCCGCTGGATCGAAAGATTCGCGACCGGCAACAGCGGCATAAAATGCAATGCGAACTGGCGCTGGCAGAACTGAATGACTGGCTCAGGAGCACGGAAGCCAAAACTCAGGATGAAGAAGTGGGTTCGCGCGTTGTAGCCGACTGATCCAGAGCTTCCGGCCAGCCGTCCTGAACAAATCTTGCGTTTGGCTCGTATCACTTCTGTGAGGCGGCTTTCCAGGCTTACGTTCCGCCGGGGTGTGCGTCCAAATCTACGGTTGTGATCATTATTCATGGTCTTACGCGATCTCATCGCCGACGTCTTTCGCACCCTGTGGTCGCACAAGCTGCGCACATTCCTGACCATGTTTGGGATCGCATGGGGCATTGTGTCGATTGTCCTGATGGTCGCGGCAGGCGAAGGACTGCGCAAAGGCCAGGCAGAACAGACTAGGACCCTGGGCAAAGACATCATGATTGTTTTTCATGGACGCACGAGCCTGCAGGCGGGCGGCACTCGAGCCGGTCAAGTGGTGCGCTGGGAAGACGCGGATGTACAGGCGGTGCAATCCCAGGCGCCCGATTGCCAGTATGCGATCCCTGAGCTCGAGCAGGAGGACGTTCGCACTCATAGCAATTACAACAATGCTGCATTCCTGGTGACCGGGTCATATCCGGAGTTCGGCGATATTCGCAGCCTCAATGTGGGCTCGGGACGCTTTTACAACTGGGACGACGAAAATGCAGCGCGGCGTGTGGCTTTCCTGGGTACCGACGCGGCCAAGCAGCTTTTCCCCGAAGGTCGCAATCCACTTGGCGAAAATCTGTATTTGAACGACATTCCATTCCTCGTGATCGGGGTGATGGAGAAGAAAAAACAAGATTCAAGTTACGACGGCTGGGACGTCAACAAAATCTTTGTGCCGTTCTCGGCGATGAAGCGGGATTTCCCCGATAAGCCTCCGGCGACCGCGCGTACCTTTGACATGCTGCTGGTCACGCCGAGATCGGTTGAACACCATGAAGTCTGCAAGCGGGAAGTACGTGTAGCCCTGGCGCGTATGCATCACTACGATCCGCTGGACAAAGAGGCTTGCCCGATATGGGATACCGTCCAGGAAGCCAAGGCTTTTACGCAGATGACCAATGGGATGAAGTATTTTCTGGGCGCGGTTGGATTTGTGACGCTGTTTCTGGGCGGCATCGGTGTGATGAACGTCATGATGGTTGCGGTGCGGGAGCGCACGCGTGAGATTGGCGTGCGCAAAGCTCTGGGCGCGCCGGCGCATGCAATCCTGAAGCAGTTTTTTATTGAAGCCATGATCATTGCGCTGTTAAGCGGCGGCATTGGTATGGGCGTCGCATACGGTTTGTGCTGGCTGGTCGATTTAATGCCGATGCCGGATTTCTTTGCGGGATTAGTTCCGACGTGGAGTTCAGGGGCGCTCGCCTGCGTGATGTTGGGCGCGATCGCCGTGCTTTCGGCGCTGTATCCCGCGCGTCGGGCGGCTTCTATTGATCCCATAGAAGCGTTGAGGTTTGAAGCGGGCGGGTAGGTCAACATCCCCACCCTCTCGAACAAAACGCGAGAAGGATGGGGCACCCTGTTGTGACTGAATACTGAGTTCTGAATGCTGATTGAAATTATTCGCGAAGCCTGGGTGGCGCTTAAGCGCAATCTCACCCGTACTTTTCTAACGATGCTCGGCATCGTATGGGGAATCGCCACGGTCACGCTGCTGATCGCCTACGGCAACAGCTTCCGTAGTATTTTGGTGGGCGGCTTCGATGCATTCGGCAAGAGCGTGGTCATTTGCTGGCCGCAGCAGACCAGCGAACAGCCAGGTGGTCAGCGGGCCGGCAAAAAAGTTGTACTCGAGAAACAAGACGTCGAAATGATTAAGGCCACGGCACCGCTGGTGAAATACGCCTGTCTCGAAACCGTGCGCCGGCCAAGCATTGCCTATGGCGACCGCATGGTTGGGACCGACCCGGTTCGCGGGGTCTGCCCGGAATATGGGGAAATGCGAAATGAAGTTCCATCCGAAGGCCGTTGGCTGAATGCCGAAGATGAGCTTGAACGCCGCCGGGTAATTTTTCTTGGTGGAAAACTGAAAGAAGATTTATTCAGCGGGCGCCCCGCGGTCGGCGAGACGGTACTGGTCCAAGGCGTGCAATTCAAGGTGATCGGCGTGATGGCCCGCAAGATCCAGCTCAGTAATTATTTCTCCAGCGACGACGATTCTTCGTGGATCCCTTATTCCACCGCCGGTGATCTGTGGAACACGCGTTACGCAGCCGTTCTGGTGTTCGAACCCATCGCCCCACAGTTCGAGAAAAGAGCGATGGCACAAGTATTGGCCGCAGTCGCCACGCGCCAGCAGTTCTCGCCTACCGATCCGAAAGCGTTTCAAATGTTCGGACGCGACGAGTTTCGTCCGGTGATCGACGGAATCACCATAGGCCTTGAAGTGCTGCTTACGTTTATTGGCGCGCTCACGCTCGGAATCGGTGGCGTGGGCGTGATGAATATCATGCTGGTATCAGTCGAGGAGCGCATTCGAGAGATCGGCTTGCGGCGCGCCTTGGGTGCGAAGAAGATTCACATTAAGCTTCAGTTCCTATCGGAGACCTTGCTGATAATGCTTCTCGGCGGCGCCGTTGGCGTAGTGGTTTCGTACGTAGTGGCCGCTGCGGTCGGCACCCTTCCGCTGATGGGACCGCTATTTGAGGATGATTCCGGAAGGGGCGATATTCATCTCCATATCTCGCTGATGACCCTGGCTGTTTCTACGCTGGTTTTGTTACTGGTCGGCGTGATCAGCGGATTGATTCCGGCTCTCCGAGCATCCAAACTCGATCCGGTCGAAGCGCTGAGATACGAATGATGAATTGAGTCCATGTGCTCAACTCGAATTTCACAACTTCTGAGCATCAATCACGACGCCTTGAACTTCTCTGTGTTCTCGCGGCATTTCTCAGCGATCTCTGCGGTTAAAAGCTCTTCAGCCAGGCGCCCTTCTGCATTCTGACGTTTGCATTCTGACTTCTACATTCTGACTGCAATCTTTCTTGACCAGCAGGGTTCAACGATTTACTATCGCGTTCACCTTCGCGAGGTGCTTGTGCCTATTTCTGCCGTAGATTGCCTCACTCCTGCTTTCGAGCATACCAAGCAGCAACTCTTCAGGCCGCTTCGTTTCGGGCAGTGGACGAGGCTGGCATTGGTCGGATTGTTGGCGGGCGAGATGAGCTCGGGTGGAGGCTGCAACTTCAATTTTCCGGGCCACACCCCAAGCAATCACCGCAACTTTGTTGCAGCCGCACCGCCGAATTGGGAGTTGCTGGCTCCTTTATTGATGATCGCGATTATTGCAGTCCCGGTGATTTGGTGTTTGTTGATTTACCTGAACAGCAGAATGCGCTTCGTTTTATTTGATAGCGTGATCGCGAAGAAATGCGAGCTTGGCCGCATGTGGCGCGAACGTCGCGGGCCAGCCTTTCAATATTTTATTTGGCAAATTCTGTTCTTCCTGGCGACCATCGCGGGCACCGCTGTCCTGCTTGGGGTCCCAGCCCTCGCTGCATTTCTTCTAGGTTGGTTTACCGCTCCCCGCCAGCATCTGGCGCCTCTGATTCTGACCGGCATTTTTCTGTTTTTTGTGCTTATGTTGTGGCTGTTGCTATCGTTTGTCATCCAGGTATTTACCAAGGATTTCGTCGTTCCCCAGATGGCGCTCGAAAACCTTTCCGCGTTCGAAGGCTGGCGTAGATTGTGGGTCATGCTGCAATCGGAGAAGGGCTCATACGCAGGTTATGGGGGAATGAAATTCATTTTAGCTATAGGTGCGGCGGTCGGGGTTGGGATCGTTGCGCTCATTATTATCGTCCTGCTTCTGATTCCCTTCGGAGGAATTGGCGCGATCGCGGTGATCGCCGGCAAAGCTGCAGGCTTTACCTGGAACGTCTTCACCATAACGGCGGCTATCGTTGCCGGCAGTATTTTTCTGCTCATAGTGTTTTATGCGGTGTCGCTGATTTCTGTTCCCGTGATTGTTTTCTTTCCGGCGTATTCGATTTATTTTTTCGCCGGGCGTTATCCGAACCTGGCGCGCGTGATGTATCCAGCGCCGCCACCTTCTCCTGTCCTTCCGCCGCCGATTCCGCCAACACCTGAGCCCATCGGCTAACTTCGCCGGTGTGACGGCAGGAGCCCGTGTTGTAAATCTTTCAATCACCGCTGATGGTGGGAACTTCCGCGCTCCAGCGCTTGTCCAATCTTTCAGACACGCGCGTAGTTGAGAGGAGCGACTGGCATGGCATTCTCAAATACGAGCGGTGGTCCGCTTCGAGCAGAGATCAACATCACCCCGATGATCGACATCTTGTTGGTGCTGATCATTGTTTTCATGGTTGTGGTTTCAATGTCGCAGGAAAAAGGATTGGAGGCGCAGATTCCGCAGCCGTCAACCGAAAAGTCTCCCCCGCAAGCTGAACATACGATCGTCATTCAGATCGCGTGGCAGGGTGACAATAAGACGCCAACCATCAAGGTCAACGATGAAGATGTTCCATGGGACAAACTTCACGACCGGCTCTCAACAATTTTTGCTGGGCGAGTCGAACGGGTGGCATTCGTCAAAGGTGACGACGACGTTGACTTTGAGTTTGTCGCCGATGCCATCGACATCGCGCGGACCTCGGGCGTGGAGAGGGTTGGCCTGCTTTCGAAGACCGGGCCGGAATCGCCCGAATAGATCAAGTTTCGAAGGGTTCAAGGTTGCAAGCTTCCGAAAGGAAAGCTGGTTCATGCGAAACCTTGAAAGCTTAATCACCAGTTTTTGGCATGCGCCGACTCAACCTTGAATCATTGGCTGCCTTAGAATCATGCAGTGCCGGAGCTCGCATTTTTCGTCGGGAAAGGTGGCGTAGGCAAATCCACGGTTGCCGCGGCGTATGCAGTCCACACTGCGCTCAAGAATTCCCGCAGCCGGGTGCTTCTAGTCTCGACCGATCCCGCCCATTCACTGGGAGATGTTCTGCAGAGCAAGCTGGGCGGCTCACCGAAAGCTGTCAAAGTGGATGGTGGCAAGCTTTGGGCGTGGGAACTTAACGCATCCCGCTTATTTGGAGATTTTTTCCGTCACTACAAACAATCCATCCTCGAAATTGTGGAGCGCGGATCGTTGTTCTCAGCGGCGGAGATCTCTCCCCTGCTTGAAACCGCCTTGCCGGGAATGTCTGAAATTTCGGGTTTGCTGGCAATTCGCGACGCGATCAGTTCTAGAAAATACTCGCACATCGTCGTAGACACCGCGCCGTTCGGTCACACCCTGCGTTTGTTCAGTTTGCCGGATCAGTTCCTCCGGGTGCTCAAATTTCTGGAATTGGCGGCGGGACGAGATCGCGTGCTGGCCGCCCACTTCGGCGGCGGAGTCCAAGCGGCTGAACCCAAGCTGATCGAGGACTGGCGCGGCAAAATCGACCAACTTGCTCAAGCTTTTTCTGATGCTGAGTTATTCCTGGTTACAACGGCAGAAAAGTTTGCGCTGAACGAATCGGTGCGGTGCATGAGCGAGGCGCGCGAGAGCAGCCCGTCTCTCAAACTAAAATCTGTTGTGCTGAACCGCGTGGTGCGTCGTGCGGGGAAATGTTCTTTCTGCAGGAAGAGAGTCAAGGCTGCACGCTCGGCGGAATTTTTCTTGCGCGAGCAATTTCCTTCGGCGGAAGTGCATATCGGCGAGGATCCCGGATTTCCGATCATGGGACCTGAAGCTCTACGAAAATTCGGAGAGCACGTCTTCGCCAACCGTCGTTTGCAAGTGCCGTCTCAGCGGCCCAAATTAAAACGTAAGCCTGTTGGGTTATCACCTGCCCAATGGCCAGTTCTAAGTTCGCGCATTTCTTTTGTGATCGGAAAAGGCGGTGTCGGCAAGACCACCATTTCTGCCGCATTGGGCTTTCACGAACGCGACAGCTCCGGTGCGCCGGTTGAAATCTGCTCGGTCGATCCAGCGCCTTCTCTCGATGACATTTTCCAGACGACAATCGGCGATAGTCCAAAAGCAGTTTTGGGTGACAAACATTTTTGCGCGTCAGAGCTCGATTCTGCGGCGCTGTTCCGAAGTTGGATTGCGGAAATTCGCGAGGACGTTGATTCCGCCACGAGCAGCGAACAATCGGGCATTCACGTGGACCTCTCGTTCGAGAGGGAATTGCTCTCGGCGCTGCTGGATATCGTCCCGCCGGGCTTGGACGAAGTGCTGGCAATCTTCCGCATCATGGACCTGCGTTCGAGTACAACGGGGAAGGTCATTATCGATATGGCGCCAACTGGTCACGCGCTGGAATTGTTGCGAATGCCGGAACGGATTGTGACCTGGTCTCGCCTGCTGTTGAAAAGCCTGGCGTCGCACCGTAAACTGGCGCTTGCGCGCAATGCCGCCGTCAGAGTTGCAGAGCTGGAGTTGCGGGCGCGTGAGTTGTTGCAGGCGTTCAAGCGTCCTGGCGAAGTTAATGTCTTTGTGGTCATGCTGCCGGAGCCGCTGCCGGATCGCGAAACTGAACGCCTGCTGGCGGAGCTCGGGCAACTGGCGCTGACTGCAAGCGCGCTCTTCGTAAATCGCCTGATTTTTGCCAAAAACGGTGCGAATTGTTCTCGATGCCGGTCGGCCGCGGAGTGGCAAGCGTCAGTGTTAACTAACCTAAAAAGTCGGCATTCCACCAAAGAAATATTTGCAATTCGTAATTTTATGAATGAAATCGCTGGCGCGAGCGGGCTGAATGCCATCACAGATGAACTATGGCGGATCAATTGATCAGTGATGGCCGGGTGCTCTACCTGTACGGCATCACGCAATCAAAGCCGCGAGATGTTCCAAAGTTGATCGGGGTCGATCGCTTCGCCCCAATCGAGGCTGTGGAATGCGAAGGGATCTTCTGCTGGATCAGCCGCGTTTCCGCGCTAGATTTCGAGAAGAACTTAGCGGCAAACATGGAGAACCTGGACTGGTTGGCTGAAACCAGTGTTGCGCACCAGCGCGTAATCTCCGCCATTTCGCGGCTTACCGAAATTTTGCCAACGCGTTTTGCTACAGTGTTTCGCTCCGAAGCGTCCCTCTGCAAACACATAGCCAAACGCGCTCGTGGCCTCAAGCAAGATTTTGAACGGGTGAAGGGCGCCGACGAATGGGGCGTCAAGGTGTTCACCATACAACCGGCGCCGCTTGCTATGCCCACAGCCCGCAGCGGGAAAGATTACCTGAAGGCGAAAGCAGCCCGGCTTCCCAGCCGCAAACCCAAGTCGATTCAACGCGACGAGATAATCAAATTCGAGCAGGCATTAGCGGATGTAGCCATCGAAACCGCGCCCGCGGGCAACGTGAGCCGGGGCCAGAGAGGCCTATCGTTCCAGACCTCGCTGCTGGTGAAGCGCACGCAACGCAAGAAGCTGGAATCCGTCCTGGAAAATTTTGCCGCCGAATGGAAGCGAGAGCGCCGCATTGAATGCACCGGTCCATGGCCTCCTTACTCGTTCGTCTCGCGGCCGGATGATACAGTGAGATCGAAATGAGCGCAACGACGAATGCTGTCATCTTCACCGGAGACGATCCCAGTGATGCGATGACGCTGCTCGATATCCTCGACCACGTGCTGAATCAGGGCGTCGTGCTGCGGGGAAATCTCATCATTTCGCTAGCGGGTGTTGACCTGGTTTATCTGGGCCTCGACGTGATTCTCACTTCCGTAGAAACCGCGCTGCGGCACGTGAACGCGTCGGCATTATTGCCAGGAAAATAGAGACGTAGCTTCGCCACGTCTGAGACGTTGTATTCAATGTCTTTACCATTCCAATCCTCAAGTCCGCGCTGGGCTCAGGCGAGGTCGAATAAGAGAAGTTCCGAATCTTCGATCGCGTTGATGGTGAGCTTCTGTTCATCGCTGATAGCGGCGCCGTCCCCTTGTTTCAGGGTTCGACCATTCAATTCGATTTTTCCTTTTGCATTTTGCAGCCATATAAATCTGCCTGCATCTACCTTGTGCACTACTTCATCCGCGGGGCTGAGTAACGTGGCAAAGAATTTCGCGTCCTGGTGAATGGTTAGTGAGCCACCCACGCCGTTGGGTGACGCAATCAGCCGAAGGCGTCCGCGCTTTTCTGATTCCGCAAAGGGCTTCTGTTCGTAACTGGCATCGTAGCCCTTGCGGTCCGGCTCTATCCAGATTTGTAACAAGTGAGCGGTATGTTTGGGCGACGGATTAGCTTCGCTGTGGCGAACACCGGTTCCGGCACTCATGAGCTGTCCATCCCCGGGATGAATTATTGAACCGTTGCCCAAGTTGTCTTTGTGAGCGAGTGCCCCTTCAAGAACATAGGTGATGATTTCGATATCGCGATGCGGATGCATACCGAAGGCCCCGCCAGGTGCAATTACATCTTCGTTGATTACGCGAAGCGAACGGAAACCTATCCATCGTGGATCATGGTATTGATCAAAGGAAAACGTGTGGCGGGTGTTGAGCCAGCCATACTCGCCGTCTCCGCGTTCATTGCTGGGACGAATTTGGATCATACGAAAAGTCAGAAAATACGAAGGCAGAATGCCGAAGTCAAACCGATGCCGCACTTTTGAGCGCAAAGCCACAAAGCCGACTTCCGCCCGGCAGCACAAAATGCGCGCATACCCTCGTTGTAACCACGCCTGCTACTAGTAACCAGATTCCGGAAGACGTAACACCTGCGTAGGGGTAATCGCCATACAGCACGCTGGTTGTTCTGCCGATGTTCTCCTCGGAATCAGGAGGACAGCCATGCGCGCGCGGGTGCATCTTCTCATCCTAAGTTGCGTTTTTTTCTCTGGCTGCGGGACTAGGCCCGGCGCGGACATTGGGTTCATCAATGAAACCCAACATCCTGACGCACAATTGCGAAGTTTGTGGAAGGCGGCACAGATAAATCTCTCGCGGCAAATCGATTTGAATCCACTGCAGCGACAGTTCAGCGGCGTTGCTCCCGATATCTTGCCGGGAGATTCTCGTTCAATGAGCGTTTCGCCGCATCAGCTGGTGGTTTCGTCACAGCCGGATGTGACCTCATCGGCGCTTTACGCGGCCACCGGAACTAATCGGCCAGACCCCACTGGCCTGATCGTTTGCCCGCAACCGTGCAACGTGAGTTATGCGGCGGCGTACTCGTTGTATTCGCGACCTGCAAGCCATTACGCTGCTTCGTGGGAGTTTGCGGGAAATAACTTCGATGCGCTGGTGCAATATGAGTTCGAGAACCAGATCCTGAAAACGCTCGGTTACGACATGACGTGGAGGTAACCTCATTTGTGGCAGATCCTTGATGATGGTTCTAAGTGGCTTGAAACGAGAGTTGGCGGCCGTTAGCCCACTCCTTCAGCATTCGTTCCCCTATATCCGCAAACTCGCGATGCTGCTTGATATATGACCGCAGATCGACTTCGGTCCGCGCCATTGCGTCCGAGATGCGCTCAAAAATCTGCCGCACTCTTGACGGCGTCCCGTGCATGCGAATCTCGCCTAGCCGGCGTAGCGCCTTGTTGTCGGGCCATTGCGTGGTGCCGTTGAGAGCCAGCGCGAGGCTATCATGCGGCAGGTAAACGGACGTGGTGATCAGGTCGTACACTGGCGCCAGCCGCGCCTGTCCAAGTACATCGTCATAAACAATCCCAAAATTCTTGAGGTGGGCATCGCCATTGCGTAAAGCGCAATTCAAGGCGATAAGCGTAAATAGCTTCTCAGTGTCGGCAAGTGCCTCAGGCGAATTCGCGAACTGCTCAAAACGCTTCATGATCGAGCTTTCATAGCTGCCACGATACTTTTCATCGGTCCGCCTGGCATTGAGCACGGCGAAATCTTCAAATCCGCGATAAGTACCATTGGCGCGGAGATCAAAACGATCGATGACAAGCGCCATAGCGTCCTCGGCAAGGCGATACCGTGGAACCTCAAGACCGCAGCATTCAGCAACTTTCAGGCAGAAATATTCATTGGCCGCGAGTTGGGGAAACTCGTTCGGTTCCCAGAACTTCACAATGTGAGTCGCGCCCCGGTAGCTTGGCGAAAGTCTCGGCGTCGAAGCTTCCAAAGCGACGGACGAATTCTCGTCTCGCACAAGAATTTTTGGTTGCACTCCGCTGATGCCGGAAAACGCCGCAAATTTATCGACCAGATAACGAAATAAATTGCCGCCGCGCCGGCTGGCGAGAATTTCATCGACTGACTGGAAGGGAACCTCTTCGTTCAGTCTCTCGTTTTCTCCGGTGTAGCGAACGCGGCCCACTTGCGAGCGTCCGACAATGGTCAGCAGATCGAAATCGTCGAAGCTTCCGGTGGCTTTGGCAAAGGCCAGACGCAATCGCTCCCGCAATGCGCCTTCGGGAAGATTCATCTCAAAGATCGGCGCAAGCCCGAAAGTTGTGTTCCAGGACGGCAGTCGCACCGGCATGGTCACCGAGACCGCCCGCTCCGGTGCAGTCCCTGGCAAATAGGAAAAGGCACTGCCACGGTTTCCCAGCCTGTCAACCAGCCCGGCTTCAGCCCCGTCTGTCCAGATCTTTATCATCGCGGTCTTCTTCGAGGAGTTCGTCTAAAGTGGGGCGTTGCGGTTGGGCCTCCGACACTTTCAGCTCAAGCCCGAGGGATCCAAGAATTTTGGCTACTTTAGAAAACCCCAGCTCTCCTGAGCGTCCGTTTTCAAGTGCCCCGAGCGTAGCCCGGCTTATACCGGCAGCTTGCGCCAGAGCGGATTGGCTTATTTTCAGTTTTTTGCGGCGAGATGCGACGCTGCGCCCAATGGAAGCTAAGTCCGGCATATGGCTAATATACTAGCCATACACCGGGAAAAACAAGCAAATAACTAATATATTAGCCATATATTAGCTATTCGTAAGCCAAGGCATCGATGGGGTCTTTTTGCGCGGCTTTGAATGCCGGATAAATCGCTCCTGCGACCGACCCAATAATGGCAATGATAATAGCGGTGATGATCCACTTTGAGGTGATATCGACAGGCAATGTGGTGCGCTTTTCAATGGTGGCGCTGGTGGCCACGCTGATCAGAATTCCGACAATGATCCCGCCGATTGACAGTAGTGCGGTTTCGCGGAGAATCGCATTGATGATGTAAAACCGCGAGGCTCCAAGGGACTTCAGAATCCCGATCTCGCGGGTACGCTCCATGACCGCGGCGTACATCGCCTGAAAAATAACAATGAAGCCGATAGTGACGCTGATTCCAATGACAATGTGAATGAATGTAGAAAGCATCGGAATGTTGTCAGGCGTGAGCATCGAGAGATACTCGCGCATGGAGTGTACGCCGTACGTGTCCATGTGGGGAACATTTTTGATCTCTGAAACTACGACTTCAGCGTTCGCTGGATTGTCGGCTTTGATGTAAAAGGCGGTGGCCCGGCCGACCGCGCCGTTCAGCTCCTGCAATTTTGCCAATGGAAGAAAAACGCGTGCTCCCTGCCCATGGGCTACGATTCCAGAAATATGAAAAGTTTGATTCAGCAAGTTGACCGTGTCGCCGACCTTCGCATGATTGCCATTGGCGTAGATGTCATCTACAAGAATGTCATCGGGAGCGGTGAAGGGCCCGCCCTTCAAATAGGTAAACGGGTGTAGCGCCTCAAAACTATGCAGGTCAACTCCGAATATGTTCTGCAGGTGGCCGCCCGAAGTGGAGACTTGAATTAAAACTGGCGCTACCACTCTGACATGGGGCAATTTCGAAATGATATCGCCGATCTTCACCGGCATTGGAGAACTGGTGAGTCCGACAATGTTAGAAGCGCCGGGCGGGAGCACGATGACATCAGCTCCAATTCCAGCCTGACGTGAACGGGAATCGTTCAGCAATCCGATCGAGAAGCCGACGATCAAGAGAATGAGCGCAACCTCTAACGCAATCGCGGCAATGCTGATGATCGACCGTACGGGCCGGTTGGCGAGGTTGGCGACGATCATTTTGTTCATCATGAAAAACAGCTCTTAGCTGTTAGCTCTTAGCTTCTAGCTAAGCTTCGATCATCGCACATGGATTGCGGACTTTCGATTGAAGATTTTAGAAAATTCCGTTTTGCTCAGTGCGATCCGCCGCCCACCGCCGATCGCTGCGAATCGAGATGGATTTCTTGCGCGCCAGGCGGCTTCTCTAGAACAAACTTCGTGTTATCGAGCGGCAGGTTGATTTCGAGCTTCACTATGTGCAGGGTGATGTCGTACTCCTCCTCCGGGCGGCGGATCTCAATCACCGAAGGAAACAAGACTCCGGCATTGTCTTTGTAGTCGCTATAGCTGGCATCAGTGACCAGATCTCCGGCCTCATCATAAATCAGTTGCCGGTGAGGCAACAGATCCACCCGGCTGAAGACAATTTTGCGTGAGAGCCAGGCATCACCACCGCCATTTCCAAAGTTAATTACGTCGATCACATAGTCAGCCTGTTGGAATTTACGATTTTTATCGCCGTTCACAATCTCGGTACCATTTTCGAGCACGGCCTTTTCGTTCTGTTGATCGATTGGCCGCAATAGAAGAGCGTCATAGATAATTTGCGGCCGCAGGTTTTCGAGCGGCTGTTGCGGGTTAGGCACCATCACATCATTGCGTCCAACTACGAACCGGTTTTTGGGCGGGATCGAAACTTTGAATTCACGACCGTCACTGACCATGTCAAAAGCGGTGTTACGCAGGATCGGCAGAAGTCCAATCATGCGCAGCATGGCTGGTTTCCGCGCTAGAACATAACCGCGGATCTCCTTGTACTCCGTGACTTTCCCTTTCTTCGCGCCACCGACGGCGGTGTCAATGTCGACAGTGGCCTGCATGGTCTGGATTTTGGCCGCTTGAGAATTGATGTAAGCAATCAATTGTTCCTTAGTGGCGGATTTCAGCGGCACAGGGCTAATGGTCTGCTCGACCCGGCGCGTACGAAAAAGGCAACCCGTAGTCAAGGCGGTGCTCGACAGAAGAAGAATCAGGCAATATCGATGGAATGAGGGCATTCGGCTTACGAACCTATTAATAGACAGTATATAGAGATGGCGAATCCCACTGTTAGGCTTCGAGGAATTTACGGCGCGAGTGCCTGCAAGGTTATTCCGGCAAAATTGCGGATCCGGCTTTTATCTGTGAGCGACGGCGCGACGCAGTGCAGCAACATTGCGGTTGTGCTCTTCGAGATTGTTTGAGAAACGGTGGTGTCCGTTGCCGTCGCTCACAAAATAAAGAAACTTAGTGTCACCAGGGTGCATTGCCGCCTGCAATGAAGTTTTCCCGGGGTTGGCGATTGGCCCCGGCGGCAAGCCGATATGGCGATAGGTGTTGTAAGCAGAATCAAATCTCATATCGTCGTGGTGCAGAACTCCGCCGTAGGTCCCCTGCAGCAGTTCGGCGTAAATCACGCTTGGATCGGCTTGCAATGGGATCTGATTGTTCAGCCGGTTCTGGTAAACACTGGCAACTTCGGGCCGCTCATCGGGAACGGAGGTTTCCTTCTCAATGATTGAAGCCAGGGTTACGGTTCGGTGCAGGTCCTGGGTTAGGCCAATTTCGCCTGACACCCGGCGAAACTGCTTGACCATGGCCGCGATCATCTCGTGCATGCTTTGCGCGCGCGTGAACTCGTAGGTGTTGGGGAACAGGTAGCCTTCGAGCGATTTGGCCTGCGGATCAAGATCCGAAATCAGCGAAGTGTCGGCAACCGCTGCTTTCAGGAAGTCTTGCTGTGAGCCGAGTCCTGCACTCTCAATGGCAGCCGCGATGTCGAACATATTAAAGCCTTCAGGGATCACAACCGTATGAACGTAAACGTCTCCCCGTGCCAATCGTTTGTGGACCGCGATCGCATTCGCGCCTCGATCAAAAAGATATTCACCGGCCTTGAGCGATGGGCGCCGATGAAACGCGTGCCAAAGCACGAAAGCTTCAGCGTTGCGGATCACCCCGGCGGATTTGAGTTCGCGAGCGACGTGTCGGGTAGAATAGCCGCTCCGCAGCATCACAAATTTCTGCCCGCCTGGGGACACTGGCAGCCACAAAGCCCAGGCCAGCCAACCTGCAAATCCCAGGGCGCACAGCAACAGGAATGTGAGCAGCCTCCGCATCGTGGTTCTAGTTTAGAGGATTGCTGAATTGAAGCTGGTTTACCAAAGGACTAATTTCCCCGAGCACTTTCGCGGACGCCCTACTAAATGCCTGGACAACCAGAGTTTCCGGCCGCCCCGCGTGATAGAATTTTGCCAGTCTGTCTCCCGAGAGTTCCCCATTGATTGAGCTGGCGCCATCGATTTTGTCGGCGGATTTTGCATACCTCGCGGACCAGGTTGCGAGAGCAGCGGAAGGCGGCGGCACAATTATCCATGTGGATGTGATGGATGGGCATTTTGTTCCCAATATAACGCTCGGGCCGCAGCTGGTAAGGTCGCTTCGAAAGGCCACCAAGCTCCCGCTCGACTGCCACCTTATGATCGAGAACCCGGACGAGTACATTCCGGCATTTGCCGATGCTGGCGCGGATTGGATTTCGGTGCATCTGGAAGCTTCTCGGCACCTGGATCGCTCGCTGAATTTGATCAAGAGCAAGGATTGCCATGCTGGCGTCGTCATTAATCCGGCTACTCCGGTCGAAATGCTGAATGAGGTCCTGGATATCGTCGATTATGTGCTGGTGATGTCGGTCAATCCGGGATTCGGCGCGCAACCGTTCATTCCTAACTCCCTACATAAGTTAAGCAAAGTGAGGCAGTTGCGTGAGCAGCGCGGGTTAAATTATCGGATTGAAGTTGACGGCGGGGTGGCACTGGACACGGTAGCGAAAGTAGTACGCGCGGGAGCAGAAATTCTGGTGGCGGGCAACGCTGTGTTCAGCCATGGCGATCCAATGATTAATGCCCAAAATCTATTGAAGGCAGCGACCGAAGCGACGCTGCTGAAGGTGTAGCGCGCACGCCCTCGTCCGCGATTCGGCTATAGAAATTTGTTAACCGAGGTTTTCATGTCCTTGCGAATTACGGTGATTGCTCTGGCCACGACGCTGGCGCTCACAACCGCATGCACCAATAAGAAGGTCAGCAATCCACTGGCCAAGGTCGACTCCAAACAACCGGACAAAGTCCTGTTCGACCGCGGCATGGATGCGATGAAGCACAACCGCTTCGACATCGCGCGCCTTGACATGCAAACCCTGATTAACACTTACCCGGATTCAGAGTTCATCGCCCGCGCCAAGTTATCGCTAGCCGACTCATGGTACGCCGAGGGCGGCACTGCGGCTCTCGCCCAGGCGGAGCAGGAGTACGAAGACTTCGAGACCTTCTTCCCCAACATGCCGGAAGCAGCCGAAGCCCAGGTCAAAATTGCGAACATTCACTATCAGCAGATGGAAAAGCCGGACCGCGATTTCACCCATGCGGTGCGCGCCGAGCAGGAATATCGCAAGGTGATCATGCAGTACCCGGACAACCAGAAGATGGTTGCCGAGGCGAGAAAGAAACTGCTGCAGGTGCAGGAAGTGATTGCTGAGCGCGAGTTCCGCGTCGGGCGCTTCTATTTCTTGAAGGAATCCTATCCCGCGGCGATAGCTCGCCTGCAGTCATTGGTAGATCAGTATCCGCTCTACAGCAAAGCTGACGAGACATTGTTCATGCTCGGACAGTCATACGAGGCCGAAATTGCGTTAATCAAGCGTACGGATGCGCTCGAGCGTCAACAGATGGAACGCCTGCACAAAGTGGATGAGCAGCGGCTTAAGAACGACGAACTAGCGCGGGAGCGCATGACTACCGATTTCACGAACAAAGCCGCGGAAGCATACTCAAAAATTATTACGCGTTACCCGGCGATGTACCGCGCCGATGACGCCCGCGCACGGCTTACCGCCCTTCACCAGCCGGTGCCGCGTCCTACTAAGGCGGCGCTCGCTTTAAATAAAGCAGAAGAAGCCGGCCGCGGCGAACAAACCCTGTTAAGCCGCATGATGAGCGGCTTTGAAAGGCATCCCGACGTTTCTTCGGCAACCAGAATTGGCGATCCCACTTTGACTGATCCCACCCCAGTCCCTGCAAGCGACATCGTGAAGGCGGCCGGTCGTGTTGCCGCCGGCGGAAAGGGCGCAGATTCGCTTTCGGTAACCACTGTAAAGGGCACACCCGGGCCGAACGATCCGGCACCCCGCTCTGATGACCCGGCGACGGGCACGACGGCGACAGCTGCCGATCCCAACTCGTCTGCCGCTCAGCCTGACGCTAATGAATTGAAACCGACTCCCGACGCCGCAGCTGATCCAGCGGCGGCTGCAGCTACACCAGATCCTAATGAATTGAAGCCCGATGCTCCGGCCGATCAACCTGCACCAGCGCCGGCTCAAGTCAATGAGATTCAGCCAGGCAACGGAACTTCACCGGCTGCCTCGCAAGCTTCCACGAACAATGCCGCTGGCCAGCAACTCGCCGATGACAAGGATTTAGCTTCCAGCAAGCATAAGAAAAAGAAGGGACTGCTACGCAAAGTGATTCCTGGCAACTAGTCAGCGTAACGAGAAAGTGCACTAAATCTATTGGCCCGTCGTAACCTGTTAAACCTCTGGATTCATTGACTTAAGACCTTGTCCAAGTTACCTTCACGGTATCTCCTCCGGATAAGGACCTCCATTGGCGCGCAAAGTATTGCTTGCTGACGACAGCGTAACCGCCCAGAACATGGGCCGCCGCATCATGACCGATGCCGGTTACGAGGTTATTACCGTCAACAATGGCTCAGCTGCACTCAAGAAAATTCATGAGAGCCAACCTGACCTGATCGTCCTCGATGTTTATATGCCGGGCTACGGAGGGCTCGAAGTCTGTCAGCGGCTGAAAGAATCCGAAGTTACCATGAAGATTCCCGTCCTGCTGACGGTCGGGAAAATGGAGCCTTTCAAAGTCGATGAGGCCAAGCGCGTCCACGCCGACGGCCACATCATTAAACCTTTTGACGCCAGCGAGCTGCTTTCGGCCCTGACAAAATTGGAAGACAAGATCGTTCCTTCAGAAAATGGGCGCGGACGCCGGGGGAAGTCTGAAAACAGAAGGTCCCGGAATATTCCTGCTGCCGATCCGGCGGTAAGTTTTGATGATTCGCATACCGAGCAGATTGAACATCTGGCGCGTGTAAAACAGCGCCGCCAGAGTGACGAAGTTCCAGAAGCAACCGATGCCACATCTGCAGAGCCAACACCTGATGCCACGCCGGCCAGTGATGAAGCCGCGGCTGCCAAAACGCAAGCTGCATTGGAGGCAAGTTCGTATGGGCCTCGGGTAGCCTCTTTTGAGACGACCGCTGCTGAGACGGCCGCTGCGCCAGAAGAACGTGAAGAGTCAGTTACTTTTGCCGCTGGCCCTATTTATGAACCGGAATTGACCGTGCCTGCTGCGATCGCGAACCCAACTGAAGAATTTGAGATTCAGCAAGACCCCGAAATTGAGCACGAGCAGGTTGCGGAGATGAGCTCAACCCCATTTGCCGTCGAGCCGCCGGCCGATCTGGAACTCCCTCCGAGTTCTGAAATTTCTGCGGTCGAAATCGAGCCGGGGCTGGTTTCAGAAGGCGCCGGGGATTATTCGGTACCGCAGCCTGAACCTACCCAACACTGGGTAGCAGAGAGTGTTGCACACAGTTCTGAAGAAGCCGCGTGCTCGCTCGAAGAAGAAATGCAGCAGGCGCAGGCGACGAATGAAGCTGTGCCCAGCGAACCTCCGAATCAGGAAACTATGCACCAGAGCGAACCTGAGCCGGAAAGCGAGTGGCAGCCTCGATCAGATCCTGAGAGCGATTCAAGAGAAGGTGCCGCCTTTGCTGCTGCGGCCTCGGCTTCCGAATCTTTCGCTCAGACGAACGCCCTTAGCACTGGCAGCTCAGATTCCGAGCCGCCGGCTCTTGGGTCCGAATCCTCAGCCGCATGGGACAACTGGCAACGTATTCGCGACACCGTTATCACCGAGCGTGCTACTGAGGCCGTTGCCGATTCTGCTGCAGCGATCGCCGATGTGGCGGTTTCTTCACAGAATGACGCGCCGGCTGGTCCGTCAGCCTCTGAAGCCGTGCCGACGTCATCAACGGCCTCTGGCAACGATGCCCTTTCAAATATCGTGGACAGCGTTCTGGCCGAGCTGAAGCCCCGGTTGCTGGCTGAAATTGCCAAGCAACTGGCACAGGACAAGAAATAGCTAAGTTCTCCACAGGCCGGGTTCTTTCCCACATCTTCTCCATCCAATAGTGCTGGGCTATATTCCTAGGAGCACCTTGACCTCCGATAACTCGCGGACGGCTTTTTCATTCAAAACCTCGGTGCCAATTACGAATGCCCTTCGCCAACGACTTCGCGCAGACTCTTAAGCAGCAAGCTGACATCGTCCGTATTGTCGGTGGCTATATCAGTTTAAGAAAGTCGGGTGCGCAGAACTACTCCGGGCTGTGCCCATTTCACAAAGAAAAATCGCCGTCATTTTCGGTGCATGCCGCGCGGCAGTTTTATCACTGTTTTGGCTGTCAAGCATCAGGGGATGTGTTTAGTTTCGTTCAAAAGATCGAAAACATTACTTTCCCTGAAGCGGTCCGGTCAGTCGCGCAAAAGTTGGGCGTGCCCATGCCCAAGCAGGCATTCAGCACAGAAGCCGAGGCTAAAGACGCCAGGTTGCGAACCGCACTGCTCGAAATTCAAGAACGCGCTTGCGTTTTCTTCCAGGAATGTTTGCATCGTCCCGAGGGCGCGCGGGCCCGCGAATATCTTGCCGGCCGCGGGTTGAACGAAGACACCATTCGCCAGTTCCGCATCGGCTTTGCTCCCGATTCCGGCTTCCTGCTGCGCGACCGGCTGAAAGGCGAATTCAGCGAAGAAGTGTTGCGCGAAAGCGGCCTGTTTTCGTGGAAAGAAAACAGTCAGCACTCAGCACTCAGCACTCAGGTCGGACAGGTACCCCACCCTTCCCCTTCAGGGGAGGGTGGGGGCGCTGAACTTCCGCATGACGCACCACGCACGACGCACGACCGATCACCCCAAATAATGGCAGCGGGAAGTCTTGTTTCCATGTACTCGAAGTTCCGCAACCGAGTGATGTTCCCCATCGCCAACGAAAACGGCCGCATCATCGCCTTCACCGGCCGCACGCTCGCGACCGACCAGAAAGCTGGACCGAAGTATTTGAACTCGCCTGAGACCGCAATCTACTCCAAATCGCGAGTGCTGTTTAATCTGCATCAGGCGAAAGAAGCGATTCGCGCCCTGAATTACGTGATCCTGGTCGAAGGCCAGATGGATTGCATTTCCCTCTTCGCCGCTGGATTTCACAATGTCATCGCCAGTTCGGGCACGGCGTTTACCGGCGCGCAAGCCGCGCTGCTCGCCAGGTTCAGCAAACAGGCATTGGTCAACTTCGATCCCGATGCTGCTGGCGCAAAGGCTACGGAACGTACCTTGAGTTTACTTATTGAAGAAGAATTCGACATTCGCGTGTTGACCCTCGATGCCGGGCTCGATCCCGATTTGTTCGTGCGCCGGAAAGGCAAAGACGCTTACAGCGCGGCCCTCAAGAATTCACAGAAATATTTTGATTACCTGATCGAACGAGCGCGGCAGCAATTTCCGGTGCGCAGCGCGGAGGGCAAACACAAAGCTCTGAATTATCTTCTCCCGCACATTCAGCGCGTGCCCAGCCGCATTATTCGCGATTCTGTCGCGGAGGAAATTGCGCAGAAGCTCAGCATCGATTCGCAAGTGCTGCGCCAGGAATTGAAGCATGCCGCCGTGAGTCGCAAGAGCGCCACCGTGAACGCGCCCACGGAAGCCCAAGTCACCGACGCGGAAAAAATACTGATTCGTGCCCTGGCCTCCGAATCACAATTTCAAAGTGAAGATTATATTTCCGATCGCTCTGGCGCAGATGACGCATTCGAACCGGCGCGGCAGGCGAAATTCGTGCTGTCCTCCGAGCGCCTGCATGTGGGTCTCGGCACCGAGTCGTTGATCGAAATGCTCTTGAACCCGCCGCCCGGAGCTGGCGTCATGGACATTCCACTTTCCGATGGCGACAGGCAGCTGTTGGCTGCCATCCTGCTGAAAGATGATGAAGAGTTGACCGCAGAAAAAATCGAGGGCGCAACTCGAGCTCTGCGCCGGGTGCAGATCCGCCGGCGGCTGGAGCAGATACAGAAACAGCTTGAGTCCTTTCGCAGTACAGATGGCCGTCAACTCAAGGAACTCATGGATGAAAAGCTTCGCCTGAAGAAAATCTTGATGGACCCAAACTTGGGCGCGGGCGGGAATCTGGCCACACCAGCGTAACCTCGCGCTGCATCGCAAATCTCCCTAAAATCA
>Ga0209168_10000878_pt1 | contig 26272 bp, 20 predicted proteins | sample Coa_R1_FD_187156 | JGI IMG/M metagenome (GOLD analysis project Ga0209168, IMG submission 187156) | Surface soil microbial communities from Centralia Pennsylvania, which are recovering from an underground coalmine fire - Coalmine... | ecosystem: Environmental > Terrestrial > Soil > Unclassified ...
CGAGATCAGGCCGGGCCGGAGTGCGCCGTTGGTCACCTGAACCCTGGCGCGAGGCTTCTGCGCATCGGGAAGGTCCGCGCCGAGCGTGTTGGAAGCGATCTGGTCGCTGCTGTCATCCCACTGCAGGATGGTACGAGTTGCCGTGGAGGAGCGCAGCACCCACTTCCAGTCGTCCTGTTCAGAGGGTGCCGCAGGCTTGCGTCGCAACGTATCCAGCGACGAGAACACGGTCTCAACTTGAACGCGCAGCAGCGTCGTCAAATTTGACATGACCGCTACGTGGCGTTCCATCGCCGGCAAAAATCCCGAGACAGCAACGCGCACTGCGTATTCGCCTGGCTTGAGATGATCGGTAAAAAACGCGCCTTGCTGGTTGGAGCTGAGCTGCGCGACGGTGCGGCCGGCGTCCTCTGAGATCAGCCAGACGCTCGCGCCCATCTGCGGAGTTCCGGAGGGATCCAGAACCACGCCCGAAATCGTGCCGAAACCCTGCTTCGCCGCTGCGGGTGACGCACACACCACCACAGCAATCAAAACCCAGCCCAGGGCTCGACAAATCAACTTCATGGGAACGGGTTACCTTCCCGTGGCTCCGTTGTCTGCCACTTTCACGGCGGGCGGGGTGACCGTGAAATCTGCGGTGCGCGTGATGGTCTGGTTCGCTACCTGGTCGGTGGCCTGGATTTCCAGCTTGTACTTGCCGGGGGAAAGCGACTTGGGCTCGATGACTTGCTGCAGCGTGACCTGTTCGCCGTTCTGCTGGATCTGGTCGCCGGTTTCCACCACATGCTTGATGGTCTGATCCCCTTGCATCACCTTGATATCCAGCGACACGTTGTTCTTGTGCGTTTTCTCATCGACCTTCAGATTGTAGAATTGCAGGTATACGTCCATCGCCTGGTCGGTATGGAATTCGGCGTCCAGCTTGGGACGAACCTTGGTCGAACCCAGCACAAATTGGCCGACGCCGACGTCTTTGGACGAAACCGGCTCCATCTGGTCGGCCAGAATCAGCGAGCTGGCTTCCAGCTTGTCATCCGGAATGGGAGAAACCGCGAGGCGCGTATTCACCACGCCCACGTTTCCGCTGTTAACGTCCTTCAACACCAGGTCCAGCTTGTACAATCCCGGGCGCAGCGGTATGGCCTTCTGATAAATCGAAAATCCCTTCAGCGAAGGCTCCAGCAGCGTGTCGGGAAAATCGCGCTGAATCACATCCTCGAAGGTCTGGATCACCCGCCCGGTCATGGAGCTGATTCTCCCGAACAGATTGAGTGATGCCGATTCCACGCCGTCCTTTGACCGGAAGGTCATCTGCTTGTTCTGGATTTGCACCGTCACCGGGACCAGGATGGTGTCACCGGTGATCCGCATGAAATCAAAGCGATAGTCGAACGAAATCTGGTTGCGCAGGATGCGCGAGCTGACCACCTCTTCGAGGTCCTTGAATTTGACTGGGGGCGGCGCCTGAACTTTGGCGAATTGGTCGAGGCGTGTGAATTCGTCCTGGCTCTCCTGCCCTCCTGCGCCGTTGATCTGGCCCATTCCGAGCGGCGCCGTCGAGCCGTCCGACCGCCTGAAGCGCGCGGCCTGCGTCGAGAGACCCATCTGCTCCAGCATGCTGGGCCCGCCGCCGGGAACGTGCGCCATAGCGTCCTTTTCGCCGGGGTCCAGGCTGATATGATATTCGCCCGTGCCGGTGGGGTCTACGAACTCGATGGTGATGTTCTGGCCGATTCCTTCCATGTAGTGGTAGGTCCAATCATCGAACCCGTACACGGTGGTCTGCCCGCCGCCTTCCGACATCGGACGATCATAGAGGCTGCCCTGGGAGTGCGACTCGATCTGATCCGGCGGGCCCCACATGATGTAAATGCGGCCGCGGTCCGTTCTCCATCCCGGGATTCCGGAGGAGAACCGCTCGTTGGCATAAGCAATCCGGCGGTAATGTTCTTCCTTGAATTCGTTTTCGACCGTATCCGGGGTGGGATCGCGCCTCTGCCAGAATCCTTCGATGAACTGCTCGCGCTCCTCGTTGGTCTGCAATTGTAGAAAGGCGGAGCGCTCTTCATCCGTAATGATGTACGGGACTTCCTCCTCCAGCCATTTCTTGTAGGGGGTGGCAAGCTCCTTTTCCAGCTTTCTCAGGTTTTTCTTGCCCTTGCCGTTGTCGTCGGACTTCTTCTTGCCGGAATCTTTCTTGTCGGCCTTGTCGGAGGAGTCCTGCTGATCTTTGTCCTGGTCCTGAGCGTGGGTGAGCGCGCAGAGCGGCAGCAGCAACACCCCGCTCAGAAGCAAGAAGAAGGAAATGCGTCCCACGCGGTTCATATGCGTACCTCGCCCCTGATTCGGAAGTTCGATTCTATCCCCGTGTTTTGCCAGCGTCAATCAAGGAATCTCACAGTCCCAGCACCAGGACGCGCTATCCCACTTGGATTCAATGCCTGGCTCGGACCGATAGGTACTAAGAACTTCCTGCTCGCGCCGGGGTTGCCCGCCAGCGCCTCGATTTGCCGATTTCCCGCCTTTAGCACGCGCCAAGAGCGCCTCCGCTCGACGAATTCCCTTGCCCGACATTTCGGAGTTGCCTGAAGCGATGTAAGTGAAGAGGCAAATGGCTTTCTTCCACACCGAATTGACGGTAAAATTGAAAATGGAGCAGGGTCCCATCGGATGCCCTGCCCGTGCAAGAAGGAGCCTTTCTCGCAGCAAACACTTCTCAGTCTCATTTTCACGCACGGCCGACGTCAGATGGTACCGCGTGGTGTGCGCGGAAATTTTGAAGGATGCTCTGCGTAAGAGCTAGAGGGGGGTCGGAGCCGGAGGCATTCGCTCGAAACGCAGGATCTGAGCTTCAAACCAAATGAAGACCTGGCAAAAAATCGGGATTGGTGTCGGCACCGCCGCTCTACTCGGTGGAGGAACGTGGCTGGCCATCTGGCAGATCAACAAGAACGTCGTCACCGTGCAGACCGCCCCAGCGGTGCGCCAGGATGTGACTTCCCTGGTCACCGCATCCGGCGAGGTGAAGCCGCTCACCTACACCAATGTCCTCGGCGAAGGCATCGGTAAAATTACCGAGATCGATGTGAAGGAAGGCGACCACGTCAAGAAAGGCGATGTCCTGCTGCGCCTGGAAAGCGTACAGCCCGCCGCGGACGTCAACGCGCAGCGCGCTGGAATCGCCTCTGCCGAGGCCGGAATAAATTCGGCTCAAGCCAACGATGTCTCCGCGCAGGCGGATATCAAGTCGCGCGCCGCCGATCTGGAACATGCCAAGCTGGACTGGGATCGTGGGCAGATGCTGTTCCAGGACGGACTGATTCCCAAGCAGGATTACGACACTCGAAAGGCCACGTACGATGGCGCCGTCGCGGCGCTGGCCTCAGCACAGGCTCGCGCCGAGCAAGCCCGCGCGCAGTTGGCGCAAGCACGTTCCGGCCTGACGCAGAATCAAGCCATGCTCGGCCGCCTGAGTGACGTGCTGAATAAGACCACCTACACTGCGCCGATCAACGGCGTGGTCACCTACATTGCCGTGCGCGTGGGCGAGAACGTCGTGCCCGGCATCCAGAACGCCACGGGCAGCTACCTCATGACCATTTCCGACATGTCCGTGGTGACCTCCGAAGTCATGGTGGACGAAACCGACATCGTCAGCGTGAAACTCGGTGAGGATGCCGAAGTCACGATCGACGCCATTCCCGGAAAATTCTTTCACGGCAAGGTGACCGAAGTCGGAACGCAGGCGGTGCTGCGCAGCTCGGGCCTCGCTTCGACGCAGTCCACCACAGGCAATCAGGAAGCCAAGGATTTCAAAGTGGTGGTCACGTTGCAGAATCCGCCCGACGGTCTTCGTCCCGGACTTTCCTCGACCGCCAAGATCACCACGGCACAGAAGAAAAACGTAATGACTGTGCCGATTCAGGCGCTCGCCGAACGCACCAAAAAAGACCTGGAAGAAGCGGCCAAGGAGAACGGGCAGGATTCCGTGACCCTGGCCGCCGGACGCCCGGCCGCAGGAGAAGCCGCTGCTTCTTCGTCCACGCTCGATAAGAATCCAGAAATTCAGGGCGTCTTCGTGGTGCGCAATAAACGCGCGATCTTCGTACCGGTCGCCACCGGAATTACCGGCGTCACCGACATCGAAGTTCTCAACGGCTTGCAGGAAGGCGACCAGATTATCACCGGCAGCTACAAAACGCTGCGCACGCTGAAGCCCGATGCGCGCGTGAAGGTGGATAACTCCACGCCAAAAACCACGGACGAAAATTAAATGAATTTGCGCGCAGGATCGAGGAACTGAGGAATGCCCGAGAAAGCGCTCGCCACCGAATCATTCCGCCAGGACCTCGTCGATCAGGGCATCGCCATCCTCACCGAGGACCTCTGGAAGACGTACGAAATGGGCGGCGAAAAACTGCACGCGCTCCGCGGAATCGATCTGACCATTCGCCGAGGCGAGTACGTGGCCATCATGGGCCCCTCGGGATCGGGGAAATCCACGCTGATGAATCTGATCGGCTGCCTGGACACGCCGACCTCCGGAAAATACTGGCTCGCCGGCCGGCTGGTCAGCGATTTGGATGATGATGAGCTTGCCGCCATCCGCAACAAGGAAATCGGATTTGTCTTTCAGACCTTCAATCTGCTGCCGCGTGCCACGGCGTTGCACAACGTCGAACTGCCTATGATCTATAATGGCACACCGTCAGAAGAGCGCCTCGCCCGCGCCAAACGCGCCCTCGAGGCCGTCGATCTTGGCGAAAGAATGATGCACAAGCCCAACGAACTCTCCGGCGGGCAGCGGCAGCGCGTGGCAGTGGCGCGCGCGCTGGTGAACTCGCCGTCCATCGTGCTGGCCGACGAGCCCACCGGAAATCTGGACACCAAAACCGGCGATGAAATCATGGCCCTGTTCGCGCGGCTGCATCGCGACGGAAATACCATCATCGTGGTCACCCACGAAAACGACATCGCCCAGCGCGCCAACCGCATCATCCATGTGCGCGACGGCAAAGTAGAAACCGACGAGCCGGTAACGCACTGAACGCCCGCGCAAAGTTGTAGCGCCCGCCTTCAGGCGGGCATTTTCGCGTGGAGACGTTGTTGCCCGAGGACGCCGCCAGAACGAGCAAATCGAACTCAAGATTGCCGAATTCCGGTTGTATCCGCGCGCCGGGAAACGCATCTAATTAGCAGATGGACTCCACAACCCCGGAACTAGCCGCCACCTCCCAGTCTCCCTCGCGCTCCGCTTCTCCTGAGCGCGGGCGAATCCCGATTTTCGTTTCGGTGGTCCAGGCGTTGCTGTTTCTGGTGCACTTGGCGATCTACGGCACCCTGGCGTTTTTCTGGGAACTCGGGAATTCTCCGCACGCAACGGCGTGGCGCATCACGCTGGCCATCCTGTCCGTGAGCTTCGTGGCCGCCACGTTGCTGGCGCACCGGTTCTTTAATCCGCTGGTTCGTGTCCTCTATGCACTCGCGTCCGTTTGGCTGGGGTTCGTGAGTTTCTTTTTCCTGGCCGCGTGCGCCAGTTGGGCGGTCTACGGCCTCCCGTTTCTGTTCGGCGTGAACCTCGACAAGCAACTGGTCGCGACGGTTTGCTTTGGTCTTGGCCTTCTCGCAGGAATCGCGGCGATCGTAAATGCGGCATTGCCGCGCGTCGTGCGGGTCAACGTCAAGCTTCCCAATCTTCCTGCTGCCTGGCGCGGGCGTACTGCCGCGGTGGTCAGCGACCTGCACCTCGGCCATGTGCGCAACACCGGTTTTCTGCGCCGGGTGGTACGAAAGCTTTCGCAATTGCGGCCGGATGTGCTGTTCATTCCCGGCGATATGTTCGACGGCACTCCGGTGGACTTCGAGCGCCTGGCGAAACCCTGGACCGAATTTTCCGCGCCCCTCGGCTCGTATTTCATCACCGGCAACCACGAACAATTCACCAGCGCCACACGCTTCCTTGAGGGCGTCAAAAAGTCCGGCATCCGCGCGCTGGTCAACGAAAAAATCGTTCTCGACGGCTTGCAGATTGTGGGCATCGATTACATACACTCCACGCACGCGGAACACTTTCGATCGATCCTCCGCCGAATGCCTTTGGATCCTGACGCGGCCAGCATCTTGCTGGTGCACAACCCGAACCATTTGCCCGTCGCCGCCGAGGCCGGCTTTTCGTTGCAGATTTCAGGCCACACCCATCGTGGGCAGTATTTTCCCTTCACCGCCGTCGTTTCCCGGATGTATGGAAAATTCGCGTATGGCCTGCATCACTTCGGCGATCTGGCGGTTTACACTTCGTGCGGGGTAGGGACGTGGGGACCGCCGATGCGCCTGGGATCGAGCCCCGAGATCGTCTTGCTGCAATTCGAATGATTTTGCCGGATTCGCCTGGCGCCGCAACAATCTTCATCGTGAGCGTTCGAAAACACTCCACCGGTGTGCAAACCGCTGTGTCAGTTCGAAACAGATTTCCCTTCGTCTTCCCGTCAAAAAAATAAAGTCCTGTATCCGGCCGCCGATGATGTTCTACGTAGCACCTCGATTTAAGCGGCTGCGGACCCATCCCGGTTTTGCGGCCGTGGAGGTTGGACCATGGCAGTAGAAGGAATTGGAAGCATTGTTCAGAACCTGCCGGATCAAGTCAGCGGGCAGGCGCAGAACGCGCCAGCAGGAGCTTCTGCGGCAGCTCCAACTGCAGGAAAAGCCCCGGTGGCGGAGGACACGTTTACTCCGTCCGCGCAAAATAATTCCGCGCTGTTGGCGGCCCAGGAAGCAGGGATTTTTCAGGTAACCCAGGGCGCGCTGGCGGCCGTTTCCACAAACCTCGTGATCGGGCAGGCAAATCCCAACGCCGATCCAAGTGGAGCGCCCGCGCCAAACGTGCCGGCGGACGAAACGACTGGCGGCGCACCGCAAGCTGCCACGGGGACGAATACTGGTGCGCAAGCGAGCACGGCTCAGACAGCGGCAACTCCTACAGGTGCTCCCCGGGCAGCGGTTTCGGCAGCGGCCAGCCCCAGCGAGCAGGTAAAAATCCAGGCGCTGAACGCCGCGCTGCCCGCTCTTGGCCTGACCAACCAGCAGATCCAGCAGATCGATCGCATCGCCACGCTGGTTCAGGATTTCAATCCCGGCGCGTACATCAATCTTGTAAACCAGTACGAAGCCCAGGCGCAGTCCGCTTCCCAGCAGGCGCCGGCCATTGTCGCCGTTCCGCCAAATTCCGCCGCGTTGGTTAACATCGCCGCGGACGAGGCACCTGGCGGCTCGCAGGCTCAGGGAATTGCGACAGGAGCTTCGGGCCCACAAGCGAATGCCAATCCCGGCGCTGGAAATGGCGCCGGACAGAGCGCCGGAACTAACAACGATCAAAACACCTCAGCCGGCAGTCAAGCCGCGCAGGCCCCGGCTCCGCAACAACCCGTTCCCGGAAACGGCAAACCGCAAGCTTCCTGATTTCCCGCCAGCGACGTAACGACATGTGAGCGAGAACGCAACGGCAAGCGCGCCGGCTACGCTGCGCTCGTGCAGGTCAAGGAAAGAGACCGCAAACGAAGCGTGCCGCCAAACACTTCAATCCGTTGTCATTCTGAGCGAAGCGAAGAATCTCTCTTCGATCTAGGCACAAGCGCAGAAACCAAGAGGGATTCTTCGCTTCGCTCAGAATGGCAAAACGCGACAGCGTTCCGGACCGCTGAAGCCTGCGCCAGCAAAAACTGTCTCCCATCTCAAGCGCCCATGGCAACTCCGCCGGCGTGATATAAATTCAATGTTCGTCGTTCGCTGATCTTTTCACTGGCTGATCATTCGCGCCCATGTTTGCGTCGCGCACCAACTGGCAGCTGGATACCAATCGCTTGACGCGGGCTCTCGAAGAGCTTCGCCGAAGCGGGCGGGAAATTCTCGATCTGACGGCATCCAATCCCACCACCTGCGGAATCGCGTATCCCGAGCGGGAAATTCTCGCGGCGCTGGCTGATTCGCGCGCGCTGGTCTACCGCCCGGAAAGCAAAGGGCTGCTCGAAGCGCGGCAGGCGGTCGCGGAATATTACGCGGGGCGCGCCGGATTTTCCGGTCCGCTCGCGCCGGTCGATCCCGAACACATCCTGCTGGCATCCGGCACGAGTGAAGCCTACAGCCACATTTTTCGCCTGCTGTGCGAAGCCGGGGATGAAATCCTCGCGCCCGCGCCGAGCTATCCGCTGTTTGAATTTCTGGCCGACCTCGCCGACATTCGCCTGGCACCCTACCCGCTGCTGTACGATCACGGCTGGCAGATCGACTTCGCTTCGTTGCGCGCCGCACTCACGCCGCGTACGCGCGCCGTGCTGGTTGTACATCCGAATAATCCTACGGGCTCGCTCGTAAAGGCACACGAGGCCGCCGAGCTGACGGAAATTTGCGCCGCGCGGGAAATGGCCATTGTGGCCGACGAAGTGTTCCTCGACTATACGAACGGCGAAGCGCCCACCTTCGCGTCCTGCGACACGGCGCTTACATTCACGCTGAGCGGCATTTCAAAAATTTCTTTGCTCCCGCAGATGAAACTGGCATGGACCGCGGTGAGCGGGCCCCGCGGCGTGAGGCAAACAGCAGTCGACCGGCTGGAAATTATCGCCGACACCTATCTTTCGCCCAGCACGCCCGTGCAGCTCGCGCTGCCCACATTTCTCTCGCTGCGCCATGATCTCCAGTCGCAATTGGAGCGGAGAATTTCCACGAATCTCTCCGTCCTGGATGGCCTGTTGCGCCAATCCAAATCCCTCGCGCGCCTCGAACGCGAAAGCGGCTGGTACGCCATCCTGAAAGTCCCGGTGACCGCCACGGACGATGAACTCGCCGTCGCGCTCCTGGAGCGCTGCGCCGTCCTCGTCCATCCCGGACACTTTTTCAATTTTTCGCGGGAAGGTTTTCTGGTGCTCAGCCTGATCACGCCGGAAGAAATGTTCAATGAGGGTGCGTCCCGTCTACTGGAGTTTCTTGATCAATGACGCGTTTCGACGCCGCCTGCAATTAGCGATAAATTTCCCTGCGGTGGCCTACTCGAAGCAGTAAGACAACGATGCGGTCGTCATCAATGTCGCAGATAAGTCGGTAGTCCCCTACCCGGTAACCCCAGAACTCTCCGAGACGAGGGCCTTGCATCGCTTTTCCGATGCTGCGTGGATCGTCCAGCTTCGCGACGCGGTCGTAGAGGAATTTGAGAATGCGCCGAGAGCTTTGCGAGTCCAGTTTGGCCAGTTCGCGGTCCGCGGAGGGAGAAACTTCAATCTTCCAAGCCATGGCGCTTCATGACTTCCTCTAGCGGTATGGGCTTGTCTTCGCCGCTGCGAATGCGTTCGAGCGCACGCTCGGCCAGATATAGATCTTCCAACTCCTCCAGATGCTGGAGGATTGCCTGGCGAACATAAAAGCTTTTTGTTCGCCCCGTGCGGTGGGCAAGTCTCTCAAGCCGTTTTTCGATTGCCTGGGGGAGCCGGATCGCCAGCATGTCGACCTCGCTATACAAGTATAGCACACGATGCCGCGAGCGGGGCGTAAATCGAATGAACTAAGAGGAAGGTGCGACGAGTAGGGACAGGTGGTAGACTGCAGAAATGGCGACCAAAAAGAAAAAGCGCAAAACCAAACTAAAGAAAGTTTTGAAGAAGAAACCGACCCCCAAGAAAAAAGCGCCGGCCAAAAAGGCCGCGCCAAAATCTAAAAAGAAGCCGGCGCCGAAGAAACGCGGCGTCCGCGGCAGAAGCCAGAACACTTCGCCCATAGCCTTTGACCGCGCCGGGTTTGGAGCAGGCGCCGCGGGACAGTCCGGCTCGCTACAGGGATTGTCGAATCGCGCGGGAGCGGATTCCGAGAGCGTGGACGAATTGCTCGAGGAAGGCAACGCCTTCGAGGCCGAAGTCGTCGAGGGAGTGGAAGATGCTCCCGATGCCGACCAGGGCGAAGTCCGGACGCGCGAAATTCCGGAAGACGACGTCCCGGAAGAGTATCAGGATCCGGACAAGTAGCGCCGCAGCCGCGAGGGCCCAAGCTTCCGTGGGTGCCGCACCCTTGCGATTTTCAAGGGTGCGGGTGTTGATTCCGAGGATCGGGAAAATTCAGAAACGCGTTCGCGGGAAGTTCGGATAGGTTTCGAATCTAAACCCGCACCCTTAAAAAACGTAAGGGTGCGGCCCCCATCGCTGGTGCGACGGTTCCCCGTATACTCAACGGTTTGTGCCCGTGTTACTCAACGCCCACGTCGAGGGTCAGCTTCAGGCTTCCGCCTCCAGCACCACCACGGGCTGGTAGGTGCGCGGCACCACCGCTTCGGCGATGGCAATCAGCCGTTCCTGCTGGCTGAAGACGCGCAGGCGCGCGGGCTTCCATTCGCCGGAATCGAGCTGGCTGGTCGCGCCTTGCGCGGCGCTCGGACGGCCCGGCTGAATCTGGGCGATCTGCACGTTGAATTTCGAGCCGTGCCGCACGCGCTTTTCCAGCAGCGGCAGAATCGTGACGCTCGGTAGTTCCGGCAGCAGGCGTTCCAGCGGAATCACATAGCGCGCCAGATCGCCTTCCTTCGCGGCGCGCTCCAGATCCTCCAGTTTCACCGCCTGATCGAGAGTGAATTCGCCCACCGCCGTGCGAATGATTTCGGCGAGGTGCGCGCCGCAGCCGATGGCCGCGCCCATGTCATGCGCCAGCGAACGGATATATGTGCCGGCGGCGCACTCGATCGAAACTCTTGCCAGCGACCCCGAAACTTCGTTGACGTGAAAATCGTAGACTTCGATCTCCACCGGCTTCAACTCCACCGGCTTTTTTTTGCGCGCCAGTTCGTGCGCGGGGCGCCCGTGGATTTTTTTCGCGGAATACGGCGGAGGCATCTGCGGGAAGCGGCCGATGCGCGCGGCGGCCAGCCGTTCGATTTCGGCGCGATCGATTTGCGGCGCGGAGTCCGGCCCGAGCGCTTCGCCGTCGGCGTCATACGTGTCCGTGGCAAAGCCGAAACGGAAAGTGGAATCGTAGCGCTTGCGGCGGCCCACATAAAATTGCGCGAGGCGCGTGGCGCGGCCGAGCAGCAACACCAGAACGCCGGTCGCCAGCGGATCGAGCGTGCCAAGATGGCCGATTTGCCGGAAGCCCACGATGCGGCGAACGGCTTCTACCACGTCGTGCGACGTCCGCCCGCGCGGCTTGTCAATGACCAGGGCGCCGTCCAGCGGCGCGGGTTGCGGTTTTCTTTGCATGGATTGCGTAGGACAGGCTTCAGCCTGTCTGGGTTTCTGCGCGAATCGTGGACTCTAAACCAGACAGGCTGAAGCCTGTCCTACTCTCGGGGCGGATTTTTTGCTTGCCGCAGCAGGGTTTCAATCCGCTGGCCGTATTCCTCGGAGTGATCGAGAATGAAGTGAATCTCCGGCGCGCGGCGCAGCTGCAAACGCTCCGTCAACTCGTGGCGAATGTAGCCGACCGCCGCGAACAGCCCGCTGATGGTGCTCTTCTGCTCGGCCTCGTTGCCCATCACGCTGACGTAAACGCGCGCGTGCTTCAGATCCGGCGTTACGCGAACTTCGGTTACCGTGACCAGTCCCTCGATGCGCGGGTCTTTCAGTTCCCCGGCCACCATGATTCCCAATTCGTGTCGAATTTCCTCGGCCACGCGTTCGTGCCGATGCCCTGCTACCGTCATTTTTGTTTCACCGGATGATTGAATTATTGAAGCCAGCGCCTGCCTCGTCGGCATCCCTTTGACTAGAGATAGCTACAAAACTTCCAGATCGTGGCTCACCAGATCGCGGCCCAGGTGCCGCTCGGAATCGCGCAGCACGGTGCGCAGCGTCTCTTCCACAAATCCGGCATTGTTTGCCAGGCTCACTACGCCGACCACCGAGCGCTGCCAGGAATCCTGCCCTTCCAGTTCGGCGACAGCCACATTGAATTTCCCGCGCAGCCGGTCCTTCAGGCTGCGCAGCACCTGCCGCTTGTCTTTGAGCGAGTGCGCCTCGGGAATATAAATTTCCAGGGTGAGCAGACCGATCGGCATCTTCATCCCGGCGAGTGTCCAGTGACACAGACTAGTGGCACAGACTTCAGTCTGTGGGGGTTGGTCCTTGCTAGGCCTAAAATCCACAGACTAAAGTCTGTGCCACTTGAGATCACTCAAGATCAGGCCGTGGCTTCGGCCAGGACCAGTTTCTGCATGTGGAAGCACTCGAGAACGTCGCCCACTTTGATGTCGGCGAAGTTGGAGACGGTTGCACCGCACTCGAAGCCGGAGCGCACTTCGTTCACATCGTCCTTGAAACGCCGCAGCGAAGTGAGTTTCCCGGTATAAACCACCACACCATCGCGCAGCACGCGCACGTCGGCGTCGCGCTTCAGGATGCCGTCCACCACGTAGCAGCCGGCGATCATGCCCACGCCCTTCACACGGAAGGTATCGCGCACTTCGGCGCGGCCCAGATGCGTTTCCTTGAATACCGGCTCGAGCAACCCGGTCATGGCCTTTTTGATTTCGTCGGACACTTCGTAAATGATGGTGTGCGGCCGGATTTCCACGCCTTCGCGCTGCGCAAGGTCGGTGGCCTTGCGGTCGGGGCGCACGTTGAACGCCACGATAATGGCGCCCGATGCGGACGCCAGCAGCACGTCGTTTTCCGTCACCGCGCCGATGCTGGCGTGAATGATCTTCAGTTTCACGCGGTCGTCGGACAATTTCGGCAGCATTTCGCTCAACACTTCCACCGAGCCCTGCACGTCCGCCTTGATCACCAGCGGCAGTTCCTTCACCTCGCCGAGGCGCAACTGCTCGTGCAACTGGTCGAGAGTGATGCGCGCGCCGGCGGACTTGGCCAGGCTCGCTTCGCGCAGTTTGCCCTGGCGGAATTCGACGATGTGGCGCGCGCGCGCCTCATCCGTTACCTGAAACTGGTCTCCGGCTTCCGGCGCGCCCTGCAAACCCAGCACTTCAACCGGCGTCGACGGTCCCGCGCTTTTTACCGGGCGCCCGCGATCGTCAAACATGGCGCGAACTTTTCCGTACACCGCGCCGCAAATGAAAACATCTCCGGCGTTGAGCGTTCCCGTCTGCACCAAAACGGTGGCCACCGGCCCGCGGCCGCGATCGACGCGCGACTCCAGCACCGTGCCCGCGCCGGGCGCTTTCGGATTCGCCTTCAACTCGCGCAAATCCGCCACCAGCAAAAGCATTTCCAGCAGCTTATTCAGATTCGTTTTCTGTTTCGCGGAGACTTCCACCATCACGGTGTCTCCGCCCCATTCCTCGGGCATCAGCCCGCGCTCGGAGAGTTGGCGCTTCACACGCTCAGGCTCCGCGCCGGGCTTGTCGATTTTGTTGATGGCCACAACGATGGGCACGCCCGCTGCCTTAGCGTGATCGATGGCTTCCTGCGTCTGCGGCATCACGCCATCGTCGGCGGCAACGACAAGCACGACGATGTCCGTGACTTTCGCGCCGCGCGCGCGCATGCGCGTAAAGGCCTCGTGGCCCGGCGTATCGATGAACACCACCTTGCGGCCGTCGATGTGAACTTCCGAAGCGCCGATATGCTGCGTGATTCCGCCGGCTTCTCCCGCGGCGATATCTGTTTCGCGGATGGCATCCAGCAGGCTGGTCTTTCCGTGATCGACGTGGCCCATCACGGTAACCACCGGCGGGCGCGGCACCAGGTTCTCGGGCTTCTCTTCGAGAGCCACTTCCCGGACCACGTCTTCCTCAAAGGTGATGACGTTGACGATACCGTTGAAGGCTTCCGCGAGACTGGTCGCGGTGGGGGTATCGAGCGCCTGGTTGATGCTGGCAAAAATTCCGCGATCCAGCAAAATTTTCAGGACGTCTTTCGCGCGCACATCCAGCTTTTCCGCCAGGTCACGAACCGTGACTCCTTCGGTAATGGTGATCTGGCGCGGTTCGCGCGGAGCCGGCGCGGGAGCGCGCTCGATCTGCGGAGCGCCGCGGCGCTGCTCGCCGACGCCCATGCGGGCGCGTACCGGATGCAGCTTGCGCTCGCCCTCTTCGAAGCGCTTCTCCATCGTGGGACGCGCGCGAGCGGCGGGCTTGCGTTCGTAAATCGGCTTGCCGGGCTCGGCCTTTGGCGGCGCCTTGTCCGGAGGCAGCATCGTTCCGGTCCGGCCGCCCGGGCGCGGACCGCCAGGACGCTCGAAGGGCTGGCCGGGACGCCCCGGGACAGGTTGGCCCGGACGACCTTGCCCCGGGCGCGCCGGAAATCGGGACGGCTGTCCGGGACGGGTGCTCGCACTGGGCCTGGGCGCGGCAGGCGGATTTACGCGCGCGCCGGGAGGCAATGGATTCCAATTTGGCTTGGGAGCCGCTGGCTTGGCGGGCACCGACGGGCGCGCAGGTGCAGGCGCCGCGGGCCGGGCTGTTGCCCCAGCAGGCGGTGCGGCGGCCGCCGGGCGCGGTGCTCCGGGAACTGCCGGGCGTGCTGTCGCGGGAACTGGAGAAGTCGGATGACGCGCGGGCGGCGCAGGAGCCGTCGCCGGTGGTTTTGTTGCCGCAGGCGTTTGCACAGGGGCCGCAGGACCTGCCGGGCGCACAGCAGGCTTGGCTGCAATCGGAGCAGCCGCAGGTGCAACTCTGGGCGCTTCCGCGGGAGGAACTATGACCGGTTTCGGGGTTGCCGGAGCTGCAGGAGCTGTCGGCGCTGCCTTGGTTTCAACAGGAGCGGCCGCAGGCGCAGCTGGGCGCGGTGGTTCGGCTACTGGAGCAACGGGCGTGGCTGGCGCCGCAACTGGAGCAACCGGTGGCGCGACTGCCGCCGGCTTCATGCGCGCCGCACGGGCCGCAGCCTCTTTGGCCGCCTTGTCCGCTACGGCCTTCTGTTCCTCGGCAGCCTCAGCTTCGGCCAGGGCGCGAAAGTGCTCGCGCACTTTTACCGCTGCCTCTACCTCAATGGAACTGGAATGCGTTTTTTTCTCGGTGACTCCGGCCTCCGGCAAATAGTCGATAATCGCCTTGGCCTTGACCTCGAGTTCGCGAGCCAGTTCGTTGATTCGGATTTGATTCGAATCGGTCATTGCCCTCCGGGGCTACTTCTTTCCGTGCTCGTCCGAAATATCGGTGGCAGCGTCGGGCTCCGCGCCCGCGGCATGCCCGTGAGCCGCAGCAGCGTCCGCAATTTCCTCGGCTTCCGTCGGGGCTTCGGCGTCTTCGGCCGCAACGTCCGCAGCTTCCGCTGTTTCTTCGGCGGCTTGCGCCTGTTCCGCGGAATCCTGGGCGTTTTCCTCTTCCGCCAGCGCCTCGGTCGATTCCGTTTCCGGCTGCGGGTTTTCCAGCGACTGGAAATAGGCCGCCACGGACATCTGAATCTTCTCCACCATTTTTTCGCCGATGCCCGGAATTTCAGTGAGCTGTTCCGGCGTCATGTCGGCGAGCTTTTCGATCGAGCTGATTCCGTGCATCTCGATGCGCTCGATGGTCTTCGGGCCAACACCTTGCAATTCGGAGAGCGGCGTGCCGGGAGCGGTCAGCGCGGTCATCTGCGCTTCGATTTCCTGGCGCTTTTCTTCCTCGCTCTTGATATCGACGTTCCAGCCGATCAGCTTGCTGGCGAGGCGCACGTTCTGGCCCTTTTTGCCGATGGCTAGGGACAGCTGCGTGTCCTCGACAATCACTTCGAGGTGCCGCGTTTCGGGGTCGATGATCTGAACGCGCGTAACCTTCGCGGGAGACAACGCCTTTTGCGCGAACTGCACGGTGTCTTCCGAGTAGGGAATGATGTCAATTTTTTCGCCGCGCAATTCGCGGATGATGGATTGCACGCGCATGCCCTTCATGCCCACGCACGCGCCCACCGGATCGACGTCCTTGTCGCGGCTCTGCACGGCGATCTTGGTGCGCTCGCCGGCTTCGCGCGCCGCGGCGCGAATCTGCACCGTGCCGTCGTAAATTTCCGGAACTTCCATCTCGAAAAGGCGCTGCACTAAAATGGGATCGGCGCGGGAGACGATTACCTGAGGACCCTTCGCCGAGCGGTCCACCGCGCGAATGACAACGCGCAGGCGGTCGCCGATATTGTAGGTTTCCAGGCGGGACTGCTCGCGCTTGGGCATGCGCGCTTCGGCGCGTCCCAGATCGACGATCACGTCCGGCCCTTCGGTGCGCTTGACGACGCAATTCACCAGCTCGCCGACGCGGCCGTTGTATTCGTTGTAGATGGTGTCGCGCTCGGCTTCGCGCACCTTCTGCATGATCACTTGTTTTGCGGTTTGCGCGGCGATGCGGCCCAGCACTTCGGTGGGTTTGGGGATCAGGACTTCGCTGCCGATTTCGGCGTTGGGGTCCACGCGCCGGGCTTCGGCAAGGGTAAATTCCTTCTTCGGGTCGGTAACTTCCTCGACCACCGGGCGCACCGCAAACACATCGACCTGCCCGGAATCTGGATTGAACTTGGCGCGTAAATCTTCTTCGGTCTTGTAATACTTGCGCGCGGCGACGATCATCGCGTCTTCGATCGCCGCGACAATCACCTCCGGTTCAATGTGCTTTTCCCGGCTGATCTGCTCAATTGTTTGATACAGCAGATTGGCCATCTGTCCCTCATCTCAAAACTCGACAACCAGGTTCGCTTTGCGAATTCCTTCCATCGGCAAAGCAATCACCCGGCCCTTCACTTCAATCTGCACTTTTCCGTCGGCCACGCCCGCCAGCCGGCCTTCAAAAAATTTCTGATTCTCCACCGGATCCATCGTCGATATTCTCGCCAACCGCCCGGCGAACCGCTCGAATTCCGCCGGCTTGGTAAGTTTGCGGTCCAGGCCCGGAGAGCTGACCTCCAGAATGTAGTGCGGCCCGGGAACCAAATCCTCAACGTCCAGAATAACGCTCAGCTGGTTGCTGACGTTCTCGCAATCCTTGTGGCTGACGCCTTCAGGCTTGTCGATGTACACGCGCAGGAAGCGTTGCTTGCCAACCTTCCATTCCACGTCGACCACTTCGATGCCCAGCGACCGCGCCACGCGCTCAGCCGCCTCGCGGATGCGCTCCAGTTCCATCGACCGCTTCCCGTCGTCCCCCGAACCACCGCCGGAAGCCCCGGCAGAGCCGCCTATCGCCGTTCGGCAGAGAAACCTCCCAACAATAAAAAAGTGGGCTCTCGCCCACTGAGGCTTTCGACCGGCTTAGGCAAGTAACAGTATAGTCAGCCGTAGCGGCAAAAGCAAGCTGCGGGAAATGGCCTTCCGGGAATCATTCGGGCATCAGTGCAAAGGTCCACACCGAACCGCCCGCCGGCACCAACTTCGCGGCATAGCGCGTCGCCACGTCGCCGCCAAGTCCCGACACCACGGTCACGTACTGGCGGCCTTTGTGCGTATACGTGATGGCGGTCGCGTTGACGCTCGAACCCGTTTTGAATTGCCAGAGGGTTTTTCCCGTGTCCTGATCGAGCGCCAGGAATTCTCCGGTCAGCCTCCCCGTAAACAATAATCCGCCGCCGGTCGCCAGCATGCCTGCGGAACTCGGCAGGTCGGTCAAGGGGACTTCCCACTTCTTCTCGCCGGTCAGGGGATTGATCGCCGCGAAGTGGCCCACGACATCGCCGGGATGAATTTCCGGGGCCCGGGCGGTGACGCCGGTAGAAACTCCGCCAATGACGGTGGGCCTCGGCGCAGCGAGTTGCTGGATACGCGGAATATTCCAGGTGCTGGCATAAATCAGGCCGGTATTCGGATTGAACGCGATGGGCACAGCGTTGGTGCCGCGCGACGGCCAGATTTCCACTTCTTCACCGGCCGCGAAGCGCTGCTGCACATCCGTCAAGATCGGACGACCGGTGGCCAGGTCGATCCCGCTGGCCCAATTGACCTTCACGTAGGGGTGCGCGGCGATCAGCTTACAGTTGGTGCGATCCACCATGTAGAGAAACCCGTTTTTGTTGGCCTGAATCATCACTTTGCGCGTCTGGCCGTTCACCGGAATGTCCGCGAGCACCTGCTCGTCGGTGGCGTCCACGTCATACACGTCATTGGGCGTGTACTGGAAATAGCAGGCGACTTCTCCCGTTTTCGGGTGGATGGCCAGCACGCTGTTGGTGAACAGGCTGTCGAGGCCTTCGCGCGGCCGCGGATCGTAGGGCTCGGCATTGCCCGTTCCCCAGTAAACCAGATCGAGCTGCGGATCGTACGAGCCGGAGCGCCACGTCGGGCCGCCGCCATGGGTCCATGCGTCGCTATTCTTGGGCCACGTTTCGGAGCCGGGTTCGCCGGGCGCGGGTATGGTGTAGCGGCGCCACAATTTTTTTCCGGTCTCCGGATCCCAGCCGTCCAGAAATCCGCGCGTGGTGGATTCGCCGCCGGACGCTCCGGAGATCAGCACACCGTCGGCGACGATCGGCCCGCCGGTGGCGTAGTAGCCGTCGCTCATATCCGCGAATTTCTGGTTCCACAGTTCCTTGCCGGTTTCCATGTCGAGCGCCAGCAAGTGATTGTCAATCGTGACGCGAAACAATTTGCCGTTGTAAATGGTGGCCGCGCCGCGGTGGAAGGCGGCTCGGCGCGCCTGCGGCTCCAGTTTCACCGCCGTGCGCCAGATTTGTTTGCCGGTTTCGACGTCGATGGCGAAAGTCCACCGGCCGTTGATCACGTACATCACGCCGTTGTAAATCGTCGGCGCGGCCAGTTCGCCCTGATCGTTCATCAGGCTGGTGCTCCAGATGGGCACCAGGCGCTTGACGTTGGATTTATTGATTTGCTTCAGCGGACTGAAACTCTTGCGGTCAAAGCCCATGCTCTCAGTCGTCACGTTTTCCGTGTTCTTGCCGTCGTTGACCAGATCGTCGTTGGTCTGAGCAAAACCCAGCGCGGGCCAGAGGCCGAGCAGCGCCACGCAAAGCAACAATTTTTTCATGATCATCTCTTCTCTCAGTTGAGATACTTGCCGACTTCTTTGTCGCCCGTGCCACTGCACGAAGTCGAACCATAGCGCAGGAATTTCTGCATTCTCGCCGCGCCGTCCACTTCGCCGGCATATACATTCCCTTCGGAATCGACCGCCACCATGTGCGGCCAGTGGAATTCTCCGGCCTGGCGGCCGCCTCCTCCGAAGCGGCTGAGTTCCGTCAGGTTCTGCCGGTCGATCACGTAGATCACATCGTTGGTTAGGTCGGCAACGTACATGCAGGATTGTTTCGCGTCCGTGGAAAAATTCACGGTGCCGGATGTGCCGGAAGGGGTCTGCGGCGCGACATGCACTTCGCCCACATAGCCGCACTTGCCGACTTCGCCGTCCGGATTGGAGCACGGCTTGCCGACTTCAGAAGCCTTGAAAACCTGCACGCGATTGTTGCCGCGGTCGCAAACGTAAAGCAGGCCGTCATTCGCCAGCTTGGCGCAATGCACCGGGCTGCGGAAGAATTTTGGACTGAGGTTGCCGGCCTTGAAGTCCTCGGGCCACGAACCCGCTTCCTCCCCGGCGTTTTCTCCAGTGGCATTTTCTCCGACCACGGGATTCTGTCCGAAGGCACCGAAGTGCCCGACATATTTCCCGGTCGCCGCGTCCACGATCAGCACGCGGCGGTTGCCGTATCCATCGGCGACATACATCAAATTGGTTTTTGGATCGACCACCATATCCGCCGGCCAGAAAGGTTCGGGCGTGCCATTCACGCCGCCCGCAGTGTCATTGCTGTTCGGGCCTTTCGCGCCCGCGGTTCCGATCTGGTAGACGAATGTCCCGTCCATTTTAAATTTCAGGATTTGCGAATCGTTTCCGAAATTCGGCGCCCACGGATACTGGCCGTGAAAATTGCGCGCCTGGCCGTTGCCGGCAAGATACACGAAATCATTCTGGTCGACGTACACGCCGTGCTCGCGAGACGGCCAGAAACAACCGTCCTGCTGGCGGCACTTCGTTTCGAGGTAGCCCGGATCGCCCGGACCGCCCCAGGCGTTCAGCAGTTTTCCGGCTTTATCGAAAACCAGCACCGATGGCGCGGGCATGCAGCAGCCGTTTAGTTGCCCGTACGGACGCGCGAATCCGAGCGCGCTGATCGGATTGCCTTTCGCGTCCTTGCCGGCCACGCCCTGCATTCCGCTGTCCGTGGAAGTCACCGAACGCGGGCGGTGAAATACCCAGATGTGATCGTGCTTGTCGACGGCAATCCCGCCGACGTCGCCGATCACCCAGTGATGCGGCAGCGGTTGCGGCCACGCGGGATCGAGGACGAACCCGGGCGCGGAGCCTTTGTGCTCGGGCGAGCCCATCGCCGTGAGGCGATCGAGCACCCGCGCTTTTTGCAGCGCATCCGTCGCGGTTCCGGACGATTGTTGCGCGCGTAGCGCGGGAACAAAGTGCGAGATACACAACGCAAAGAAAATAAGTGCATGCAGTGCGGAATAAATAAAAATCTTGCGGGTCACGGAAGTCTCCTGGAATCGGCTGGCATCGTAACGCCGCCAGCGCTTGCGGCACCAGAAAGAAATTGGAAAAAATTTGCAGCGCCCACCTGAAACGCACGACCTATCCGAAGTCTAGAGGGGGCAACAAACCATAACCGACCGTGAGAGCGGTGGGGATGCAAAACGGCTGACGCGTCCGAAGTCCCGAAGGGACGACAAACCGTAGCCCACCGCGTAAGCGCTGGGGATACAGGGCGAAACATGTTAGAGCCCCGGAGGGGCGGCACAATTTCCCATTCGTTCACGCGTCACCACATACATTTGATTTTCACCAACGAGATGACGGCGTTGTGTCGCCCCTCCGGGGCTTTTGCTTTTTTTGCGCCGACGTCCCACCGCTTACGCGGTGGGCTACGATTTGTCGTCCCTCCGGGACTGGGACTGACCGGGCCCACAGGGCGCTCTCTTCACAATTTAGACGGATCTTTGGCGGCGGGCTGCGAGCCACTGCGCCACTTCAGCGGCGTTTCGATCCGGGGGGAAAACGGGATAGAAGACGTGCTCAATCGTCCCGCTCGAGATCACTAGCGTCAGGCGCTTCAGCAATTTCATGCCGCCGGCCTCAAACATCGGAAGGCGCAGCGAGTCCGCTAGCCGCAAATGTTCGTCGGAAAGAATCGGAAACGGCAGGCGCAGGCGTTCGGCGGCCTCGCGCTGGTATTCCGTGCTTTGCGTGGAAAGTCCGAAGAGCCGCTGGACGCCACGAGATTTAAGGGTCTCAAATAAATCGCGGAACGCGCAGGACTGCGGAGTGCAGCCGCGCGCGCCTGGAATCAAATCCCATCCCTCGGGATTTTCAATTCCGGGACGCCCTGTGCGCGGGTATGCAAAAACCACCACCGTTCCCGGCAGCGCGGAAAGATCGACGACGGTGCCGTCGGTCGAGGGCAACGGAACGGAAGGCACCCTTAGTCTGGCAAGGTGCCGCGCCGCGCCATCGTCGGCGGGTACCGGGATTTTCGACCAGTCGGGAGCTTCGATGCTGCTGGAGTCCACCGGGCCTCCCAAAAAAGAAGCGCCAAGGAAGCCTGCGGCGCCCCTGGCGGAAAAAGAAAATCGAAGCACGGCACGTAACAGCCGAACAACAAGAACGGCGGCGAACGCGTAGCTATTCGACTGCAGCAGCCGATTAAGGCGTCGGCTTCTTGGCCGGAGCCGCGGGAGCCGCCGGCTTCGGAGCCGCAGCAGGAGCCGCTGCCGCACCCTTAATCGGATACGCCTGATCGTAGAGCTTCACGATTTCGGCGGTGATATCAGACTGCGAAGAGCCGTAGACGACCGGGCTGCCCTGCGCCGAGGTGTCCAGAACGACGGTGAAGCCGTTCTCTCGAGAGTAGCGGTCCAGCACTTCGAGCATCTTGCGTCCGATCCCGTCGACGATTTCGCCCTGCGCGGCATTCAGTTCTTCGTTGAGGTCATCATTACCGCGTTGCAGGCGCCGCGAGAGCAGTTCGCCTTCGCGCTGCATTTTGGCCTTCTCGTCGTCGCTGAGCGTGCGGGCGCCTTCGCTCATCTTGCGCTGCAGGTCTTCGATCTGTTTTTGCAGGTTCTGCAGTTCGTTTTGCTTGGGCGCAAATTGCGATTGCAGTTGCGCCTGCGCCTGTTTGCCTTCGGCCGTCGCGACGATGGCGTTGCGGACATTCATGACGGCGATCTTTGCACCCGGCGCAGCGGCCGCACCCTGCGCGCGAACGCCGCGAATCGGAGCCAGGCAAAATAGAGCCAGCGCGGCGAAAATCCCTATCGAACGTAAATTAACCCTCATGCTCACACCTTCTCTTTCCTCTAGAAAATCACAAATCGCGGATTATAGCGGTCCGAATTCATGGGCGTCAATCGGAATTGCTCCGGCCCCTCTGGACTGGATCAGGGCCGGATCCTTCCAACTGAGTGTTCCCGCAGCCTCAGCCCGCGGCCCTGCAAAACGTTTTTCCAGCACCCGTTGCGATGCGCCGCCAATCCCGCGGAGTTGCCGCGCTGGTTTTATCGCGGCAAGGGTATGAACAACACGCGCCCGTTGGCCGTGTCCCCGATGACGGCCACATTAGTCAGCGGGTGAATTCCCAGGGGGTATTGCAGGAACCCCTGAAACGCCAGATTGAGCGCGAAATTGGAGTTGGCCGCGCTGGCCGGCGGCAACGGCAGCACCGCGCGGATTTTCTGACCCAGGAAATCGGCCACCGTCACGGTGCGGCTGGCGGTATTGGTGCTGACCAACGTGCTGGTGAAATAGTTGTAAGCGATCGCGGTCGGGTTGATGCCAATGCGGAACACGATCTGAACGGCCGTGACCGGATCGATGACATTCACGTTATTCCCGGTGCTGGAGGCGGCGATAAAGCAGCCGGTGGTGTTGGTCGTTGTGCCATTGCTGTTGGAGCCGCAATCGGTGGGCACCGGGTCATAAATCACGGAAGTTGGCGCGTTGACATTAAAGTTCTGCGCCAGGCTGTTGGCAGACGTTCCGTTGGAGATGCCGATGCTGTTGCTTCCGGAAGCGGCGACGGCCACTTCATGATTCACGTAGTTGAAGGCCACCGCGACGGGCCGTTGTCCGGTGGAGATGCTGGTCACGCCTCCGGTCACGGCGTTCACCACGCTCACCGTGTTGGCCACGCTGTTGGCGATGGCCACTTCGCCGGTGGCTTCGTCAGCCGCCGCACCGATGGGGCCGGAGCCGGTAGCGATGGTTTGCGTGACGGTCTGTGCCTGTTCATCGACAATCGAGGCGGTCCCCGCGCCGCCGTTATTGGCGACCACCGCCAAATGCAGCCGCGGCAGCACCGCCACGCCGATAGGATTGGTGCCCACGGCGACGGCGGAACTGGTGTTGGAAGTCATGTTGATCAATGCCACGGAGTTGCAACCGAACAGCGTGACCGCGGCAATGTTTTGCGTCGGGTCGATGGCCACGCCCGAGGGCTGTGGCGTCGGAGAACAACCGGTAACGTCCACGCTCTGCTCGACCGTGAAATCCTCGGCGTTGGTCACGCCCGTTCCGTTGGATACATCCACGGCGTAGCGGTGGGGCGAAATCAACATGTTCGCCGGAACCAGCGCTGTCAATTGGCGGTCTCCTGTCCCGGTGCAACTGGTGGTCAGCGGAGTTCCGTCGAGGCGCACAGTGAGAGAAGTGGTGCTGGCGGTGCACGTAAGCCCTTTGCCGATCACGGTAAGCGTTTGCGGGGAGGGGCTCGGTTGGCTGCCCAAGGCGAAACTGTTGACGAAGGTTTTCGGACTGGTCTCGGTGATGGAGAAGTTCTGGATCGCGCCCAGGTTCAACACGCTGACGCTGCCGTCCTTTTGGTTGGCGACCACCGCGAGATTCGTACCGGGGTCGATGGCCACGGCGATGGGGCCGGGCAGAGTGGGGAAAGGAGCGCTGTCATTCAATCGGCGCGGCGCGGTGGGATCGATCACGGATAAAGTGTTCGATGTTGAATTCACGGCGACCACCGTATTCGTCAGCGGATTGTACGCGCCGGCGATCGTCCCGATATCGGCCGCATTGTTTGTTTTTAACGCCAGCGCAGAAATCGATTGATCGATCAGGCTGAAGAACGAAACCACTCCGCTGGTCGTCGGATCGAACAGCACCGCCTGCTGCGTTTCCGGATTGATGGCCACGCCCTGCACGGTGATCGGCACGCCGACCGTCGCCACCGGCTGCGAATAGTTGACCGAACCCGTGGCAGCCTGCGGAATCGATTGCGTCGCCACATTCGGCAGCGTCGGATCGGACTGCGTGTAGCTGAACTGGTTGGGGCCCGGGCCCGCGGAACTCACCGTGTAAAATCCATTGAACGAAGGCGCCTGCGCGGCGATCGACGGATCGGTCCCCGAGGGAAACTGCACGTTCTGAATTTGCACCGCGTCTCCCACTTGCACCGAGAGCGGTGGCGAGGACGCCGTGGATTGCACGCTGACCGTGACCACCGTGGTGCTCCCGTTGCTGGTTCGCGAGACCGCAGTGATCTGGTTGGAGGATTGCTGGTTCAAATCCACGATGCCCAGCGATCCCAGCGTTCCCGGCGTCGCCAGCGCCCAATTCAGATGGGGCTCGACGGCGACGCGGGTGTTGGAGCCGGTACTGATGGACACGATGCCCACGTAGGAGGGGGGATTCGTGGTGACATCCACCAGAACTCCGTAATTTTTCTGCTGCATGGCCACCAGGGCGCGCCCGGTTACCGGATTGATGCCCACAGAATTCGGCGTATCCTGCAGAGCAGGAAGAACGAAGCTGACGGCGTGCGCATTCAAGTCCACGACGGCAATTGTTTTTGACACCGAGTTCACGACCAGCGCGATATTGCGCACAGAGTCGACCGAAACGCCGGTGGGTCCGGAAGGCTGGCAGCCGCTGGTGGCCACGCCGGTGCTAGCCGTGCACAGGTTGGTGATCAGAGTTGGCGGAGTAGTTTTAAGATCGATCAGGCTGATGTCGTTCGATCCCTGGTTCGCCACCACGGCGATGCCGGTCGCGGGATTGATGGAGACGTCCGCGGGCGCCGAGGTTCCGGCAACGGATCCGACCGCGACGCGGGTGGTCGACGGAGGCGTGTACGTTGGCTGGACCGCAAGATTGGTGACCGCGAACTTGGTTGGGTCGGTCGCGCTCTTGATCGCTACCGGATAAAGCCCCGGCACTGTGAAGTCGCTGGAGTTCGATCCGCCACCAATGGCCACCGACAATTGCCGCGTGCTGCCGATGGTCTGGCTGGCCGGCAGTTGGATCCCGCGAAGCTGCCCGTTAAAGGTTGCGCTGACCGCCGGCGAAGCCGGATTACTCCCCGTTCCAAAGAAACCGCCATCGACGCCGAAGGTCAATACCCCCGCGGTTCCCTGAGGAATGCTATCCGGTGCGGGACCCACAACGCCGGGGCGAACTCCCACCACCGTAATTTGGCATAACGACGCATTGGTGCAGGATTCCGCGGTCCCGGACTGCTCCGACACGCTGATCACAAATTGGTTGTTCTGCGGCGGAACGGCCAGCATGAAATCGGGAATGCGCGCGCGAATTACCGACGTCGATACGCCGGTGACAAATCCGGACGCCAGCTGCATGCCGTTGATGAAAACATTGTCCGTGGAAATAAAATTCGTGCCGGTGATGTAGACGTCCTGGAACAGACCGCCGAGCGCCGTCGCGTTGGGGCTTACCGAGGTCACCGTCGGATTTGAGGCGGTGACCACCGTGACGGTCGCCGTCGCGGTTACCGACGTATCCGCGACCGAAGTGGCCGTGACAATTACGGCGCTGGGCGACGGCACGGAAGTCGGCGCCGTGTAGACGCCGGTGCTGGCACCGATGCTGCCAATTCCCGTCAGCGTGGTGGACAGCGACCAGGTGACATTCTGGCAGGTGGGATTGGACGTCACGTTGCATCCCGGATTGTTGACCGTGGCGCTAAACAGAAAATGCTCACCCGTGCCCACGGTTGCGGTGGTCGGCGTGATGGCGATGGTGATTCCGGTCACGATGGTCAGCGTGGAGGTCGCCGTTTTAGTAGTATCCGCCTGCGCGGTGCCGGTGACCGTGACCGCTGGAGCGATGGTGGTCGTGCCGTTGGTGGTGACCGTTGGAATGGTGGCCGGCGCGGTGTACAGTCCGGTGGCATCGATGCTGCCGCAAGTGTTGGCGGCGACTCCTGTGGCGCACGTGACGCTCCAGGTGATGGCGGTGTTGCTGTTGCCGGTCACCAGGCCGCTGAACAACTGAGTCCGGTTTGTGATCACGCTGGCGCTGGTCGGTGAAATGGAGATGGTCACGGTGGAGGAAGTGGTCTTTCCGCATCCCCATGCCCCCAGCGCCGCCGCGAGAGCGACTATTGTAGAAAACTTCCGC
>Ga0209168_10000880_pt1 | contig 26212 bp, 18 predicted proteins | sample Coa_R1_FD_187156 | JGI IMG/M metagenome (GOLD analysis project Ga0209168, IMG submission 187156) | Surface soil microbial communities from Centralia Pennsylvania, which are recovering from an underground coalmine fire - Coalmine... | ecosystem: Environmental > Terrestrial > Soil > Unclassified ...
TACCACGCCCTCGTGGGCATGAAAAATCCAAATGGCCGGGACTGCGTGCGCTGCCACCTGGAGCACAACGGCGAGGATTTTTCACTAGTGCATTGGGAGCCGTCGCTCAAGCAATTCGATCATCGCCAGACGGGCTATGCGCTGATCGAAAAGCACGCGGACGTCGCGTGTGAAAAGTGCCACACGCCGGCGCACATGGTTCCGGCGCAGCGGGCGCTCATTCAGAAGAAAAATCTGACGGCGTCTTTTTTCGGACTGTCGCAGGAATGCGCCACGTGCCACGAGGATGTCCATAAAGGCCAGCTTGGTCCCGATTGCCAGCGCTGCCATAACGTGACCGACTGGAAGCAGGCCAAGCAGTTCGATCACTCAAAAACGAAATACCCGCTCACCGGAATGCATGCCCAGGTGGCCTGTGAAAAATGCCACGTTGCGTCCGGGCCGGACAAAACGGCCAAGTTCACGGGAATCAAATTCGCAGCCTGCACCGATTGCCACTCCGATCCGCACAAAGGATCGTTCAAGGGAACGTGCGAATCGTGCCATACCACGGCCGGGTGGAAAAAAGTGAATGCATCGATGCAGTTCGATCACTCCAAAACAAAATATCCGTTGCTGGGAATGCATCTGAAAGTGGCCTGCACCGAATGCCACGCCGGCGGCGATTTCAAAAAGCCGCTGGCATTCGCGCAATGCGCCGCGTGCCACTCGCCCGATCCGCACAAGGGGCAGTTCCAGGCGCGGGCGAGCAAGGGCGAATGCTCGGAGTGCCACACCGTCGAGGGCTGGAAGCCGTCGCTCTTTGGCGTCAAGGATCACGCGACTTCGCACTATCCGCTTGAAGGAAAGCATGCGGCGGTTGCCTGCGACAAATGCCACACGCCCGCGGGCAAAGACACCGTGTACAACGTGAAATTCGCCGCCTGCACCGACTGCCACCAGGACGCCCACGACAAGCAATTTGCCGCCGCCCCGTATCAGAATCGTTGTGAACAGTGCCACACGGTCAAGGATTTCCACCGCTCGACATTCACCATCGCCAAGCACCGGAACACGCGTTTCGCGCTGACCGGCGCGCACGTTGCTGTCGCCTGCGCCGAGTGCCACAAGGCGGGCCTCGGTGGCAGGACAGACAAAGTTCTGCCGTTCCATTTCAGCGACAGCGCCTGCACCGCCTGCCACATGGATCCGCACCAGGGAGAATTCAAAGAACGCATGGCCCAGAAGCGAGCCGATGGAAGCGCGCTGGGCTGCGAGGCTTGCCACACTTCAAAATCGTGGATCGATATTCGCAGCTTCGACCACTCCAGGACGAACTTTCCATTGCTCGGCGCGCATCGCGGCGTTGCGTGTGACGAGTGTCACAAGGCCCAGCCAGGGGCGCATGAAATTCAGTTCAAGGGCGCGCCGAAAAATTGTGAGGCTTGTCACAGCGATCCGCACGGCGCACAGTTCGCTGCAAAGGATGGGGTGACCAAGTGCGGGGATTGCCATGTCGATCAGCGCTGGGCTCCCTCCACCTTCGACCACGACAAGCGCACTCAGTTTCCGTTGACAGGGGCGCACGCAAATGTGGGCTGCCCGATGTGCCATCAACTGCAGCAAGACGTAATGGGAAAGACAGTACTGTTCTACAAGCCCACGCCTAAGAACTGCGTCGACTGCCACGGAGCCGATTCCAAGCCTCTTTAGATGTAAACGGATAAGTAACGCGAAAACCGGGCAACCATATTCTGGATTTGCCGTTCCAAGACTCAGTTCTGCCGCCTCCGCGGCCGTAGTCGGAGAATACACAACAATGATCGGTCGAAGGTACAGGTCCAATTTCTGTCCCATGGCACAGTAGAGCGGAAAGCCGAGAAAGTTTACTGTTTCGGACACCCCTTTTTGGAAGAGGGTCGGAGCTCGCTGTAGCCTAGGGGGCAGTCATTTCGCGCGCAGCTCAAGTTGGATGTTCGTTCGTTTTCGTGCTGCTTATTTTCTCCTGCCGGCCGGTCAACGCCCAGCGGCAGCCGCGCCGTAGTCCGCACGGACCCCTCAATATTCCCTGCGAAAATTGCCACACCAACTCCAACTGGGCGCCCATCCGGGCCATTCCTGAATTCAACCATGACTCCACGCGCTACCCGCTTCGCGGCATGCACGAGAAAGTTTCCTGCACCGGATGCCATACCAAGCCGGTGTTCACCGATGTCGGGAAGAACTGCTCGAATTGCCACGCGGACATCCACCGAGCGCAATTCGGAACGAACTGCGCGCAGTGCCACACGGTACTTGGCTGGCAAGTCTCGGTGCAATCTATACAGCAGCACTTCAACCGCTTTCCGCTGCTGGGCGCCCATGCGGTGGTGGAATGCGAGGAATGCCACAAGAACGCCGCGGTGGGAAATTACCTGGGACTTTCCACCGCCTGTTCATCCTGCCACCTGTCAGACTGGCAGAAGACCAGCAATCCCGTGCATCCTTCGGCGGGCAGCGCCTTTGCGGCCGCCAACTGCACCAGTTGCCATTCGTTTGACAGTTGGCTCAACGCCAAATTCGATCACAGCTCGACCGGCTTCCTGCTGACGAATGGCCATGCCAACGTCGCCTGCGCGCTCTGCCACATCAACAACAATTACAATCTGACGATTGCCCCGACCGATTGCGGCAACTCGCAATGCCATCTGACCACCTGGCAGCAGACCAATAATCCGGTGCATCCATCGGCCGGCTCTGCGTTTGCCGCGGCCAACTGCACCACCTGCCACAACACGGTCAGCTGGACGACGGCGATCTTCGACCACAGCAGCACTGGATTCCAGTTGACCAACGGCCATGCCAACGTGGCCTGCTCTCTGTGCCACATCAATAACAATTACAACCTGACGATCGCGCCGACCGATTGCGGCAACTCCGGCTGCCATCTGAGCACCTGGCAGCAGACCAACAATCCGGTGCACTCAAGCGCGGGATCGGCTTTCGCTGTAGGGAATTGCGCTACCTGCCATACCACGGTGAGCTGGACGACGGCTGCCTTCGATCACAGCACCACGGGCTTTGCGCTGACCGGGACGCACATGTCGCCCACGCCGACGCCGTGCACCGCCTGCCACATCAGCAACAACTACTCGCTGAATTCCACGGACTGCTACGGCTGCCACCAGGCGGCTTTCCAGAGCACCACGACGATCGGCGGCAACGTGCCCAATCACGTCACCGCGGGATTCCCGACCACTGCGTCGGCCTGCGCGACGTGCCACCCGATTACCACGTGGTCGGCCGGAGTTTTCGATCACAACGCCACCGGCTTTCCGCTGACCAATGGGCATGCGAACGTCACCTGCAATCTCTGCCACATCAATAACAACTACGCCCTGACAATTGCTCCCACCGACTGCGGTAATTCCCAGTGCCATCTGACCACCTGGCAGCAGACCAATAATCCGGTGCACTCGGCCTCCGGCGCGGCGTTTGCGGCGGCCAACTGCTCCACCTGCCACACGACCAAGGGATGGGATGCCGCATCCTTCGACCACAGCGTCACCGGCTTCACGTTGACGGGCACGCATATGTCTCCCACGCCGACGCCCTGCGCCTCGTGCCACATCAGCAACAACTACTCGCTGAATTCCGCGGACTGCTACGGCTGCCACCAGGCGGCTTTCCAAAGCACCACGACGATTGGCGGTAATGTGCCCAACCACGTGACCGCCGGATTCCCGACCACCGCGTCGGCCTGCGCGACGTGCCACCCGATTACCACGTGGTCGGCTGGAGTTTTCAATCACAACGCTACCGGCTTCCCGCTGACTAACGGGCACGCCAACGTCGCCTGCAGCCTTTGCCACATCAACAACAACTATTCCCTGAACATCGCGCCGACCGCCTGCGGAACTTCGGGCTGCCACTTGACGGATTGGCAAAACACCAACGCGCCGCCGCATTCCGCCGCCGGACCAACCTTCGCGGCTGCGAACTGCACGACCTGCCACACCACGGTAAGCTGGACGACAGCGACGTTCGACCACGGCATGACGGGTTTTGCGCTGACCGGAACGCACGCTTCACCCACGCCGACGCCGTGCGCTTCGTGCCACGTCAGCAACAACTACTCGCTGAACTCCACCGATTGTTACGGCTGCCACCAGGCGGTGTTTCTCGGCACGGCCACCATTGGCGGCAGCGTGCCGAATCACGTCGCAGCAGGATTCCCGACCACGGCGGCGCAGTGCGCCTCCTGCCATCCGATCACCGTGTGGTCCGCCGGCGTCTTCAATCACGCGTCGACCGGCTTTCCCTTGACCAACAGTCACGCCACGGTGGCCTGCAGTCTCTGCCATATCAGCAACAACTATTCGTTGAACATTGCGCCCACCGCGTGCGGAACCTCGGGCTGCCACTTGACCGACTGGCAGAATACCAATGCGCCGCCGCACTCCGCGGCCGGAGCCACATTCGCGGCGGCAAACTGTTCGACTTGCCACACGACCGTGAGTTGGACCACCGCGACATTCGATCACAGCACCACCGGATTTGCGCTGACCGGAATGCACGTCTCGCCGAGCCCCACGCCCTGTGCTTCGTGCCACGTCGCCAACAACTACACGCTGAATTCCACGGCCTGTTACGGTTGCCACGTAGCCGCCTGGCAAAGCACCACGACCCTGGGCGGCGCGGTGCCGAATCACATCACGGCAGGATTTCCGACGGACTGTTCGATCTGCCATTCAACAACGAATTGGACCACCTCCACGTTTAATCACAGCACTACCACATTCCCGCTGACCGGAGCGCACACCACCGTGGCCTGCGCCCTGTGCCACGTGAACGGCAACTACAGCGGCACGCTGCCGACGGATTGCTACAGCTGCCACACGGCGGCTTGGCAGAGCACCGCCACGCTCGGCGGATCGGTGCCCAATCACATAACTTTGGGCTATCCAACCACCTGCACGTCCTGCCACACCACCACGTCCTGGCTCGGCGCGACGTTCAATCACAACACCACAGGCTTTCCGCTCACCGGCGCGCATACGACAGTGGCATGCAATCTTTGCCACACCACGTCCAACCCGCCGCCCACTGATTGCTACAGCTGCCACACGGCGGACTGGAACAGCACCGCAACCCTCGGCGGCGCCGTGCCCGACCACACCGGTAACGGATTCCCGGCGTCCAGCACGTGCTCGACCTGCCATAGCACTACGAACTGGACCACGGCCACCTTCACTCATTCCTGGTGGAGGATTCCTCACCAGTCGGCGACCTGCGCGAGTTGTCATCGAACCGCGGGGCTGCCCTGGAATTACGTGACGTTCAGCTGCATCAACGGCTGCCACACTCCGGAGTCAAGCTGGCAACAGGACTCCGGCCGGCACAACACCGGCAACTATGGACCGATGACCTGCACGGCATCCGGGTGCCACCCGAATGGTTAGGCGAAGAGCCAAGGAGTTGCGCCGAGGAATTAGCGAGTGTGGGCTGCTGCTCACGATGGCGTTGTTTATCGCGCCGGTGGCGATGCTCGCCCAGAATCAGCCCGCTCCCGCGGCCGCTCCGGTTGCGGAGCCGGCGCCGGACTCTTCCCCCGCACCGGCGGCGGTGCTGGCTCAGGCTGCCGAATACGCGACCAATCCCGCGCCAGTTCCGCAGAAAAATATTTTTCTCGTGAAATATGTTTCCGACGGAGCCATTTATCTTGATGGTGGCCGCAACGCCGGACTCGAAGAGGGAATGGTGTTGCATCTGGTGCACGCCGACCCGAACGGCGGCACGACGGACGCAGTCCGGTTTCAAGGGCAGGAGCCGGTGGCGGATGTGCGAGTATTTTCCGTTGCGGACTCGTCCTCGGCGGCGGAAATCATCAAGTCGAGCGGTGACGCGGCGGTGGGTGACGTCGCCTATCTCGACGTGCAGAGCGTTCACGTCCGGGAAGACCGCATCAACGCCGCGCAATCCGAAAACTATCCGGTGGTGGTCACCTTTTCCTACGGCGATCCGCTGGACGAAGAAATCCGCGCCTCCACCGTGTCCGAAAAAAGAGGAGTCACGATCGAGAATCAGATTCGCGGCAGGATTGGGTTCGACGCCGGCTATCTTTCCGAACCGGGCGGCGTCAGCTCGCGGCAGCTCGGCCTCCTGATCGATGCGGACATCAGCCGCATCGGCGGCACGCACTGGAACTTCACGGGCTACTGGCGAGGCGATCTGACCACGCAGAATACCGGCAACTCCAGCGGAGTCTCCGCGCTGACGCTGAACGAACTGCTGAACCGCACCTACCACCTGGGGCTTTACTACGAGAATCCCGATTCGATCGTCACCATGGGCGTCGGGCGGCTGTACCTGCCGTATGCGCCCAGCCTGAGCACGATTGACGGCGGATATTTCGGCTACCGTATCAACCAGCGTTTGACCGTCGGAGTGTTCGGCGGCTCGACGCCGGACCCGACTTCCTGGAGCTACGCCCCCAATCAAAATATCGCCGGAACATTTGTGAACTACCTGCGGGGCGACTTCGATCACCTGCGGCTTAGCGACACGTTTGGACTGGCGATGACCAGTATCGCGTGGCACCTCGCGCGCGAGTTCGCCTTCGCCGAAAACACCATCTCCTTCGGGCACGCATTCTCCGTCTACAATTCGCTGCAGTTGGATAAGGCGCGCACGGCGCCCGGCGGCGTTAGCTACGGCACGGGCCTGACGCAAAGTTTTTCCAGCGTTCGCTTCCAGCCGATCCATTTTCTTACGCTGGACCTCAATCACAACTATCTGCGCAATCTGCCGACGTTCGATCCGGTGCTGATCAGCACCGGCCTCCTGGATCAGTACCTGTTTCAAGGCTTGAGCGGAGGCGTTCAACTGCAACTGCCGTATCGGATCGGCCTTTCCACGGATATCGGGCGCAGCCACAGCAGCACTGACTCGGCGTCTTCGTGGAATCAGATGTACGGCTTTACGCTCGGCGAGATTAAGAAGACGGGACTGCAACTGGACCTGCGCTATACGAAATTCAACAGCTCATTCGGGCAGGGGTCGTACGAATTCGTGTCCGTTTCCAGAAGCCTGGCGGACCGGTTCCACATTCAATTGCAGGGCGGAACGCAGCACCTGAATTCCGCGTTCAGCACCAACTCGAATTCCAAATTCATCACCAGCATCGTGGATTGGTCGATCGGGCCGCGCTACTTCTTCGAGGGCCTCTTCAGCTGGAATATGGGCACGACGATGAACTACCAGCAGACGAATTTCACGTTCGGGTACCGCTTTGGAGGCAAGCTCCGCAAATGAAGCGGCTCATCCATCATCGCAGGAATCATCGCGGCGGCAGCGCCTCGTTGAAATGCTGCGTCGCGTTCATGCTCGCCGCGGCATTCTTTGGGATGGGCGGACACTGTCTGGCGCAGGCGCCACCGGGCGAAATTGCTGCGGCCTCCGACACGCTCGATCCGCTGGCGCTGGCGCGAAAACACGTGCAGGAATATTTTGAAAAGTTTTCCGACCTGGCGTGCAAGGAATCCGTGACGCAGTTCGTGCTGAACAGCAGCGGCCACACTATCTACCGGGAGAATTCCGCCTTCGATTATCAGTTCGTGGCCAGCGGTGAGAGCGGAAGCTTCAAGTTCAGCGAGACGCGCGCCGTGCGCAATCCTGCGTATCGCGATCCGGGCCGAACGCTGCTGGTCACCACCGGCTTTTCCAGCCTGCTGCTCATCGCGCACCCCATGTACGAAGCCAGCTATACGTTTGAACCGGCCGGCAGCGAGCTGATTGACGGCGTCTCCTACGCGAAGATTCGGTTCGTTCCCGTTCCCGGCGCATCTTCGCCGGCATCCCTTCGGCTGCGCGGCAGAAACTATGCTCTCCCGATGTCCGGCACGCTCTGGATCGACCCGCAATCCGGCGCCATCGTGAAACTCGAAGCCAATGTCGATTCCAGCCTCAGTGATCTGGGGCTTGCCGGGCTGCACAGCGAAGTTCACTACGCGCTGCACACCTTCCGCGAACCAGCGGAATCGCTGTGGGTTGCGGAGTCCGCCGCAATCGACGTTGAGACTCCGCGCCAGCACTGGCGCAACCTGCACAAGTTCTCTGACTACAAACGATTCAATGTAAACGTTCAAGAGGAGATCGGTAAATTGCCATGAGTCAATCCGCAGCCGTTCAAAGCATGATCTTCAGCAAGGAAGAATCGGAGCGCAAGCACCGCTTCCGAATTCTGATCGCCTGGATGGTGTCCCTGGCGTTCGTCGGAGCGTTCGCCGCCTACGGTTTCGATTACTACACGCTGGCCTGGAAGGACCGCCCGTTTTCTCCGAAACACATGCTGCTGCGGCCGAGCGGCCCGGTCGGCGTGAATCTGGGAGTGTTTGGAGTGCTTCTATTTTTCTTGATTTATCTTTACCCGCTGCGAAAAAAGTGGGGCTGGCTCGGGCGGCAGGGCAATTCACGCCACTGGCTGGATTTCCACGTGGTGCTGGGCACCGCGGCGCCCCTGGTGATTGCGCTGCATTCTTCGTTTAAGTTTGGCGGCATCGCCGGCATGGCGTTCTGGATCATGACGGCTGTGACCCTCAGTGGATTCATCGGCCGGTACTTGTACTCGCAGATTCCCCGGACGCTGAACGCCGCCGAGCTGACCATCAAGGAAATTCAGGACGCCGAAGTGCAGCTGCGCTGGAACGCCGAAGACAAACACGAAAAAATTGGCACGAGCCTGATCGAACTATTTGCGCTGCCAACACCGAAACAGGTGGCCAGCACACCGATGCTGGCGGCGCTGTGCTGGATGATCTGGCTGGACATCAAGCGGCCGTTCCAGGTTTCCTGGCTGCGATTGCGGGCGGCGGGATTTTTCGCATGGATCGCCTCACTTTTCGGAATTTTTCCCACCCGTAAGCCCGAACTCGAGGTGGCGATTCAAACTGCTCGCCGGCAGGCGTCCCTCTCCAAGCGGATTCTGTTTTTGTCCCGTACCAAGCAGGTGTTCAACCTTTGGCACGTCGTTCACCGCCCGTTTAGTTATTCGTTTGCTATTCTGGCCATCCTTCACATTGTCGTGGTGCTCGGCATGGGTTATAGGTAGGAAGCAGAAAGCAGTAGAGGGGAGACTTGGCATGAAGCGCGCCGTATATTTTCTGACCGTCATCGGGCTTCTGGTTCTCTTTACCGGATGCAAGAAGCAGGTGAGCGATGCGGACGGGATTCGCTCCGGAATCAATCAGCACCTCGCCGGATTGAAAACCCTGAATCTCGCCGCGATGGACATGGACATCACCAACGTCTCCATCCAAGGCAATCAGGCTCAGGCGCAGGTGGAATTCAAGCCCAAGACGGGAGCACCGCAGGGCGCCGGAATGCAGGTGGCCTACTCTTTAGAAAAGCAAAATGGATTGTGGGTTGTACAAAACAGCCAGCCGTCGGGCGGCTCGATCAACCATCCCGGTCCCGGCGAGAATCCGCACACGAATGAAACTTCGCCGTCCTCCGGCTCAATGCCCAACTTCCGCGACCTCGTCCCGGGAGGCGCGGGCGGCGGCAGCAATGCGCTGCCACCAGGCCATCCGCCGATCAATGGCCAAAGTAGTCCCGGCCAAAGCAATCCGGGCCAAAGCAGCCCCAGCCAGGGTAGTTCCACCGCGCAATGATTTTGTAGCGTGAGCCTTCAGGCGGACACGTTAGTGAGAGGGCTCCGAAGCCTCAGTGGAAGGCGGCCGCCGCGACGTCTCACACGTGGGACAGAGCCGATTGCTTCGCTTCAGCGCTTCCCTCCGAGGTCATGTCGCGCAGCCCGACGCGCACGCCGATTTTCTTGAGGAATGCCGTAGGCGGCTCGCCCCCGGCAAAGATCCACACAAAATCGTTGGGAATCTCCTGCATCTTGCCGCTGACGTCGAGGGTCACTGAGTTCGGCTTGAATTCCACCGGCATCGAATTAAAAATCACGCGCAACTTTCCCTTGCCGATGCTTTCCTGAATCCTCTTTTCGTTGCGGTCTTTCAGCCGGGTGAAACCTTCCTTACGGTAGGAGAGCGTCACCTGGTTTCCCACCTGATGTGCCAGACCCATGGCCGCTTCCACGGCGCTGTCGCCGCCGCCGACAACCAGAATTTTCTTGTTCACGTAGTGGTCCGTTTCGATCAGGCGGTACATCACCTTGGGCAATTCCTCTCCTCCCACGCCCAGCTTGCGCGGGATGCCGCCCTTGCCCAGCGCCAGGATCACGGCATGCGCGCGATACTGGCCCTTGGTGGTGGTGACGTTGAAAATTCCGTCTTCGCCTTTCTTGATGTCCTCCACCTTCTCGCCCTTGCGGAATTTGAAATCCACCTTCTGCAGGATTTCGCTCCACACGGCCAGCAGGTCTTCCTTGGATAGTTCCGTCTTTTTGAATTTGCCGTAGAGCGGAAGTTCCACCGGGCTCGTCAGCACCAGTTTCTGCCGCGGATATTTTGAAACCGTGCCGCCGATTTCGCCTTCGTCCACGGTGAGGTAGTTCAGCTTGCGTTCAATGGCGCGCAGCGAAGCGCTGATGCCCGCGGGACCTGCTCCCACAATAAGCGCGTCGAGTGCGTCGGCGGCCGGCTTTCCTTTCCGCAGCGCGGTGATGCGCGCGGCGACCGTATCGGCACAATCGCGGCCCTGATTGACGGCATTCTTGATCAGCGCCAGCCCGCCAAGTTCGCCGACGATAAACAGATTCGGAACGCTGGTCTCGAAGTCAGAAGTCAGGTGCGGCAAATCCGCGCCCATGCTCGGACTGGCCATCACCATGGTGATCGCGCCAACCGGGCACGCTTCCGCGCACAGGCTGTGACCGATGCACTTGTACCCGTTGACGATGGCCGCCTGCCCGCCGAGCATCGCCAGGACGTCCCCCTCCGGGCAAACCGTGGTGCAGGTAGCGCAGCCGATGCAATACTGCGCGTCGATGTGCGGGTGCTGCGATTGCGGCCCGTCGGAACGCAGCGTACCTTTTTTCGCGGCCTCCTGCGCGCGTGTCTCGCGCTGCTTCTGCTCCTTCAAGTACCGGCGTACAAAAAACAGCGTCACGATGATGGCGATCGCCAGTCCGACGAGGTTATTCATATCGTAATTTTCTCACGGGATTGGATGCCGGCAGGCGCCTCTGGGGAAGCCTGTGCTGAGAGCGGCAGCAGCGGCGTGGAAGACAATTTATGTAGAATGGAACTGGATGGAACCGATGCGCGAACTCGGAAGGGTCATGGTGTTCGCCGGTGTTGCGCTCGCGGCCGCCGGCGCACTGGTGTGGCTCGCAGCGCGCCCAGGAGGGTTGCCGCTCAAACTCGGGCGTTTGCCGGGCGACATCGCCTACCAGGGAAAGCACGGCTCGTTTTACTTTCCAGTGGTGACGTGTATCCTTCTGAGCGTGGTGTTCACGCTGATTTTGTGGCTGGTGCAATGGCTGAAAAAATAAGACAGTTCGAGCTGAATCTCGCTCCGGAGCGAAAAATCTGGAGCGTCGCGGAGCTGACGGCACGCATCAGTGGCGTGTTGTCCACGCAATTCTCGAATTTGTGGGTTGAGGGAGAAGTATCCAACTACCGTCCCGCGCAGTCCGGCCACCTTTATTTCACTCTGAAGGACGCCAAGGCGCAGATCAAATGCGTCTGCTTTCGCAGCCAGGCCATACGCCTGAAATTCCGCCCTGAGGATGGCTTGAAACTGATCGTGCGCGGATCGCTCGGCGTGTACGAGCCGCGCGGCGAATATCAGATTTATGTGGAGCACATCGAGCCGTCAGGAGTCGGCGGATTGCAACTGGCGTTCGAGCAGCTCAAGAAGCGGCTCGATGCCGAAGGTTTATTCGATGAGGCTCGCAAAAAGCCGCTGCCCATGCTTCCCGCGCGCATTGGCGTGGTGACCTCCCCGCGCGGCGCGGCGGTGCGAGACATCATCCGCATCCTGCGACGGCGTTTTCCCAATCTGCACCTGATCGTCTACCCCGTTCGCGTGCAGGGCGAAGGCGCGGCGGAAGAAATCGCCGCGGCGCTGAAATATTTCGATCGCAAGCAATCGGTGGAAGTCATCCTTCTCGCGCGCGGCGGCGGATCGATCGAGGATCTGTGGGCCTTCAACGAGGAATCCGTGGCGCGGGCCATCTCCGCGTGCACCATACCGATCGTCAGCGGCGTGGGGCACGAAACCGACTTCACCATCGCGGATTTCGTGGCCGACGTGCGCGCATCGACCCCTTCCGCGGCGGCCGAGATCGTGGTGCGATCGCGGCAGGAATTCCAGCGCCACTTGCTGGAACTGGAGCACAAAATTTCGCAGCGCACGCGGTACGTGCTGCTCGAGTATCGCCACCATCTGAAGGAATTAGCTACGCACATCGGCTTCCGGCGGCTCGAAGACCTGCTGCGCCGCCACCGCCAGCAGACGGACGAGCTGACATCACGGCTCGCAGCCGCGCTCGAAAATCGCATCGATGCGCTGCGCCACCGCTACACGATTGCCGGCACACGCATCGCGTCCTTCGACTTGCGCGCGCGCATCCGCTCGCTCGGCTTGCGACTCGTGCAGCGTTCCACGGAACTTGGTGTGCGCATGGAGCGGCTGCTGGTCGGGAAAATCCAGCGGCTGGAAACGCTGCGCGTGCAGCTCGACGAACGCAGCCCGCTGCGCGTCCTGCAGCGCGGGTATGCGATCTGCACGGATGCCGATGGAAACGTATTAAGCGCGGTCGACCAGGTGGCGTTGGGCGCCGAAGTTAGCGTGCAACTCGCGCGCGGCCGGCTGGGCGCGGAAGTGAAGCGCAGGGACATTCCAAAGCCGTGAATCTAGATCTTTGTAGCACGGCTTCAGCCGCCGGCTTGTGGCGCATGCTTTAGCTTGCGGCGTTTCGTTGCAGCAGCAGGCAGGATTGCAAAATAGTTCCGCAAGCTAAAGCATGCGCCACTATTCGTCCGAGGTGCTGGCAACCTTCAGCACCGCGAGAAAAGCCTCCTGCGGAATATCCACGCGCCCCACGCGCTTCATGCGCTTCTTTCCTTCCTTCTGTTTCTCCAGTAGCTTGCGTTTGCGCGTGATGTCTCCGCCGTAGCACTTGGCCAGCACGTTCTTGCGAATCGCCGCCACCGTTTCGCGCGCGATCACACGGCTGCCGATGGCCGCTTGGATAGGCACTTCAAACATCTGCCGCGGGATCAGCTTGCGCAGCCGCGTGACCAATTCGCGCCCGCGCTCGTAGGAAAATTCGCGATGGCAGACCAGCGCCAGCGCGTCCACCGGTTCGCCGCCGATCAGGATGTCCAGTTTCACCAGGTCGGCTTCCTTGTATCCCGCCAGGTGATAGTCCAGCGAGGCGTAGCCGCGCGAAGCGCTTTTCAGCCGGTCGTAGAAATCCAGCACGATTTCGTTGAGCGGCAGTTCGTAAGTCAGCATCACGCGCTGCGGAGAGAGGTACTCGAAATTTTTCTGCACCCCGCGCTTTTCCTCGCACAATTGCAGAATGCCGCCCACGGAATCTTCCGCGGTGATAATCATCGCCGTGATCACCGGCTCCTCGATCTTGGCCATTTCGTTGGGCGGCGGAAATTTCGTGGGGCTGTCGACTTCCACCACATCGCCCGCGGTGGTAGTGATGCGGTAACGCACGCTGGGCGCGGTGGTGATCAGGTTGATGTTGAATTCGCGCTCCAGCCGCTCCTGGGCAATTTCCAAATGCAGCAGGCCCAGAAATCCGCAGCGAAAGCCGAAACCGAGGGCCACGGAATTTTCCGGCTCGTAAAAGAATGCCGCATCGTTCAGTTGCAGCTTGCCGAGCGCGTCGCGCAAATTTTCGTAATCGCTGGCCAGCACCGGAAACAGGCCCGCGAACACCATCGGCTTGATCGCTTCAAATCCGGGCAATTGCGGCGCGGGCCGCGCGGCGTCGACGACCGTGTCGCCCACGCGGGCGTCGGCCACCTGCTTGATGTTGGCCACCACGAAGCCCACATCCCCGGCCACCAGTTCGTCCAGCACGACGGGCTTCGGCGTGAGCGCCCCGAGCGCCTCAACCTCATACACCTGATCGTTGAAGCACAGCCGGATTTTCATCTGCCGCGTGATGCGGCCGTTCATCACCCGCACCAGAATCACCGCGCCGCGAAAGGGATCGAACCACGAGTCAAAAATCAGCGCCTGCAGCGGCGCTTCCGCTGTTCCTTTTGGCGGCGGCACTCGCGCCACCACCGCTTCCAGCACGTCTTCGACGCCCAGGCCGCTCTTGGCGCTGATCAGCAGCGCGTCCGAAGCGGGAATCGCCAGCACATTTTCGATCTGCTCCTTGGCCTGTTCAGGCTGCGCGGCCGGCAAATCGATTTTGTTGATCACCGGAATAATCGTCAGATTGTGCTGCGCGGCGAGAAACGTGTTGGCCACCGTCTGCGCTTCGACGCCCTGGCTGGCGTCTACGACCAGCAGCGCGCCTTCGCACGCGGATAGCGCGCGCGAGACTTCATAGGAAAAATCGACGTGCCCCGGCGTGTCGATCAGGTTGAGCTGATATTCATTTCCATCTTTCGCCTTATAGTGCAGGCGAATACTCTTGGCCTTGATGGTGATGCCGCGCTCGCGCTCCAGATCCATCGAGTCGAGCACCTGCGCGCTCATCTCCCGCTGGCTGAGCGCGCCGGTGAGTTCGAGCAGGCGGTCAGCCAGCGTGGACTTGCCGTGATCGATGTGCGCAATGATGCAAAAATTGCGGACGAAGCGTGGATCCATCAGTTAGCCTGCCGGCGCGAAATGTCACGCGCCAGTGAAACTCTCCTGTCCGAAGCGATGTGTGGGCGCAAGTCGAGCGGCTCACTACGGAGCGCGGCGAATACTCCGTTTCTCGACATTTCAGTGTGCCACAACCGGGCGCAGGCCGGAAGCGCACCCCGCGCTGATCAAATCTTTGTGAGATGGAATACACGGTCCGCGGCGCAAGCGAACGCTATTGTTTTTCCTTCGCGTGCTCTCGCGCCTCATGCTCGGCGAAATCGCGAGTGAGTTTCGTCGCATCGCCCGGATCGGGTCGGAACCGCGCGCCGCAGATCGAACAGCGGTACTCGCCGCTCCAGCAGCTTTTGCCGTCGCGAGCGACCATCACCGCCTTCAGGCATATTTTCCTGATTTGCACCACGTCAGTTTAACGCGCTCCAGAGTCCCCCGCGAGGTCGCCGGCGGGTCCGAAAGGGCTGCCCGCAAACTAGACCACCGGATCGCCATGGATTTCCACTTCTTCCATCTCCACGCCGCATGCTTCCGGCAGCGGCAGATGCCCGCCCCAGTTGGCCCATCCCCAGAAAATAGCGGTGGTCGAACTCAGGAGGCCCGCCACGGTTCCGATCACTCGAGCGCTATAGTGCGTCGACGCAATGCCCGCCGCGGTCATCGACAGCATCATCATCGACCACGTCAGCGTTTCCACCGTCGAAAAGACCCGCCCGCGATACTGGTCCGAAACGGTTTTCAGCAGGTAGGAGTAGTTCAGGACCGAATTTACCGCCATCGCGGCGCGAGATAAAAGAATGAAGGCCAGCGCCCACTCGAAGCGCTGCATCCGGCTGAACAAAACGTAAGCGCCGCCATGCACCACGTAATCGACAAACACCACGAGCTTGTACTCCTCAAACGACAGCCGCTTGCCCAGCCAGTTGGCAAACGCGCCGCCGACGAGTAGCCCCAATCCGGCGCAGCCCCAAATCACGCCGATCCCCGCGGCGCCCCGGTTGAAAACCACTTCGCCAAACAAAATAAATAGAATCTGCGCCGCTCCGCCGCCCGTGGCCCATCCCACCGCCAGCAGGGCAATTGCAAATACGAGTGGTATGGAGCGCATGTACCGCAGCCCTTCGCGATATTCGTGCCACGGCCGGACGACTTCCGCCTCCGTGAGGTCGCGGTGCTCGGCGCGAAACTGTTTTCCTTTCGGCGGCCGCAAATTCCAGATGGCCCACGCCGAAAAGACAAACGACAGCGCGTTGAAGATGAAAGCCCACTGGTATCCGATGCCCACTACCGTGGCGCCCAGAAATGTTCCGACGGTCAGGTTGGTCCACTGCGTCGTCTGCGTCAGCGAATTCGCGGTATGAATTTCATCGCGATTGGCGATGGTCGGCAGGATGGCCGAGCGCCCCGCCGTGAAAAACGGCGAAGCGATCATCAGCAGGGCGCTGAACGTATACAGCAGCCAGACCTCCTGTTGCCGGAAAGCCACGATGAATCCGAGCGCCACCACCGCGCGGATCAGATCGCTGGCGATCATGATCTTTTTGCGGTCAAAGCGGTCCAGCATCACCCCGGCGAGCGGTCCGATGGTGATGGCCGGAATCGCGCGCGAGAGCATCACGCCCATCACCACCAGTCCGGAATGGGTTAATTGCATGGCCAGCGCGAACACGGCGATGTTGTTGAAATTGTCGCCGATTTCGCTGACCACCTGCCCCATCCACGTGTAGCGGTAGTTGCGGTTTTGGCGAAGGAGTTCCAGGAATTCGCGCATCAGTCCGTGCGGCCCTTGCCGGATTTCGCCGTGCCCGGCGAACCTTCCCTAAGCGAAGTGATCTTTGCAGCGCGCATCCGTGAAAGTCTGACACACTTCCGATCGGCGCACATCTCCCCGCTCCTCGGGATGTGCCGGAATTGCCGAATTGAACAGCGCCGCCGCGATCGGTTTGGCGGGTCCGCGCGCAGCGGTATATAGTATTTTTGTCCTGGCAAACGGCCTTCCGCGAGTCCGCGGGAGCCATTTCACATAGGAAAACCGCCCGAGCACGCATGAGCGTGGATATCGTCAAACAACTGGAAAAGGCCAAGCGCTTCGTCGAGAAGAGCCGCATCGACGACGCCATCGAGGCCTATCAAGCGGTGCTCACCGCGGTTCCCAACCACCTCGAATCCATGCAGTCCCTGGGCGACCTCTTCACCATGCAGAATCGCCCGGACCGCGCGGCGCTTTTCTACGGGATGCTTTTCGACCGCCTCTCCGCGCCCCGGGAAGAGCCCAAGGCCATCGCGCTGTACACCCGTTTTTTGAAACCGCAGCAGCAGCCTCCCGAACGCGTCTCGCGCTACGCCGCTCTACTGCAAAAACAAAATCGCCTGGAAGAATCGATCGAGCAATTCATGTCCGCCGCCCTGGCGTACGAACTGAGCGGCAAGGAAAACGATGCGCTGGAGTGTTTCGTCCACGTCGCCCAGATGGATGCCGAAAATCGCGATCGCCACATCGCCGTGGCGGAGCTGGCGGAGCGCCTCGGCAATCACGCCGCGGCATCCCGCGGCTATCTGCGCGCCGGGCAGCTGACCACGCAGAATGATGACGAGGCGCTGGAGTTTTTCGCCAAGGCCCATGAAATCCTGCCGGGCGATCGCAGCACCTGCCTGCTGTATGCCCAGGCGCAACTGCGCAAGGGAAACGCCGCGGCCGCCGCAACGCTCCTCCACCCGCTCAGCGAGACGGAAAAGGATGCCGCCTTCCTCGAAAGTTACGCGGATGCGCTGATGCATTCAGGGCAGCTCGACGCCGCGCGCGCGGTTCTCGACCGCATGGCCAGTCTCGGAGAAGGTTCCTCGGAACGATTTTTTTCTCTGGCCACCGAATTTCTTCTGGTCGATCAGGACGAGAAGGCGGTCGAGCTGTTGTCATCGACCAAGAAAAGCATGCTCGCGGCGCGGCGCGAATCGGAATTCGCCGCGGCCCTCGACCGGCTGGCGGAATCGTTTCCCTCATCCCTGCGCCTGGCGCAGTTCTGGGCGGCGCTCTATAGCGAGATCAACCGCGAGTCGAAATATTTTGACGCCCTGGTGCGCCTCTTCGATTTATACCTGGCGAATGATCAGCTTGCCGGCGCCTGCGAATCCTTTGAAAAGCTGGTCGAAATCGATCCATACGATGCCCGCAACCAGCAGCGCCTCGAACAATTGAACGGGCGGGCGAATCCCGAATTCTTGAGCCGCGTGAAATCGCGCTTGTCCAATGCGGCGACGCATCGCCCGGAAGTTCCCGCGCAGCAGCCCCGCACCAAGAGCCGGGAACCGTCGCACGCCATCCTCGCGGAGGTTCAATCCGCGCAGACGCTCGAGGACTTGCTGGTGCAAGCGGAAATTTTCGTTCAATACTCGCTGCAGTCCAAGGCCATCGAGCGCCTGCAGCGCATCTCGGAATTGTTTCCTGGAGAAGAAGACCACAACGAACGCTTTCGGGGCCTGTGCGACGCGGCCCATTGGTGGCCCGAGAAGGGCGGCGCTCCCGTCCGGCAAATCGAGCCCCAGCCAATTGCGGAGGAACCGGAACCGCACGCCAGCGCCCCGTCTGCGTATGCGCCTGAAACCTTGCGCGATCTCGCGAAAATTTCAGAGATCAACCAAAACGTGTTTCGCCAGCCGTCACCGCGCGCGATGCTCTCGGTTGCCGTGAACGAAGTCGGCAACTACCTGCGCATCGCAAGGTGCCTCGCGATCATCGGCCCTCCGGGCCAGCCGCCGCAAATGGCGTCCGAGTTTTGCGCTTCGGGCGTGGAGGCGTCCTCCGGCGGCACCATCGTACGCCTGATCGGGCAGATCGAACGCGCCGTCCCGGATTCGCTCGGGGGATTGCCGCTGGATGCAGCTGCCGCGCCGATCCTGAGGGAAATGGGCCTCGAGACGGCCCTGGGAGTCCAGCTCAACGATCCGGAATCGCAAACTCCGGCCGGGATGATGATCGCCGGTTTCGCATCGCCGCACGTCTGGAAGCCCAACGAAACTTATTTCCTGCAATCCATCGGCGATCAGATGCTGATGTGTGTGCACCACACGCGCCTGCGCACGCTGGTGCGCACTCTGGCCGTGGCCGATGAAAAAACCGGCCTGCTTGCGCGAGGGTCCTACATCGATTGCCTGCTTCACGAATCGCAGCGCGCGCGCACCCAGGGAATTCCTCTGACGCTGGCTCTCTTGCAGATTGACGGCGGTCCGGAAATTCTCCGCCAGCAGGGCGAAGGGCCTTTTGACCGCTACATGGAGCAAGTCGGAAGGGCGGTGCAAGCAATCGTCCGCCAATCCGACCTCGCAATCAAGTACACTTCGTGGGCGCTGGCGGTGGTCTTGCCGGACACGCCGCTTTCGGGCGGGCAGACCTTCGCTGAAAAATTGAAGCGGTCGCTCGGCGGAATGCGCCCACCGTGGGACGGCGGGCACCTGACGATGAGCGTCGCGGTGGCTGAGGCCGTAACCCGGCAGGATTACGACAATGAGGACGTCGTCACCGAGCTTATCAACCGCGTGGAAGCGGGCCTCGAGGAAGCGCGCAGGCGCGGGGGAAATGAAATCGTCACACCGGAATTGATGAAGAGCTGAATCAGAGGTGAAGAACTGATTCAGAAAGGATCGAGGGACGCGCATGGCGTACGAAAATCTGCTCTATGAACGGCGCGATAGCATCGGCTTCATCACCTTTCATCGCCCCAAAGTATTGAACGCGCTGAACCGGAAGACCATGGAAGAGCTGCGGGACATTCTGCTCTCCGCGCGGGACGATAGCGAAGTGCGCGTGCTCATTCTGACCGGCGCCGGCGAAAAATCGTTCGTGGCCGGCGCGGACATTTCCGAACTGGCCGTGCAAACTCCTGTAAGCGGCAAGGAAACTGCCGCGTTTGGCCAAAGTGTTTTGCGCTTGCTGGAAACCATCGGAAAGCCGTCCATCGCCGCGATCAACGGCTTTGCTCTCGGCGGAGGTTGCGAAGTCGCGCTCGCCTGTTCGATGCGCCTGGCCAGCAAAACCGCAAGACTTGGGCAGCCCGAAGTGAAGCTGGGAATCATGCCCGGCTATGGCGGATCGCAGCGCCTGACGCGCTTGTGCGGCACGGGAGCGTCGCTCGAACTGTGCCTCACCGGAGAAATGATTTCCGCGGACGAAGCGCAGCGCATCGGCCTCGTGAATCATGTCTACGAGCCGGCCGACCTGCTGCCCGCGGCGGAAGCGCTGGCCAAAAAAATCATCGCCAACGCGCCGCTGTCAGTGAAGTTCACGATGGAAGCGATCGTGAGGGGCACGGAAATGCCGCTCGAAGAAGGCCAGTACCTGGAAACCGCGCTCTTTGGCCTGTGCGCGGCTACCGAGGACATGCGGGAGGGAACGCGCGCGTTCCTGGAAAAGCGCCCGGCGCAATTTCGCGGGAAGTGAGTGGGACAGGCTTCAGCCTGTCGGTTTTGCTTCACGTCTGGCGCAAACCTAAACCAGACAGGCTGAAGCCTGTCCTACTTAAAAACACGACAGGAAAGCCGAAGCCATAGAATGAAGAGACCTTTCAACGCTAAGGAAGTTCGTGCCGCCGCAAACGCCGCGGGACTGCGCTTCGCCCTGGTGGTCAGCCGCTTCAATAGCTTTATTACGGACCGCCTGCTCGCGGGAGCCGTCGACGCGCTGGAATCTTCCGGCGCGGATCCCGATAGCGTCACCGTAGTGCACGTCCCCGGTTCATTTGAAATTCCACTCACGGCGAAAAAACTCGCGGAGGCCGGCCGCACCGACGCGGTAATCGCCATCGGCTGCATTCTGCGCGGGGAGACCGCGCACTTCGACTACGTAGCAAGCGAAGTGGCGCGCGGCGTGCAACTCGCACAACTCGACACCGGAATCCCCGTGATTTTTTGCGTGCTCACCTGTGACACGCTGGAGCAGGCCATCGACCGCGCCGGGTTGAAGAGCGGGAACAAGGGCTATGACGCCGGGCTCGCCGCGATTGAAATGGCTAACCTCTCGAAAAAACTCCGCGCGCCGGAAGCATCCCGCGGCGCCAAATCCGCCGCTCGAGGGAAACGCCGCTAGATGACACTGCGCCGGAAATCCCGCGAGTACGCCCTGCAGATGCTATTCCAATGGGAAATGGGGAAACAGGAATTCGCGCGAATCGAGGAGGGTTTCTGGAAAAACGCCAAAGCCCAGAAATCCACGCGCGAGTTTGCCAATCAACTTTTTGAGAATGCCGCGGCGCGCGCCGAGGAACTCGACCCCATTATTTCCACGCATGCGAAGAACTGGCGCATCGAACGCATTGCCGCCATCGACCGCGCAATCCTGCGCCTGTCCCTGGCCGAGATGCGCACCACGACGACGCCCGCAAAAGTAGTGATCAACGAAGCCATCGAGCTGGCCAAAAAGTTTTCCTCCGAGGAAGCCTCCGCGTTCATCAACGGCATCCTGGACGCCGCCGCGAAAGCCCAGGGCGAGAAAACAGCAGGCTAAACTGTGGCGCACGCTTTAGCTTGCGGAGTGTAAGGTTTGTGCCGTTCACGCCCAACGCAGCGAATCGTCGCAGGCACAGACTGCACAGTCCGCGCAAAAACCAAAAACGGTGTCATTCTGAGCGAAGCGAAGAACCTCTCAGTGTTTTGCCTCGTACCGTCGATCGAAGAGAGATTCTTCGCTTCGCTCAGAATGACAGCAGTAGATGTTTTGTCCGCAGTCTGTGGAGTGCGCGCGACCGCGAGTGAATCTTCAAGTCGCGCTGATAGTTTTTCCAAGGGATTCTACAAGCCGCGAACGACCGCGCAAGCATGCTCGAGGATCTTCCGCGTGGCCGCCGGACTGCGCGTCTCCGAATAAACCCGCAGCATCGGCTCAGTCCCCGAAGCGCGCAGCATCAGCCAGCCCAGATCGTCGAGATACAGCTTGATCCCGTCGAGATCCTCGCGGCGAGCCACGCCCCACTCGAGCAGGCTTTTCACCTGCGCGCCGCTGAAATGCTCGATGGCCCGTTCCTTCTGGCCGGGCTTCAATTCCAGGTCCACGCGCCCGTAATGGTGCTCGCCGAATTCCTGCTGCAGCAGTGACACCAACTGGCCCAGCGATTTTTTGTGCCACGCCATCACTTCCACCAGCAGCAAGGCCATCACCGTGGCATCGCGTTCCGGAAGGTAGAGTTTCGTGCCAATGCCGCCGGACTCTTCTCCGCCCAGCAAGATGTCGCGCTCTAGCATCAATTCGCAGATGTATTTGAATCCGATGGGCGTCTCAAATATTTTACGGCCAAATTTGTCCGCGATTTTGTCCAGCATTTTGGTGGACGAAAAGGTTTTCGCCACGTCGCCGGAAATTCCGCGCGTGCCGGCCAGGTGCCACAGCAAAATGGAAAAAATCTGGTGCGGCGTGATGAACGTGCCATCTCGGTCCATCGCTCCGATGCGGTCGCCATCGCCGTCCGCGCAAAGCCCGGCGTCATACTTGCCGGCGATCACCGCGCGGCGCAGGGTTTCTACGTGCGGCTCGATCGGCTCGGGATTCACACCGCCGAACATTGGATCGCGCGTGCCGCGTATTTCGTCGCACGCGACGCCGTGCCGCGCCATCAACTCGCGCAGCAGCCCGCGCGCCGCGCCGTGCATCGGATCCACCACGAAGCGGAACCCGGCCGCGCGAATGCGCTCCCAGTCCACGATTTTGTCGATGGTTTCAAGATACGGCGCCAGGACGTCCAGCGTGGCAATCTGGTCCGGCTGCGGCGGAAGCGGCGGCACGCCATTCGCCAGCACCGTCGCCAGTTCCTTCTCCACCTGCGCGACAATTGACGGAAGCGCTGAGCTTCCATAGCTGGCCTTGAATTTCACGCCATTCCATTTGTACGGATTGTGGCTGGCGGTAATCATGATCCCGCCCGCCGCGCCGCGCTGCCGCACAAGCAAGGAAAGCGCCGGCGACGGGCAGGCTTTCTCCGCGATCCACACCGGCATTCCAGCCGCCGATACCGCTTCGGCTGCGGCTCGCGCAAAACGTTCCGAGCCGTAGCGCGTGTCGTATCCCACCAACACGCCCGCGCCGGGCTTTTCCGCGCGCGCCACGTACCGCGCGATGGCGCAGGCCACCTTGCGCACATTGGCGAAAGTGAAATCGTCGGCGATCACGCCGCGCCAGCCGTCGGTGCCAAATTTAATTGTGCTCACGACCCAAAAGTATATGCGAACGCGTCCGGCTGTGGGGAAAAGTATCGCGAATAAACTCTAAGAGTGGGACAGGCTTCAGCCTGTCGGGATTTGGTTAGCGTCAGGCATAAATCTAAACCAGACAGGCCGAAGCCTGTCCTACTTGTGGGCGGCGTAGTAACTAAATACGGAATGGCTTCCCAGGAATCTCCCGCCCAGGTCATCGCTTTCCGTAAACTTTAGACGAGGCCGTTCTGATGATCCCGGCGATAGCCCTCCTTCTGGCGCTCGGTTGGCCGCAATCGGCCGGCAAAGCGCCGCAGCCACGCATCTCCGCATCCGGCACGGCGTATCTTGGTTGTTCTGCCTGGACCGGCGAGAGTTGGACCGCCGCGATCACGCGAGTGTCCCGGACGCCCGTGAAGGCGTCGCCCAGGGGCTTTCGTGCTTATGCCGAGGTAAAAGCCGTCGCCTCGGGTGATGCCTGCGAAAACACCACTCGTCTTTACGTGGCAGCGTCCGGCGCAACCACGTACAAACTGGCCTACACAATTTCGCCTGCCGCGAGGGAAGGGAACGGCATTCGCCTGATCGGCTGGTCGCCCAACGGAGAGAAGCTGCTGGCCGAAGTCAATTTATGGGAATACGAGACGGAGGGCGGCTTCGATCATGTCATTCTCGTTTATGACGAAGCCGCGCAATCCGCGAAAGTGCTTCATCCCGATCAGGCACTATCGCGCCGCTTCGGCGCCAACTGCGAATCGGAGCTCTCGATTGACGCGTGGGAAACCGACGAGCGGGTGCTGATCAAAGTTTCCAGGAATTCCGAGGACGAATCCTACCAGCGACGCTTCTGCGTCCAGGAGCCTCGGGAACTCGTTTTCGATCTTCAGAAACAAACCCTGCAGCCGCGCCAGTAGGACAGGCTTCAGCCTGTCTGGTTTAGATTCAAATGTGCCACGAAATTTAAACCAGACAGGCTGAAGCCTGTCCTACGCGCTCTACAACAACTTGGACCGCTTCTCCGCTTCCAGCCACTTCACAATCTTTCCCACATCCTGCGCGCGGTCCCGCGGGCAAAGCAGCAGCGCGTCGTCGGTTTCCACCACCACCAGGTCGCGGATCCCGACGGCTGCGATGAATTTCTTCGGGCTCCACAGAAAATTTCCCTGCGCGTCAAGCGCGGTGAACGCTCCGGCAGAAACATTTTCGCCGGCCTTCCGCGCCAGCAACTCGTACACCGCGGCCCAAGAGCCGATATCGCTCCAGCCGACCTCAGCAGGCAGGACGAAAACGCTCGGCGCCGCAACGCGCCGCGTCACCGGCTCGAGGATGGCGTAGTCCACGGAAATGTTTTCGAGCTTAGGATAAATACGCGCCAGCGTACGCGCGTAACGCGGCGTTCCGATTTCCCCTGCCAGGCGCATCAGCTGGTCATGCGTATCGGGCAGAAATTTTTCCAGGTTGCCGAGAAACGTTGACAGGCGCCAGAAAAACATTCCCGCGTTCCAGTAGTAGCGTCCGGAATATACGTACTTCCGGGCCACGAGAAGTTCCGGCTTTTCCGTGAATTGCTTCACGGCATAAACAGGAATGCCGTCGGCATCCACTGCTTTCCCGCGCGCGCGTTCCACGTAACCGTAGCCCGTCTCCGGCCGCGACGGCGGAATGCCCAGCACCACCAGCGAGCCCGCGGCATGCGCGACATGCAGCGCGGCGCGCACGATCTTCAGATACGCCGCCGGCTTGGCGATGTAATGATCGGCGGGCAGCACCGCCATCAGCGCGTCATTTTCCGCCCCCAGCCCGCTGTGCAGCAAGTGCGCGGCGGCCAGGCCGATCGCGGCCGCGGTGTTTCTGCCCACGGGTTCGGCGAGAATGTGCGCAGCCGGGACGCGCGGCATTTGTTTGCGCACCGCCGCGGCCTGCTCGGAATTGGTGACCACCCACTGGCGCGAAGCCGGGAAGAGCGGCGCGAGGCGCGCGGCAGTCTGTTCCAGCATGGTGTCCTTGCCAACGATGTTGAGCAGTTGCTTTGGTGTGCGTGTGCGGCTGCGCGGCCAGAAGCGTGTGCCGCGGCCTCCAGCCAGAATAATGGCGTGTGCAGCGAGCACGTCGCCGCCTCGTGCGTTCTTCACGGGTGCACCACGCGGGACCATTCCGCTTCCGCTATGCGCTCATCGGCCAACCGCTGCACAAAGCCCTGGAGGTCGGGCACGTAGGCGCGCAGAAGCGTGCTGCGCGATTCCGGCGCCAGTTGGAATGCGCCGAGCGCCGCGGGAATCAGCCACACCTGCGCCGGCGCGTATGCGTCGCTGCCGGCGGCACATTCGATGCGCCCCCGGCCCTCCAAGAAAATAAGCAGATCGAAATGCTCAGGCGACGTAACCGAGGCGATACGCTCGCTGAATTCCCATCGTTCGGTGGCGAAGTGCCGGCACGCGGCGTAGATCGTTTCGGTCAGCGCTCCGCGCGTGATGCTCACCGGAGCGCACAGCCCGCCGCTCTGTTCGCCGAACTGCATCACGTCCAGCGCCTGCCGCAGGTGCAGCGCGCGCGGCTTGCCGTCCGCGCCCACGCGGTTGTAATCGAACACGCGATAGGTAATATCCGAGTGCTGCTGAATTTCGCACAGCACCACGCCAGGGCAAATGGTGTGTGCCGTGCCGGCCGGAACGAAAATGGCGTCGCCCGCCCGCACCGCCTCCGTTCCCAGGCAATCTTCCACCGTGCCATCGACAATCGCGCGCTGAAAAGTTTCCCGGGTCACGCCGGGATTGAGCCCCACGCGCACCGCCGCATCTTTGCGGGCGTCGACCACGTACCACATCTCCGTCTTGCCAACGCCGCCCGCCGCGTACTCATTCTTCTCGGCGTACGCGTCATCCGGATGAACCTGCACGGAAAGTTTTTCTTCCGGGAAAATAAATTTCACGAGCAGCGGTATGCGCGGCAATCCGCGAAGGGTCGTCCCGGTCCACTCTTCCGGGAGCGACGGCCAAACCTCGCCGAGCTTGCGTCCGGCAAATTCACCGGAAGCGAAAAAACACTCATCGCCCGTCAGCCAGGCTTCGCCGATGGACTCCAGTTCGTGGGAATGTTCGGGAAACAGAGGGGAAAGATCGCGCGAGCCCCAAATGCGCGGGACAAAAATCGGGGCGAGCCGCACAGGCGCCCGCCCCAAACCGTTGGTGCCAAAACTCACCTGGCTGCTTCCGCCATGGAACAGAATTTCTCGAGCCGCCGCAAACCTTCCTCGATGCGCTCGATGGAAGTCGCATAGGAGATGCGGATATGCCCGGGCGTTCCAAACGCGTCGCCGGGAACCGCGACCAGA